>RRZU010325566.1_pt1 | contig 11802 bp, 4 predicted proteins | sample 2165561 | NCBI WGS metagenome assembly RRZU01 (sample SAMN10456909, study PRJNA506462) | wastewater metagenome | isolation source: wastewater sludge | place: USA: Moscow, Idaho | reverse complement strand
TTATTTAAAATTGATGTATTACTAAGATTAGAGTTTTCTATTTTACAATCGAAAATATCAATATTATGGATATTGCAAATCTCTACAAATCTTTGACCAAATCCTCCACCATTAATTACTAATGCTTTATCTTCATTATTTAAAAGATTTTGAACAACGGCTTCCATTCCTGCTGTTCCTGAAGCTGTTAAAAATAGTACCCTACTTCCCTTTGGTGCATTTGCAATTTTTAAAAGATTTTCTTCACACTCTAAAGTTATTTTAGAAAATTCACTATTTCTAAAATATGGTGTTTGCAAAGAACCTAATTTCAAAGTTTCTTCATACATTTTTACAGGACCTGGAGTAAATATATATTTATTTATCAATTCTTTCAATATTATTCCTTTAAACTTTTTAATATAATTTCATTTAGCTTATTTTGTTTATGCAACATAATTGTAATATAATGATCATCAACATTGTATTCTACAATATTAATATTATCTTGTTTTACAAAATGTTCTATATGTGCATTATCTAAAATCTCTTTTTTCCCATAATGTATATTGAATTTAGTTTTCTTATTGTTATATTTTTCAAATAAAATTTTTAAATCAAGATATTCTTCTTTGATATTTTTAGGAAATTTCTCAATTAAACTTGACCATCTTTTATCTTGTACTTTTTTTCTATTTTTATCATCCATAAATATTTGTGGCGAAAATGCAAGAACTTCATCAATCTCATTTTCCAAACAACATCCAAGAATCAATCCTAAATAAGCTCCCATAGAAGTTCCCATACATATAACTTTTTTATATTTTTTTCCTAAAATTAACTTTTGTATAAATTTAATATTTTCATCCATATTTTTTGTAAAAGGATGAATTCCTTTGTTATACCAACTATTTGAAGGATCCATAATAAAAATTTTATGGGTATTTAATTCATCTACAATTAAAGGATATTTATTGTAAAACAATCCTCCTAAATTTCCATAAGCACCAGTAAATGAAAGTACTAAAGTTTCTACATTATTAATTTCAAAATCGAATAAAACATTTAAAATTTTATTATGTGTTGTTAATCTAAAATTTTTATAATCGTGACTCTCTTTTTTTACAAATTTATATGTTGGAATAATTTCTTTGCTTTTATAATCATGTAACTCTAATATATTTTTATGAAAAGGTGATGTTACTTCTGGTTTTTTAATATAATTATTTTTTGAATCATAATAAAGCACAAGATAATTATCTTTTGTTTCTATATTTTTTAATGCACTAATATCATTTAAAAATTTATTGCCATACATTTTAATAGTAAAATATATATTTCCCCATTTTTTAGTGATTAAAGATTTAAGATTTTCTAAACCTTCTAGTGAAGTTAAGTTATTATATGTTATTGCTAATACACCATTTATTTCTTGAAGTTTAGACAGAGGTTTTAATGAGCTTAAATTATTATTAGATAAAGAAAGACTTCCTCCTACATATTTTAAATTATCTAAACCATCTAAACTTATAATTGAATTTTGATGTAAAAAAAACGAAGAATTTATTTTTTCCACAAGATTCATAAATCTTACATCTTCAATATTCGTTTTGCTTATTTTTACATAACCTTTAAATATTTTATTATTTCTAAATGTATTTGCTAAAAAATCACAATTTTCTAAAATATTAGTATTTATTTCAATATTTCCAATATCAATTAATGAACTAAAACCATTTATATTTTTTAATATATTATTAGTATTTATTGATAATTCTGATTTTATAGTAGCTAACTCATTAAATCCACTTATGTTTGTTAGATTATTCATCAAGCTTATATGCAGTTTATTTACTTTTTGTAAGCTATTGAAACCACTTAGATTTTTAGTAGCTAAATTTGAAATAATTAAATTTCCTTCGATTGTAAGAAGATTATCCAAACCATTTAAAGATGTTATATTTTCGCAATTTTTAATCAAAAGTGAACCATTGATTCTTTTTAGAATATAAAAATTAATTAATTCTAATGAAGATAATTCACTATTAGAAAAATCTAAATTATATGAAATAGTAGATGTGAAAACATCAAAATGTTCACTATATAAAATTCCTTTTTTATCTTCTAAAACTATATTTGGAATATATTTTTTAATAACTTTTAAAAATTCTTGTATGGGTTTAGTATTGAAATCTTCTGGTATTTCATTTGCTATTGGTTTAATCAAATTTAGAAATATTTCTAATTCTTCACTTTTATTTTTTACTAAACTATTAACCGTATCAATAATTGCTCTAAAAATATACTTATTATTATTTGCTGATCTTTTATCACTTCTATCCCAATAATCAGATTTGTTAATTTCTCTATTTGATAAACTTTCTTCCATATTTAAATACTCTTTTTCACAATTTTGAAGAAAAAGTTTCATAAATGTAGAACCAGCTTTTTTATTATTATATATTTCACTATTGTTTATTAGCTCATTTGGTATAACAAAAGTATGATTAGTTTCACAAAGTGAAATAAGTTGATTAAAGAAAAATTCTGCATCATGGAATTTATGTACTAAAATATCCAGTTCTTCATTATTTTGAGGAAGTGGTTCACATATTCCTGTTTTTTCTTGCATGATACTTTGAGACCATCTAGCAAGACCTTCCATAAACCACATATTATTAAAATGGGTATACGAGTATTGAAATATATGAAAAAGTTCATGGATAGGAGTAGCTGTTTTTTTTATCAAATTTCTATGAATAGTTATTCTTAAAGATTTACCTTCGTATAAACTATTTTTTAAAGATTTTATATCTTCATCGTAAACTATACCTGATGCAATTCCATGTTCACGAGGAATATCTCGTATAAAAATATCTATAAATTTTGCACCTTTTTCATAAAAAAAACCTTCTTTTAAGGGGTCTTTTAAACCAAAACTTTTTTCAAGTAAAATTTTGGCTGTTTCAAATTTATATAGCATAAGTTCAACATAATCAGGAATACCACTCTTTTGAGAATCAATTATATCCAAAGGTGAATATTCACCTTTTAAAGAATAGAAAAACCTCCATTTTTTATATAATAAAATATGTGTATATTCATTCTCATCATCAATAATTATTTGACTATTTTTCCTTATATCTTCATAAGTAACATACAACACAAACTCCTATTTACAAACTTTTAAAATTTCACCAGTCTCTTTTTTTAACTCTGTCTGGTTCCAACTATCACTATCTTCTATTTCGCTTCCCATTCCAAAATAAAAACAATTATTTACTTTTTCAAAACTTCTTGCAAATGTTTTATAAGAAAAAGATATTATTTCTTCATATCGGCTAAAATTACCTTCTTTAAATTTCAATACCATTATAATATCATTTCTATTAACTAATAAATATAATTCATTATTTTGTTTTATGATATCTCGTGGAATAAAATCTTTTTCAATCTCTACTTTTGATATATATAACTCTTTGTTATTTATGCTCGCTTGATATAGTGAAAATGGCAAATTTTGATGATCATTATGTTTATAAGCTCCAATATAAAAACTATTTTTATCATCAAACTTTAAAGGTTTAATTATTTTAATTGATTTATTTTCAAGTTTAGTATTGGGAAACATTTTATGTGTATTTAAATCTGTTCTATCTAAAAAACTATTTTTTGATTTTTCCCATTGAGTAACACTTATTTTATCCATATTATTTGCTTTAAAAGTTTTTGTTGCAAATAATTCATTACCAACTTCTAAAAATGAATAAACTCTTCCACTTCCTTGAGATACTTCTTCCCAGTTATTTGCATTCATATCACTTATAAAAACTGCTCCAAATTTATTTAAACCAACTGCTGTGAAAATTTTCTCGTCTTTTAAAACTAAATCATAAACATGTAATGCATTTGGTAAAGTTCTATATTTATTCCATTTTTCATTTGATTTTTTATAAATATTACCAAATTGCCATTTTTCAGTTGCATCATGCCCTGGAATAAATAAACTATTATTATAAACTTTTAATAAATCTATTTGCTCCTCTGCAACTTCATATTCAAAAGAGAATTTATCTGTTTTTGGGTCTATTGAAAAAATTGGAATTCGTCCTGCATTTTGGGCAGGTCCTTCATTGCTACTATTTCCTGCTCCAATATAGATTTCACCGTTAAAAAGTTGCATATCCCAAATATTTCTAGCATAAATTTTTTCACCATCTTTATATTTTTCAATATAAGGATTACCAATTAGCGAAAAACTATCATTTGATAATGAAAAAATAGAGAATAAACATAAAATAAATATTTTTCTCATAATTAGCATTCAATCCAAGGACGTACTTGTTTAATATGTAATTTGCCATTTTGAGTAAATTTAAACTCAATTTCCATTGCAATATTTTTACCATTTCTTTTTATATAAACTTTTTTAAAATGTTCATCTATAAGTTCAAGAGTTTTTAATAACTCATTTAATTGATTTTCATTTAAAACTTTTTGTTTATCTTCTGTTAAATTTGAATATCTTATATATTGAAATACATAATCAACTCTATTTTCAGCCTCTATAACTACTATTTCCTCGGGAATTGATAAAGAATTTGGATTTGTAACCAGCGCTTCATTTGCTTGGACATTTATATAAAAACCTTTTTTTCTTTCATTAAAAATATTTTTAGTAACAGCAACACCATTTGCCAATTCACCTTTATATCTTGGATAAACAACGACTCCCATCATTGTTTTACTATGAATAATTTTATAAAAACCTCTTTCTTCATAGGCTCTATAGTTCCAAATACTTGCCCAAACTTTTTTTATTGCATAACTTAAAGGCAAGGTGAAATCTTTATAACTATAAGAATCATAAAGTCCTGCGCCACTAAAATCTTCTAAATCCTCATTATTTGTACTTGAACGACATCTTAAATAAGTCTCTTTAGGGTAATATTCTAAAATCTTAGAAAATTCTTCTTCCATCCAAGAGGGAATCAATGCATTTCTTATTTTTTTTCTAAAATCTTTTAATAAATTATATTTAAAGCTACTTTTTTCATTTGAAATATACTCTTTATTTAAAATTTCAATATCTTTATAAAAATCATTAAATTTCATAAATTCATCATAAAAATAAAAAGGTATTGCAAAACCATTAGAAAGATTATCACTATTTAGAATATTATATAACTCTCCTAAATTAGATGCTTTTGTACCATATGAATTGTAATCAACATTATTAATATTTTTTAATAATCTAATCTCTTTGGTATCTAAATTTACAATTGGTTCTAAATAGTTTTTAGGTCTTATCTTCTCAAAATATTTTTCAACATCACTTGCCTTTGCTTTTGATATTTTATATCCAAAATTATCCACTTCAAACTTCACATATTTATTTTTCAAAGATAATAACTGCTCTTTTAAGGATGCATCTTTTAAATAACAGTTTGGTATTTTATTCTGTTTAGCAAGCAAATTTATATGAGAAAGTGGGGTTTGTGGTAAATTTGTTATTATTCCACTAACGTGGCTTAAATGATTTGGTAATTCATTTAAAACAACAATATCTTTTACATTATAGTTTGTAGTATCGCTAGAAAATCTTAAAATTCCATAAGATAAGCCTTTGTTCATGGGTAAAAAATCAATATTTTTCATTAATGTTTGAGAATCTATACTACAAATATTACTCTTTTTAAACTCTTCGTTTTGCTCTTTTATTGTACACTCTTGAAGTTCACTTACCACATGTAAAAAACAGTTATTGTTGCTTATAAAATAAGCCTTTTGTTTTATTAAATTAAATGTAAATGCTATTTGTTCAAATCTTATAGAGTCAGAGGGCCAAAAATTAATGGCGTAAAACATTTTTTTACCATCTTTTTCAATTCCATTTTCATGAAAAACCAAAGATCCTACAATATTTTGTCTATTTTCATCAGAATATGAAATAGAATCAAAAGTACTCATATCACAATCTCTTTTTAAAATATTTTTAAAAAACATATAATGATATTTATGTTTTTTTGTATTCATCCAATAAAATTTTGGATTATTACTATTAACATCTACAATAATAAATTTACACTCTCTAGCACTAAAACCATTATTCAAAACAGAATTTGTTGCTAAGTTAAAATATTCATTTTGATTTAATATTATCTGAACAAAATCATCGTTTTCACTATCAACAAATTTTTTATTTAACATTTTTAATCTTTTAGAATACCCGTCATTTAACTTTTGTGCAATTATTGAACTAAACTCACTTCTTTCCCCACCATTCCATGTGATTTCATTTATTAAAACTTGATTTTTATGATAAAAAACATCAATTCTTATATGGTCAGCTTTTACAAGTTTTGAAACTTTTAAAGCTAAAGAACAGGCATCTTTCCACCAAAAAGGAAGTGTTGTTTTGATATTTTTTGATAATAAATTTCCATCTGCATCAAAACTTGGAAAGCCTTTTGTTCTTATAAAAAATCCTGCAACTTCTCCAAAAACAATTGAGAATTTTAATTCCACACTATCTTCAATCAATTCTTCTAGTATAACACCTGGATTTACCATCATACTAGACCAATCTTCTTCTGTTTGTTTTACATTCCAATTTCTTTTAATTTCATTTTTCAAATAGTCAAAATCAACTTCTTTTCCATACATTTCATTTTTATCTATAGTGTCATTTGCACCTATAAATTTTCCATCTTTTACCCTATAAATACCATTACTATTAGCAAGATGTGAAACTTTTAATACAAAAGATTTTAATCCATTTTCATACATATTTCTTATTTTCTCAAAAAACTCATCACTAAATCTATTTGAATAACTAAGAATTGGCATAGAAGCAATATTATGCTCCTTTAAAAAATGATAAATATATATCTTGTCTTGCCATTTAACTAAATCTATTCTTTCTAATTGTGTTCCTCGTCCCTCTCGTCCTCTTAAAAAAACATAATCAAGATATTTTAAATTAGGTCGCCAATGTTCATCTAAAACAAACTCTTCTCTAATGTCAATATACTTACTTTTATCATTTACAAAAGGTATACAAACTTTAGATTTTAATAGTGTTTTTTGAATATCTTGAGCAAATACTATAATATTATTATTTGAAAAAACCGATTGAAAATCTGGTTTTTCAATAAACTCTTGGGTTGAGTCAATTAATACTATACAATTATGAGTAAACTCAACTACATTTTTTAAAGCACTTATATCTTTTAAATTTTTATTTCCATTTATCGCAATTGTTCTTAAAATATTATTCCATTTTATAGTTTTTAAATGTTCTAAATGTTCTAATCCTTCTAATGTTTTTAGATTATTATCTACAAGACCTATCATTCCATCAATGATTTTAAGATTTTTCAACTCTTTTAATGATGTTAATTTATTAGAAGATAAAGAAAAACTTGCATTTACAATCTCTAATTCTTCCAATCCTCTTAATGATTTTAAACTATTATGGTGTAAATAAAAAGATGAGTTAACCTGTTTTAAACCTCGTAAAAACTCAATACCATTTAAAGATATATTATTTGTAATTTTAATAAATCCTTTAACAGTTTTTTGTCTAAAAAAAAGTTGATTAAAGCCAAAGATTTCTTTTAAATTGATATTTTTATCAATAAGTAAAGAGTCCATTTGTTCTAAAATATTAAATCCAGTGATAAATTCTAAATTTTGCATATTTTGAATAACTATATTTTTAACTCTTTTCAAATTATTAAAAGTAGAAATATGTTTTATATCATTTGAATTTATAATTAAATCACCTTCTATTGTTTCAATAATATTAAGTTCTTTTAACTCTTCTTCACTTAAATTACTACATTTTAATTCTTTAACATTTAAGCTATTTGTTTTAATATTAAAAAAAGTTTTATCAATATTACATTTTTTTAGAACTTCAAAAAAAGTTTCATCTAAGCTATTCATAATCACACTCAATTATATATTTATTCATCATAATTTCAAAATCTTCACTATACATAGCTAGTGTATAACCAAGTCTTACATTAATTTCAAAAATCTTAGGAATATTATCTTCTATTTTATAATCAATACAACACAATAATTCTCCATCATTTGGTAATAATGTTTTAAAGATTGAAATAAAGTCATCTTTAAATTTATTTTCAATTCTTCTATTAATCATTTTATATTTTGTATCTTGATTTAATACATAATACTCATTATTAAAAGTCTTTTCATAGCTAGCATCTTCAATTATTTGACCTTTTCTATAAAAAATATTTGAAGCATATTCGGTTTTACCTTCAATATATTCATTTACAACTTCATCTTCTTTTATTTCTCTTAAATCATCTATACTATGACAAATCCTAACAGAATCACCATTTGCTGCTGAAACATGCTTTATAACACAAGGATATTTAACATCTTCAATTGTTGGATAATATTTAGGAATAAAACAATCTAAATTATGTTTTATCATATATTCATAAAATTTCTTTTTATTTAAAAGCAGTCTAACTATATCTAGGTCATTTACTGTAAATTTAAAACCCTCTTCTTTTAATCTTTCTTTATTTTCATATAAAAATTTTTGTGCTGTATAGATTTGTCCATAAATATATATTATCCCATGTTTTTTTGCATAATGTATTAAACTATTTACATCACTGAAATTAAAAAAATGTGCATCTAGCCAAGAGTGTTTTGATAATGCTTTTTGCCAACTATTATAAAATAAGATTTTAATTTTTTTGGATTCTTCATAATTTGTAAAAACACTATTAACACTAATATTTTGTCCATTATTGATTAATTTTAGGGATTGATTATAAAAATTACTATTTTTTGAGGGTGTGATAAAATCTTGATTTTGTAAATCTAAATTTATAATACAATGATTTGTATTTGAGATAATATTTTGTAATGAAGAAATATCTTTTAAATTTTTATTTCTTTGTATGGCTATACTTCTATACTCATTTCCCCATTTTGTAACACTAATTTCAACTAGGTTATCAATTCCCCTTAAACTTATTAATAAGTTATAGGCTAAGCCTAACATTCCATTTACTTTTTTCAAATTATAAAGGGGCTCTAAATCTTTTATCTGATTTGAAGATAAAGATAAACTAGCATTAACTTCAATTAAATCTTCAAGCCCATTTAATGATTTTAAATTATTATGATGTAAATAAAAAGATGAACCAACATAAGATATACCCTTTAAAAAACGAATGTTCTCAAGCTTTTTATTATGTTCAATTTTTATATAACCATCAATTTTTGATACTTTTGTAAAAAATTTAAAGAATCCATAAATATTTTCTAAACTATCATTTCTTGAAATTTCTAAATTTTTCATCTGATTTAAACTATTGAATCCATTTATAGTATGAAGATTACTATTGTTTTTGATTATTATTGTATTAACTTTTTTTAAATTATTAAAACCATTTAAACTATTTATTTCAAGATTTTCAATTATTAAATCACCTTCTATCTCTTCTATTTCTTCATATCTTTCTAACTGTAAAGGTGATGTTATACTTATAGTTTTAGATTTTTTAATATTTTCATTTTTTTTAATATACTTTTTACATATATTAAGAAAACCCAATAAATCATCTTTAGGACTTTTTTGTAAAATTTCAATACTATTAACTATTGCTTCTAAAAGATATATATTATTTAAAGATGATTTTTTATCCTCTTTTGTCCACATTAAATTTTGATACTTTTTTTGCATTTTTTCCATTACAATAGAACTATTTTCAAGAAGTATCTTTAAAAATTCTGCTTGATTTTCTACTTTAGATATAAGTTCTCTGAAAAAATATTCAGCATCATGTGCTTTGCTTAGAAGTTCTTCTAATTCTTCAAATGTTGAGGGCAATTTTTCAAACTTTTTTTCTCGTTTATGTGTTAAATTTTGAGCCCATCTAGCAAGTCCTTCCATAAACCACATATTATTAAAATTTGAATAATTATATTGAAAAACATGAAAAAGCTCATGAATAGGTGTTGCTGTATTTGTAATCAAATTTCTATCTAAAAGAATTTTAATAGATTTTCCTTTTAAAATTTCATCATTAAAATAAAAACTATTATCTATGAGTTCTGATGATACTAAACCCTTTTGTAATGGAATATCTACAATTAAAATATCAATAAATTTTGCACTTTTTTCAAAATATATTCCTTTTTCTAAAGGATTTAATAACTTAAGTTTTTTAATATAAAGTTCATAAGCTACAGAAAATGATTTCAATATTTGTAATATATATTCAGGAATTAAATCATTTGTTTTATATTCAATATTTTTTGGTGTTTTATCATCACCATTTAGATTATAAAATATTCTAAATGGTTTTGAAATTAGACAACATTCATAATCATTGTTTTTAAATACTTTATGTTCAAACTCTAGTTTCATATTAATTATTTGATATTCTTTCCATTATTGGAGATAGAATAGTTTTATAAAAAATACTATTTTTTAAATCTACTAAGGCAACAAAATTATGTGGATTTGTAATATTAATAAAATTTCCACAATCATAAGAGTACCATTTTAATCCCCACGAACGATGCTCAAAATTCTGAGGTAATTCAAAACTACTCTTATATTTATTTTCAATATCATTTCTATCATTTTCATTCATTTTAAGAACTTTATATAAGCCATTTTCTTTTGTATATTTTACAAAACCTACATGTAAATTCATAGTTGCAACTTCTATATGTAAAAGATACTCTTTATCTCCAAAATAATAAAAACTTCCAAATAGCTGTTTTTTAGGTAAAGCTGATTCTTTATAAACATTATTAAACCATTTTAAAGTGTAATCTTCATTATAAACAAAACTTTCATTACCACTTTTTTTAATATCTTCATTAACTAAAGTAAATGTATAGTTTGATGTTAATTCACTATTTAATGCTTCAAAAAAATTAATTAATAATGTAGATTTCAGATGATTATGACTTCTATATTCATTTTTTATATTTACAAAATCAATTAGGGCTAAATCGTTATTTGTAAGTACATCAGCTAGTTTGGCACCCTTTTCTATTTCATAGAGCGAACTAACTATTTTATATAAAATCGTCTTTTCACTTGATAATTTATACTCATTTATTGCTGGATCAAAAATACTATTATCTTTCATTTTTAATATTATGTCTGAAACTCTACCAAGATATAAATATGCACTTCCTATAATAAATAACAAATCTCCACCTTTTAATTCAGCATAAAGATTATTAGCTAATTCATTAATATCATCACTATGTTTTACTAAGATGTTTCTATTTTCAAGATTATTGCTTACATAATCCATGAAATTGCCTGTTAAGTACAGTTTATCAATTTTACTCTCATTGATTAATTTTGCTAATTCTTGATGAGATTCTTTGGTCCAATCAGTATCTTTTTTAATTGATATCCCACCAACTAAAGCTACTATTTTTCCCTTTACTTTAAAGTTTTTAATGTCATCAAATGCTGAACGCATACCGTGCATTCCACCTCTTCGACTTTGATCATAAAAGAATACATCTCCAGATTTTTTTGGTATAGTAAGAACTCTACCCATAGTTTCAAAAGGAACTAAATCTGCAAAATCATTTGCTGCTTTTATTACATCAAAACCCATTTCTTTTACAGCAAGTAAAATTCCAACACTCGCAAGAGCACAATGTTGCTGAATCATTGGTACAAAATAATCAACTTTAATACCATCAATATCAGCTTTCACATTCCAACCAAACTTATCTGAATCAAAACTTTGATTTAAAAGTATTGCATTATCACTTTTATTTATTCCATAAGTT
>RRZU010264033.1_pt1 | contig 11802 bp, 11 predicted proteins | sample 2165561 | NCBI WGS metagenome assembly RRZU01 (sample SAMN10456909, study PRJNA506462) | wastewater metagenome | isolation source: wastewater sludge | place: USA: Moscow, Idaho | reverse complement strand
GGTGGCGCTGGGCGATGGTATTTCTCACACAACTGGTGTTTTATGGCTTGCCCTGGCTGGAGTGGGGACAACGCAAGATGGTGCTGTTTGACCTGGGTGCGCGGCGCTTTTACATATTTGGTTTGGTCCTGTACCCGCAGGACTTCATCTATCTCACAGGCCTGTTGGTCATCTCGGCGCTGTCGTTGTTTTTGTTCACCGCTGTGGCTGGCCGTCTGTGGTGCGGGTTTGCATGCCCGCAAACGGTCTACACCGAAATCTTCATGTGGATTGAGCACAAGATCGAGGGTGATCGGAGTGCACGATTGCGCTTGGATGGTGGTGCATGGACTTTTGAGAAGATTCGCAAGAAGTTTTTCAAGCAAACCGTTTGGATTGCTGTGGCCCTGTGGACGGGCTTCACTTTCGTTGGCTACTTTGTGCCGATTCGTGAGCTGGGTGCCGAGCTGATGGCTTTGCAAGGCAGCTGGCAGATTTTTTGGGTGTTTTTCTACGGTTTCGCTACGTACGGCAACGCTGGCTTCATGCGCGAGCAGGTGTGCAAGTACATGTGCCCGTATGCCCGTTTTCAGAGCGCCATGTTCGACAAGGACACGCTTATCGTCAGTTACGACGTTGAGCGCGGAGAGCCCCGTGGCCCCCGTGGAAAGAGTGTCGACCACAAGGCCAAGGGCTTGGGTGATTGCATTGATTGCACGCTGTGTGTGCAGGTTTGCCCCACGGGCATCGATATTCGCAAAGGGCTTCAGTACGAGTGCATTGGCTGTGGCCTGTGCGTTGATGCCTGCAACACCGTGATGGACAAGGTGAAGTACCCTCGCGGCCTGATTCGCTTTACCACCCAAAATGGCGTAGCGAAGCACTGGAGCCAGTCACAAATATTGCGCCATGTACTGCGGCCGCGGGTATTGATCTACGGTGCCGTGCTGGTTGCGTTGTGCGTGGCAATGTTGGCAAGTTTGGTGACACGCACCCCTTTGAAGGTGGATGTGGTTCGTGACCGTGCTGCCTTGTCCCGCATAGTGGCTGGTGGCAAGCTGGAAAACGTGTATCGGATCCAGATCATGAACGCCACGGAGTCACCTCAGCGCTACCGCATCAGTGCCAAGGGGCTGGAGGGCTTGGAAGTGGCTTCCGATACTGTGGTTGATATCGATCCTGCCCAATCACGCTGGGTTGCAGTGCGGTTGCAGGTGCCTTACGGATCGGCTTCGTCCGGCTCTCATCCGATCACCATTGAAATCGGGGCGGAGAGTGGCGCCCACGTGGCAGAGAAAACGGTATTTTTGGTTCCCAGGTAGGCCTTGGTTTTTATGGCTTGCTCTGAAATGAAGGAGATAGGAATGTCTACAGTTGCTTCAAACGCCTCTGAACCCTCAGGTTCTGCACCGTGGTGGAAGTTTGGTCACGTGTGGCTGGTTCTGGCGGGGCCTGCAGTGGTCATCGTCGCTGGCTTCATCACGCTGTGGCTGGCTATGTCGCGGCCCGATCCCGTGGTGGCTGAAGACTACTACCAGCGAGGTATCGATATCAACAAGACTCTGGAGAAAGTGGATCCCAGCATGCTGCCGGCTGTGAAGGGGCGCAACCACGCAGTAACCCCCTTGAAGGATCAGCCTCAGTGAGTTAACTTGCCCTGTAAGCCGTTTCTCAAATGAAGCCCAGCGAAAAGCCAAGCAAAAAAGGAGATGGGAACGATGTTGACGCAGCGCTTGATGTGGATTGCATGGCCCGCTTTTCTGGTAGCTGGGGGCCTGGAGATGCTGGTGTTCGCTTTGGTTGACCCTGAGGACCTCCACTGGTTTGGGCAGCCCTTGGGGTTGTCGCGAAGCGGCGTCTATACGCTGGTGTTTTTCGCGTTTTGGGCGCTCACCATGCTCTCAAGTGCCCTGACCACGCTTTTGGCGATGTCACCTTTTGAGTTGAACCGCTGCCCCGTACCCAACGAAGATCGGCCAGACGACTGTCGCAAGACGCCGTCCTGTTCCTGACAGTTGCGGTGGTGCCTGCTGTGTCCGCTGGTTTGCGGTGATCGTTTCGGCGTCTCTTACGCTGCCTTAGGGAAGCGTAGGGAATCAGTGGCAGGCTTGCTGGTTGTTCACGATGCGGCGCAGTGCATCGGTGTCCAGGATGCGAACGTGGCGCTGTCGAACTTCGACGGTGCCATCCTCTACAAATTTGGAGAAAGTACGGCTGACGGTTTCCAGTTTGAGGCCCAAGTAACTGCCGATTTCTTCCCGGGTCATGCGCAGCACCAACTCGGATTGCGAGAAGCCGCGAGCGTGCAAGCGCTGCACCAGGTTCAGCAGGAAGGCGGCCAGACGTTCTTCGGCGCGCATGCTGCCCAGCAGCAGCATCACACCATGTTCGCGCACGATTTCGCGGCTCATGATTTTGTGCACGTGGTGTTGCAGTGCAGTCACTTCGCGCGAGAGTTCTTCGACGCGATCAAACGGCATCACGCAGACTTCCGCATCCTCAAGTGCCACCGCATCGCAGGTGTGGTGTTCGTTCACGATGCCATCCAGGCCAATGATCTCGCCTGCCATCTGAAAGCCTGTGACCTGATCACGGCCATCTTCTGTCGCCACGCAGGTCTTGAAAAAGCCTGTGCGAATGGCATACAACGAGGTGAAGGCCTCGCCATTGCGGAAAAGGGTTCCACCACGCTTGACCTTGCGGCGCACTGCAACCACTTCGTCGATGCGCTGGAGCTGTTCTTCGTTCAGGCCGACAGGCATGCAAAGCTCGCGCAGATTGCAGTTGGAGCAAGCGACTTTGATGGTGAGCGGATTCATGGAACAGATACCTGGATGTAGTTCGGACATATCGTGCCCGACGAGGGAGGCCGGTGTGCCTCGGTCTGCGAGTAGTGGCAGATGATATGCATCAAATTATCGATGTTGTGGAGATGGCTTCACTTGATGCAGGTCAAGGACGCAATGTAAGGGGTGGGGCACAGTAAGCCAGTACGCAAGGATATCCCCATGACCGCAGTTACCCCAGAACTCCTCACCCGCTTTGACGTGCCGGGTCCTCGATACACCTCTTACCCCACGGCGGACCGTTTCGTAGAAGCCTTTGGTCAAGAGGATTACGCATTGGCGCTGGCGCAGCGGCATCTGGGTACTGTCACCAAGGCCATGCCATTGTCGTTGTACGTGCACATCCCGTTTTGCGAGTCGCTATGCTACTACTGCGCTTGCAACAAGATCATCACCAAACACCATGACCGTGCTGATGTCTATTTGCGCTACTTGAGCCGGGAGATTGACCTGCATACGGCACAGTGCGGTGTCGGGCAAGTGGTCAGTCAGCTGCATTTGGGCGGTGGTACCCCGACGTTTCTCTCGGACGCAGGCCTGCGTGAGCTCATGTCCATGCTCAAGCGCAGCTTTACCCTTGCGCCGGGAGGGGAGTATTCGATCGAAGTGGATCCGAGGACTGTGAATGCCGAGCGCTTGGCCTTGTTGGCTGAGTTGGGATTCAATCGGCTGAGCTTTGGTGTGCAAGACTTTGACTCTGAGGTGCAAAAAGCCGTGCATCGGGTTCAGCCTGCGGAGCAGGTCTTTGCCCTGGTGGAGTCTGCCCGCTCGATTGGATTTGACTCCATCAATGTAGATTTGATTTATGGGTTGCCTCGTCAAACCCCCGAATCATTTGACCGCACGCTGTCCCAAATCGCTCAGCTTCGCCCGGACCGGATTGCGCTTTATGCATATGCCCACTTGCCAGACCGATTCAAGCCCCAGCGCCGCATCATCTCTGCCGAGCTGCCCACCGGGGGCGCCAAGGTCGCGATGCTGTCGCGCTCATTGGATGCATTCTTAGAAGCAGGTTATGTGTATGTGGGCATGGACCATTTCGCGCTGCCTACAGATGCTCTGGCCATTGCCAAGCGGCAAGGGCGATTGCACCGAAATTTCCAGGGGTACAGCACGCAGCCCGACTGCGACCTGATTGGCTTGGGCGTATCGGCCATTGGCCGCATTGGCGCCACATATAGCCAAAATGCCAAGACCCTGGATGAGTACTACGATCACTTGGACCAAGGGCGCTTGCCTGTAGTGCGCGGCTTGGCGTTGAATCGGGACGACTTGGTGCGCCGTGCTGCCATCATGGCCCTGATGTGCCAAGGCGAGTTGCTGATTGAGCCCATGGAGCAAGCTTGGCTGATCGACTTCCGCCGCTACTTTGCTGCTGAGCTGGATCAACTCAAGGACATGCAGACCCAGGGTTTGGTTGAAGTTGGCGATGAAGGGGTGCGCGTCACTGCCATGGGGTGGTTCTTTGTGCGTGGCATTGCCATGGTGTTCGACCGTTACTTGCAGGCGGATCGCACACGTGCCAAGTTTTCGCGCATCATCTGACCCGCTATGACTGGTGCTGTGGCTTGGACTGCGTTGGTGATGGGGCTCCTGGGTGGGACCCACTGCGTTGCCATGTGTTCGGCGCCTTGTGGTGTGGTGGTGGGGGGGCGCGCACCGGCAGAGGGAACGTCCCCAATCGAGCAGCCAGTGCACTGGATGCCGCGCAGCGCAGCGCCTTCATTGCTGCGTCAATTGGCGTTTCACAGTGGCCGAGTGCTGGGCTATTCGTTGCTAGGGGCTTTGTCGGCTTGGGCGATGGACAGTCTGGCTTGGGTCACGCAGCAGACCATGGCGCTGCGGCCCGTGTGGACGCTTATGCATGTTGCTGTGCTGGGCTGGGGGCTGATGATGATGGTTCAGTTGCGCCAGCCTGCATGGGTGGAGCAGGCCGGTCGCTCTGTGTGGGCTCGCGTCAGTCCCTTGGTGGGAAGCACTGGCGGGGTGGCGTCAGCTGGCGTGTTATGGGCTCTGATGCCGTGCGGGCTTCTGTACTCTGCATTGTTGGTGGCCGCACTCAGTGGTGGCCCGGTGCAGGGTGCGTTGTCGATGGCCCTGTTTGCGGTGGGAAGCGGCCTTTGGCTCGTCGGCGGCCCGTTGGCTTGGCATTGGGGGCGAAAGCACCTCCAAGCTTTGCGGGGTGACTGGGGCGCGCGCATCAGTGGCGGCTTGTTGTGTGGCGTTGCTGTGTGGGCTTTGTGGATGGATTTGGTCTACAAACCTTCGCTGTGGTGCCGCTGAGCCGAGGGCGTGACCCGTTGCTCTGCCGTGGGCAGACGGTTTGAGTTTGCCCAGCGAGCGACAGGACGACCGCCTTTTAGCAATTTCACAACACTCGTTCCGCTTTTACATTTTTCTGTACCCATCGGTCTGACATTGCCGGCTTGCCGTTTTTCCGACTCTGGCGCAGCGTACTCGCGCAGTGGCTCCGGGTGGGCACTTGGTTTGGTGACTTTGGCTCAGGGGGCGGGGCCCATTTCCAGAAAGGCAATGCTGGAAAAAGGGGGTAAACGCCTTGCTTAAGCGGCCAACAGAACTGGTGATAATGGGCTTAACAATTGTCGCGGCATTGTTACATTTTCCCACTGTCACCTATTTGCGCTGTGAATACCTCAGTTCTTATCGATATCAGCCAGTTGCGAATTGGCATGTATATCCAGCTGGATTTGAGTTGGATGCAGCACCCGTTTCCCGTCAGTAATTTCAGGGTGGGCTCGGCCGAGCAGATCACCACCCTGCGCGAATTGGGCCTCAAGCAAATCAAGGTGCTGCCCAAGAAGAGCGACCCTGAGTTTCGCAACGGTGTGATTCCGCCCGTACCCGAGACGTTGCCAGCATGCCCAGAGCCTGTGTCGCCTGAACCTGTCGCTCACGACGCAACGCCTGCCTCTTCGGCCGCAGGGTCTGAGGATGCCCTGGCGTTGCGGCGCAGGTTGCTGCTGGCGGCCCAAAACGCCTCTTTGATGGCTTGCGATCAGCGTTTTCGATTGGCAACCCGCCAGTATGTAGCGATGGAAAAACTGGTCACTGACCAGCCCCAGGCTGCGCAAGCTGAGGGGGCGTCGCTGGTGTCAGAGTGTGTGGGAGAGTTGCTTGAAAACAGTGACTCGGTGATTCGCCTGCTCTCTGAGGGCGTTGGAGAGCCCGGTGCATTGCACCCCGTCAATGTCATGGTGTTGAGCCTTTTGCTGGGCAAGGCGCTGGGCATGAAAAGCGCTGAGTTGCATGACCTGGGTGTCGCAGCTCTGCTGCATGACATCGGAAAAATGGGCATGCCGTTGCAGTTGGCCCATGTCTCTTCCTCCATGACCCTTGCGGAGCGCTCGCGTTACGAGGGGCATGTGGCTGCCTCGGTGGCTTTGGCTACGCGCATGGGTTGGGGCAAGTCCGTGCTGGCCACCATCCCTCAGCACCATGACATGGTGGATGGCTCGGGCTTTCCTTTGCGCCGCGGCGCGGCAGAGCTGAGCCGCTCCAGCCAGGTGGTCGCGTTGGTCAACCACTATGACCGCATGTGCAGCCCCGCTGGTGGCGGCGGCTTCACTCCCCACGAAACCCTGTCCGTGATTTTTGCCCAGCACAAGGCCCGGTTTGACTCTGTGGTGCTGGGGGCTTTTATTCGCATGATGGGTGTGTACCCCCCAGGCTCGATTGTCCAGTTGGTCAATGACCGCTATGCCATCGTGGCATCGGTCAATTCTTCACGGCCTCTTCGCCCCCGGGTGATCGTTCACGATTCGAGAATTCCCAAGGATGAAGCCCCTATCCTGGATTTGGAGACCGTGCCCGAGCTGGGCATTCGGCGCAGCCTGAAGCCTTCGCAGTTGCCCCGCGATGCGCTGGACTACCTCTCGCCACGCAAGCGCATTTGCTATTTTTTTGAGCGTGCAGTCAGCCCAGATTCCGTTGACGCCGAGGTCCAGGCGTTGTGACATACGCCATGCCACAGCCTTGGCTGGATGCGATGCTGGAGGCTGTCTGCCTGGTGGATGAGAAGTCCCTGGCAGTTCTGGCGGCCAATGGTGCTGCCGCCAAGCTGATGGGTTGCACCGTTCAAGACTTGGTGGGGAAATCGGTGCTCGATTTCGTGGCGACTCCACAAGACCACGTGTTTTGGGCGCAGTCTGTAGATGCCATTGCCGACGGCATCTATTCCCAAACCAGTGTGTTGCATGCCAGCGGTGCACTGATTGCCGTGGAGCGTCAGTTGCGTCGAGTGCCATTGCCTGGCGGTGGCACGGCCTTCTTGTTGGCGATGATGGATCGTAGCCAGCAGCAAGCCACAGAGTTGGAGTTGGAGACCTTGCTGTCGGAGTTGAGGGCGACGCTGGACTCTGCGGCAGATGGCATGCTGGTGTGCGCCATGGATGGCCGCATACGGGCCTTCAACCAGCGGTTGGTCAAGCTGTGGCGCATACCGCCAGACCTGCTGACGCGCCGTGACGACGTGGCCGTGTACGCCCACATGGCAGGCCAAGTGCGTGACTTGCAGGGCTACACCGAACGGATGGCCGCCATCCAGGCTGAGCCGATGCAAGAGAGTGCCGATGTTCTGGAGTTGAGTGCAGGCACGGTGCTGGAGCGCAGGTCTGTTCCGCAACTCAGCCGTGGTCTGCCCGTTGGGCGTGTCTATTCCTTTCGAGATATCACACGCCAAACCGAAGCCCAAGCCAGTCTTCGCTTGGCAGCCAGGGTGTTCGAGTCGAGTTTGGACGCTATTTTCATTGCCGATCGTCAGCATCGAATTTTGCGGATGAACCCTGGTTGCGAAAAGCTCATGGGTTCTGCCGCTTCACGGCACGAGGGGCAGTTGGCTGCCGCACTGTTCCGCCCCCACGGGGATGCATTGCTGATGGATCGCGTGGGGGAGGGCTGGAAGAAGTCGGGGTTTTGGGAGGGGGAGTTGTGGCTGCCGCGCCAGAAGGGGGGCGACTGCGCTGTGCAGTTGTCCTGGGTGGCCTTGCACGACGAGAGCGGGCAGGTCATGCAGAGTATTGGCTTCATGCGCGATCTCACCGTCCAGCATGCTGCGCAAAAGCGCATTGAGGAGCTCGCCTACAGCGATGTGCTGACGGGGCTGCCCAACCGGTTGTTGCTGGCTCAGCGCGCCGGTGCCGCCATTGCTGCAGCTCAGCAGCAAGGCGGCACTTTTGCCATTTTGTTTTGGATCTGGACCGCTTCAAGATCATCAACGACTCCCTGGGGCATCCGTTTGGCGATAGGGTTTTGCAGTTGGTGGCCGAACGTTTGCAAACCTGTCTGCGGCAAACCGACATGCTGTGCCGACTGGGCGGGGACGAGTTTGTGATCTACCTGCACGGCGGCGATGCGAGCATTGCAGAAGCCGTGTCGCGGCGCATTCTGGACGAGATGCTGCGTCCTTTTGGCCTGGATGGCATGGGCTTCTCTATCCAGTGCAGTATTGGCATCGCGCTGTTCCCGCACGATGGCTTGTCGCTGGACGACCTCATCAAGCAGGCCGACACGGCGATGTACCGCGTCAAAGCCCGTGGCCGTGGCAGCTACGGCTTCTACCAGCCGCAGATGAATGCCAACCTGCTCTCGCGCATGAAGCTGGAGCATGCGATGCGCCAGGCCTTGGGCTTGAACCACATGTCGGTGCACTACCAGCCTCAGGTCAGCCTGACCACGGGTGCCATCACCGGTGCCGCGGCGCTGATCCGGTGGACGTACCCGGAAATGGGCCCTGTGTCCCCAGGGGCGTTCATTCCTCTGGCCGAAGAGTCGGGCTACATCGTCACGCTGGGGGCCTGGGTGATGGAGCAGGCGATACGGGAGGCCGCAGGCTGGATGCAGTCCGGGAGCCCCATCGTTGTCTCAGTGAATGTGTCGGCATTGGAGTTTTTGCAGCCTGATTTCGTGAGCCGGCTGGTCTCTTTGCTGGACACCCATGGATTGCCGCCCACCTTGCTGGAGCTGGAGCTGACGGAAAGCATTTTGCTGCAGGATGCGCAGGAGATGGAGCAGCGCCTGGGGGTGTTGGCCAAGCTGGGCATCAGTCTGGCCATCGATGATTTTGGGACGGGCTACTCCAGCCTGGGTTATCTGAAAAAACTCCCCATCCACAAGCTCAAGGTGGACCAGTCTTTTGTGCGTGGCTTGCCTGACGATGACGGCGACCATGCCATCGTGAGTGCGGTGATCAGCATGGGGCACGCGTTGCGCATTGCCGTGGTGGCCGAAGGCGTGGAGACCGTGGCCCAGAAAGCCATGTTGCAGCAAATGCAGTGCGACCACTTTCAGGGATTCTTGTGCGCGCCCGGGTTGCCTGCGCAAGATTTCCGTTCGCTGCTTGCCGACCCAGGCAATGTGACTCAGCGCATGCAGGCGCAGGGCCTGGCTGCGGTCTGATGGTGATGGGGCTTGAGACGACCGCGCTACCACCGCTTCGCGAGGGTCGTGCAGGACATCCCTGGGTGGTCTACTGCTGAGGCCAATGCATTGCCTCAGTGCGTTTCAGGACGCCAGCACGCCTTTCCAGAACATGTAGGCTGCCAAGGCAAAGAGAAGGCTGGCAAATACGCGCTTGAGCTTTTTCACAGGCAAATTGTGGGCCGCTTTGGCGCCCAGCGGGGCTGTTAGCACGCTGCAGGTGGCAATCACCCCCAGTGCTGGCAGCCACACATAGCCTAGTGAGCCTGCAGGCAAATCGGCCACCGACTGGCCCCCCAGCACATAGCCGATCACGTTGGCCAGGGCGATAGGAGAGCCCAGCGCTGCGCTGGTAGCCACCGCATTGTGGATGGGTACGTTGCACCAGGTCATGAAAGGCACACTGACAAAGCCGCCTCCCGCGCCCACCAGGCCTGACAAAAACCCGATCACCCCGCCTGCGCCCAACTGCCCTGCGGTGCCCGGCATTTGCCGTGCGGGGGCAGGCTTTTTGTCCAGAAACATCTGCGTGGCAGAAAAGCTGACGAACAGACCAAAGAAGATGGCCAGAAAAGAGCCTTTGAGCAGGGCAAAGACCCCCAGGCTGGCGACGAAGCTGCCCAGCACAATGCCGGGGGCCAGCTTGGCCACAATGTCCCAGCGCACGGCTGCGCGCTTGTGGTGCGCGCGCACGCTGGAGATGGAGGTGAACACAATGGTGGCCATCGAGGTGGCGATCGCCATCTTCACCGCCAAATCCGGGCCCACTTGCTTGGTACCCAGGATGTAGGTCAGAAATGGAACCAGCAACATGCCGCCGCCAATGCCCAGCAGCCCCGCCAGAAAGCCGGTGCACAAACCCAGAACGCCCAACTCAACAATCAGCAGAGGATCCAGCATGGGGAGGGAACACCTTAGGTGTTGGAACGGGGCCTGGGCCGCTGTTCGGGAGCGCTTCGCACAGAAAGGGCCAAGCGTGGGAAGAAGGTGTCTGCGAATGCCACCGGACCGGCATCCTGAACCGGGGGTTCAGGGGGGCGAGGGCAGCCTGACGTTGGGTTCATCTGACGCGAGACGATCACGCTCACCAGGCAATTACCAAGCCCGAGCTCAGGGAGCATTGGTTCAAGGAAATATAAAGCCCGACAGCACCGCAGACGTCGCCATTGTAGGCCTTTGGCCCAGGGGCTGCTGGCAAAGCGGTGATGTTTTTGGAGTGGCCGTTGCCGCGTCTGGGATGAGCGCAGTACCTGACGTATTTGCGCTTTGGGCTGGCGGCTGTGGGGCTCGCTGCCTGGCTTGTTCAGGTATGTCTAAAAGCCGAAGCACCCTAGGGCTGCTTATCCAGTGGATGCAGTCCGCTACTGCATCAAAGCAACTGGCCGTCTTGCTCCAGTGCCTGGTCCAGGCGGCCCAGCAGGCTTTGCAGGCGCTGGTTTTCCTCGTCGCTGGGGGCTGCAGCCGCCAGGGTGGGGGCAGGGGCGTGCACTGGCTGTGCAGCCGCTTTGGCCGCCGCGGCATCGCGGTCGGCGATTTCAAAAGCCAAATTCAGCGCAGCCAGCACAGCAATGCGCTCGCGGGCGCGGACCTTGCCTGCATCGCGGATGCGGGTCATGGCGGTGTCTACCCGCTCCACGGCATCCAACAGGCGCGATTCTTGCCCCTCGGGGCAGGCCAGCAGGTAACTTTGCTGCAGGATCTGCACCTCGATTTGCTTCATTCGATTTCCTTGGTGGGGGCGGGCGTGGTGGGCGCCGGGGGCGCTGCGGGCGCGGTGTTGGCTGGCAAGCGCTCCAGCAGGGCATCGATTCTGCCGCGTGCTGCGTTCAAGCGGGATTTGAGCGAATCGCGCTCCTGGGTCAGCGCGCTGACTTGATCGGCCAGCAAGGCATTGGTGCGTTGCAGCTCGGCGTGGCGCACTAAAAGGCGCTCAACACGCTCGGCGATCTGATCGGTGGTGGAGGGTTCTGCCATACAACCCTCGATTGTAGGGTCGTCTGTTCCAGGCGGGGGATGCAGAGGCCCTAAAATCCGCGGGTTGGTGCTCGCTGCTTGGTTCACAGGTGGCAGTTCAACGGGAAGCAGGAAGGTCACCACCACAGTGGCGTACCCAGCCTGCGCTGCCCCCGCAACGGTCAGCGGACGGATCGCTCGATCCTCTCTCCATTCACACATGCCACTGGGGGCCTTGAACAAGCCTCTGGGAAGGCTTTGGAGAGCGTTCCGCCAGCCCGGATACCGGCCAACACGGTGGTTGTGTACGCCTTGTCAAAGGGCGGCACAGCCTGATCACCCACACGCTGGCGGGGAGGCCGGCACGGGTTGTTTGTTGATTGAGTTCCCCCACGATGAAGTACCCCATCACCCACGTCCGCGCGCAGGCGCCGTTGTCGCTGCGCCCTGGCCTGCTGGCCCTGGCTGCCACTGGGCTTTGCGCCTTGTCGGTGCCTGCACATGCCCAATCTGCAGGCGCCACGGTGCTGGCGCAAAACCTGCGCGCGCCATCTCTGTCTGAAACCGTGGTGACTGCCACGCGCACCGC
>RRZU011717021.1_pt1 | contig 11803 bp, 14 predicted proteins | sample 2165561 | NCBI WGS metagenome assembly RRZU01 (sample SAMN10456909, study PRJNA506462) | wastewater metagenome | isolation source: wastewater sludge | place: USA: Moscow, Idaho | reverse complement strand
AAATGCTTGGAACAGTTTTGGAGCGTATAATCCATTCAGACTAAAAAGATCTGCAGGGGTTGGGATCAGGGTTTCGATGTCAGAATTTGGATTTATTGGTTTTGACTTTGCTTATGGTTTCGATAAAACTTTAGGAGGTACAGAGCCGTCCGGATGGCAAACACACTTCCTGATGAATCAGCCATTATAAAAAAAATACTATTTTTATAGGATGAAAAAACTAGCAATATTTGTAACATTTCTTTTTGCCATAGGTCATATCTATGCACAGAAAATAGGCGTGGTAGATACCAACTATGTCCTTAGCAAACTTCCTCAGTACAAAGAAGCTGAGAGTAGACTTAATTCCCAAATCAGCCAATGGCAGTCTGATCTACAGAAACTACAGGCAGATTATGAAAGGAAAAGAGAAGCCTTTGAGAATGAGAAAGTATTGCTGGTAGGCGAACAGCTGAAGATGCGTGAGAAAGAGGTGGTAGATATGGAAGCGAGCATCAGAAATACAATCGGTGCAAGATTCGGGTCTAATGGAGAAGTGAACCAGCTTCGTTCCAATCTCACAAAACCATTTCAGGATCAAATATGGAATGCCATTAAGACCGTGTCTACAAAGAATAATTTGGGCATAGTTCTTGATAAAAGCAACAACATCAGTGTAATATTTTTAGATAAGAAATACGACTACACGGATGCTGTCCTCAGCCTATTAGGGAAAAATATTTCTAAGGATGAAAAAGCTAGCTCTGGAAGCGTTTCCTCCGGAACATTAAAGGGGAAAGAACAAAATGGAAGAATTTCTCCTAAAGGTAAACTTAAATCTACGCAGAGAAAAAGCCTTGGTGATTCTGCTGAAATGAAATAATTTAAATATATAAATATAACTTTTTAAAATGAACAAATTAAATGTATTATTAGTAGCTGTTGTAATGGTTTTTGCTACAGGTTTTGCAAATGCACAGAAAATTGCATCTGTAGACATCAACTCAATATTCACTGCAATGCCGGAAATGAAAGCGTTGGATACACAGTTGCAGTCACTTCAGACAGCTAAACAAACTGAATTGGAAAAGCAAGGGAAGTCTCTTCAGGATCTTATGAAAAAATATCAGGATGAAGCGCCTAAGCAGACTCAGGCTATCAATGAGCAAAGAAGTCAGGAAGTTCAAAAACTTCAGGATAACTTGCAGCAGATGTATACTGCAGCACAGAAAGATATCGCAGAAAAAAGAGATGCAGGATTGGCTCCTATCGAAAAGAAAATCAATGATGCCATCACTAAAGTGTCTAAAGCTGCAGGGTATGAATTCGTATTCGATGCTTCCAGCCCGGCTTTAGTATACAAAGCAGGAACTGATGCTACACCAGCAGTTAAAAAAGAATTAGGATTAAAATAACAATGTCTTAATAAATCATAAAACCGCTCTTATTCCGAGCGGTTTTTTTATTTTTGCATTATGGAAAAAGAATTTTCATCCACAGTAAAGATCCGTTTCGCAGATTGTGACCCTATCGGTCATCTGAATAATGTAAAATACCTAGAGTATATGCTTAATGCAAGAGAAGATCACGTAGAACAGAACTACGGATTTACTTATGAGCAATATACTAAAGAAACTGGATGCACTTGGGTTACCATCCAAAATGAAATTGCTTATCTAAAAGAAGTAAGATATAATTCTACGGTAACTATTACCAGCAAAACCATATTTGTTGATGACCTAACAGCAGTGGTAGAATTACTGATGAAGAATGATAAAGGAGTAGTACACGCTGTTTTTTGGCTCACAGTGATTTACTTTAATATGAAGGCTAGAAAAGCTGAAAAAATGCCGGAAAAGACCTTAAATCAGTTTGCCCATCTTCTTGTGAATATAGATCATAAAACATTTAAAGAAAGGGTTTCTTTTTTCAGAAGCCAGAATAAAACTAAAAATTAATAATGAAAAGAATTCTTGTTATCGGAGGGAACGGCCAGCTTGGTCATTGTCTTCAGAAAATAGCGCCAAAGTATCATAATCTGTATGATTTTAATTTTACAGGATCTGCTGTAGTAGATATTACAAATTATGATCAGGTGGATGAGGCTTTTGCTGAGTATCAGCCTGATTTTGTGATTAATGCTTCGGCTTACACGGCGGTAGATCTTGCTGAAAAAGAATCAGACCGTGCATTTGCGGTGAATAGTGACGCAGTTGGAAACCTGGCTAAAGTCTGTAAAGATAATGATGCTGTGCTGATCCATGTTTCCACAGATTACGTCTTTGACGGCGAGACCAATTTAAATTATTCTGAGGACGATTTTACCAATCCCATAGGCGTATATGGTGCATCCAAAAGAAAAGGTGAAGAACTGGCTTTAGACAACAATCCAGAAACTGTTATCTTGAGAACATCTTGGCTCTATTCAGAGTTTAATAAGAATTTTGTCAAAACAATGCTTCATTTATTTGATATCAAAGATGAGTTAGGAATAGTGGGAGATCAGCACGGACAGCCTACCAATGCCAATGATCTTGCCGAAGCGATTATGGATATTATAGAATTTCAAAAAAAGACTTTCGGGATCTATCATTTTTCCAATTATCCTGAAACAACTTGGTTTGAATTTGCTAGTAAAATAAAAGAATTTTCTGGTTCTGAGGTTAATTTAAAATCTATTACCACGGAAGAGTTTCCAACACCTGCAAAACGTCCGAAAAGAAGCACAATGTCTTTGGAAAAAATCGAAAAGGATTATAATATAGAGCCAAAACATTGGGAAAACAGTCTGAGAGACTGCGTAGAAATTTTAAAATTAACGAATGCGTAGACTGTTATTTATCATTCTTTTACTTTGTTTTCAATTATTTTATCTTCAGGAAGTTACATTGAACAAAGTTGATAAGGTAAACGATAATAAGGAAAAGATTTTTTATAGTATTTCTGATGTTTCAAAATCCGAATATCTTGGAGAAGTTCTCGTGAATGGATTTTCCAAAGACGATGTAAAAATGTTCGGTGAAATTTATAAAAAAGCTAAGCAAATTGGTGCGAATACTTTTTCGCTAAAGCCAATTGAAAAGATAGATGGGACTTTTCAGCAATTCGATCCTGCTTATTATATTCTGAATCTTTACTATACAAAATCCAATGATATTACGGCGGAAGATAATGTAGCTTTTCTGATATCTTCTTCGGATAACAATCAGAAAATATCGGTAAATAATAAAATCCTGGAAATATATCCGAGAAGTTTCCTGAGACTGCAATTAAGAATTGATGAAGTTTTGACAGTCTCAACAAGAAAATTGCTCGGGTCATCGGTAAAATTGTCAGGCAAAGACGGGCAGCCATCTTTATATTTCTCACTGAGTAATTTTAAAATCCGCACTAATGACAGTATCTACGGAGGAATTAATCTAAAATCCGGAGATATTATCGGTTTGGAAAAATCGTTTGGTATGTTTTTGACAACAATATATTCCGAACAGAAAAATGATTAATGTTAATAAATTGTCAGTCCAAGATGGTTTATTTTCAAATCAAAATTGATTAACTTTATATAAAGATTTAAGATCCGGCTAATTGTAATTGAAGTTACGAACCTCACACCAAGCAAATATGCAGTCTGAGCGGAGCTAAGTCTCAAATCTAAATCACACATATTGGAAGAATTTTTTGAAAATGAACTTGCGAAAAAGTTCGAAGAAATGATAGAAAATAATGAAGAGTTCTATTTCGATACAGAAGAATATGTAGACATCATTATTTATTACCTAGAGCTGGGAGATTTCAGCTATGCAGAGTTGGCTGTAAATCATGCGCTCAAAATCCACCCGAATTCCCTAGAAATCAAAACAAAACAACTGGAGGTTTTTCTGGAGTTGGAACGTTATACGAAAGCAAAAGATCTGATTGATGAGCTGCATCAGTCTTCTTTGGAAGATACTGATTTTTTGGTCTGTTGCGCAAAATACTATTCGAATCTCGGAAATCCGAAAAAGTCTATTGAATATTGTCAGAAAGCTTTGGAATTGGAAGAAGAGGAAAATTTTCTACACAATTTTATTGCCGATGAGTTTATTAATCTAGATGATCCTTTTAATGCACTGAAACATTACAGTGCAGCTTTGGAACACGATCCTTATGATGATTATTCTCTGGAAAATGTGATGCTTTGTTATAATAAGCTGAATAGACCTCAGGAAGCATTGGATTTTTTGAATCAATATCTTGACAGATTTCCTTTTTCTGAAACGGCTTGGCACGAGTACGGACAATATTTCTTCAACAAGAAAAATTACGAAGAGGCGATCAGAGGTTTTGATTACCTCATCGCGATCAATTCTACAGCTGTCGGCGTTTATGCATTTAAAGCATCTTCTTATGAAGCGCTTAGTAAATGGGATGAAGCCATTGCAGTCTATGAAGAAATGCTGGAGCTGGAGTACACCAAAGCATTTACGTTTTACAAAATAGGACTTTGTTACAAAGAAGCAGGTAAACCTGTTCAGGCACTTACATCCTTCCAGAAATCTCTAAAGGAGGATCCGCAGTTTTATCTGGCGATGATGGAGCAATCCTACATCTACGAAGATATGGGTAATACAAAAGAAGCGCTCTATTTTGCTCAAGAAGCTGTTGCTCTAAATGATAGTAACTTGGAGTATCAGAAAAGATTGGCATTTCTATACATCACTTGTGGTGAATATGAGGAAAGTCTTGCATGTCTAAAAAAACTTGTTGAGACTGAACCTAACAGATTTTACAATTGGTACGCATTTTCGGAAATGCTGATGTTGATAGGGGAATATGATGATGCAGTTATTGTTCTACAGAAAGCACTTTTAAGCCATCAGAGAGCAGAGTTATATTATCAGTTGAGTAATTGCTACTTTAACCTGAAAAACGAATCAGAAGGAGTACTTATGCTAGAGAAAGCTTTAAAACTTGATCCATCTCTGAGTAAAGATATGCAACAGAAATATCCGTTCATCAAAGAACAGGTGAAGAAGATTAAGACTAAGAAAAAATAACATACAAAAAAAACAAGCCTCAGATTCGTTCTGAGGCTTGTTTTTTTATATGTTAGAAGAATTTATTTCAGTAGTGCATCGAACGTATCCCCTTGTCTGATATCGCCCGTAGTATAACCTTTCATAAACCATTCTTCTCGTTGCGCAGATGAGCCGTGTGTAAAGCTTTCCTGATTCACATAGCCCTGAGCTCTCTTCTGTATATTATCATCTCCGACAGCCGCTGCTGCGCTCATTGCTTCTTGGATGTCGCCAGGTTCCAATATTTTTTCCCGGCTATCGGTTTGTTTTGCCCAAACACCAGCATAGAAATCGGCTTGTAGTTCATTGGCAACAGATACTCTGTTCATCTCACTCTCGGAGTATCTTCCGCTTTGTCTCAGCTGGTCTATTTTGCCCAATGTTCCGAGTAGATTCTGGATGTGATGACCATATTCGTGACCCAGGACATATGCAACCGTAAATTGCCCTACCTTTGCCCCAAATTTTGACTGCAACTCGCTGAAGAAGCTCATATCCATATAGATTGTTTCGTCATTTGGACAGTAGAATGGCCCCATTTCTGATCTCGCTGCTCCGCATCCAGATTGTGTCCCGCTTTCGAAAAGAACTACTTTTGCTGGCCTGAATTTGATGCTATTATCATTAAAGATTTTCGCCCAAGTTTCTTCGTTTAAGGCTTGCAACATATTTACGAATTCACCGATTTTAAGTTCTTCCTGAGACAATTGTCTTTGCTCAGTCTGTTGTGAACCCGATGCATTACTATTCAGAATGGCAGAAGGATCCCCACCTAAAAAAAATACAATAGCTGCAATAATAATTGTTCCGAGACCGCCACCAACAAGCATACCGCCACCACCGCCGGAGCCACGTCTGTCATCGAAATTGTCACTTCTGTCGTCTGTCCATTTCATAATTTATATTTTGTGTTTTTAAAATTAGGAATTTCTTTTATAGAAACAACGAAAAATTATGCCGTAGTATGTCAATAGCCCCGATAGAAGCGACATCCTTTTTTGTTTTTCTTCTTCACTTTAATTATAAAATATAAAAATGTTCTGAACAACAAAAAAGATACAGCGGATAGCGGGATCTGGCTCCTAATTGATTAGAATGAAATCTTATTGTTAAAGTCAATCATTTTGAGCGCCGTAACGGCTGCTTCTACACCTTTGTTTCCAAGGTTTCCACCGCTTCTGGCGATGGATTGTTCTTTCGTATCGTCTGTCAGAACACAGAAAATCGCAGGTGTATCGGTCAATATATTACAATCCTTGATGCCTTGTGTTACGCCTGAACAAACGTAGTCGAAATGTGGCGTTTCTCCACGGATGACATTGCCAATCGCTATGACTGCTGCAAATTTGTTCGAGCGGCAAAGTTTCATCGATGCAAAGCTCAATTCGAAAGCACCCGGAACATAGTAAATATGGATATTTTCTTCTTTAATTCCTTCTGCTTTTAGTGTTTCTACAGCCCCGTTTCTCAGGTTGTAAGTCACAAAATCATTCCACTCAGAAACAACAATGCCGATTGAATATTCATCGGCATTGGAAATGTTGAGTGGCTTGTAATCTGATAGATTAGTAGTTGCCATTGTTTAATAATATTTTGTCATTTCTATGAAAGCATCGGATTGTCCGTTGTCATAGTCCTGATATTTTTCGTCTATTGTAGAGAAATATTTTTTAGCCTCTGCATTTTTCTTAAGTGCCAAGGCTAGCATTCCTGCTTTTTTTGTAAAATAGTAAGTGGTGTAAGCATCGTCTGCAGCCGAAGCTGCTTTGTCTGCCATAGACAGAGCATCGTCTGCTTTATTTAGATTAGAAAGGCAATCTGCCATTGCACCATATTTTAGTGCAACCAATACTTTATTATTTGAGCTGAAATTATCTAACAGGTCGTATGCCTTTTGGTAATTTCCTTTTTTGAACTCGATAAGACCAGCGTTATATGCAGAAAGTTTCCCTGCCTTTGTGCTACCATATTCTTCGTAAGTTCCTAAGAAACCAGGATTCGCAACAGATTTTCCACCTAATGCAAGGTCTTCTTTGCCATCTGTAAGGTTTTTCTGCGCAGCTAAGTAACTTTTTGTAGCTTCTTCATTTTTAGGTCCCAAAATGAACTGCTGATATCCGAACCATCCTAAAACCGCTAGAATCAATACTCCGAAAGCTATGCTCAAAGCTCTTGCATTTTTTTCCAAAAATGACTCTATGTTAAGTGCTTCTTTGTCAAGATCTTTAAAGAATTCTACAGTTTCTTTTCCTTCCTGTTCGTTTTTTTTGTTATGCAGATCTGCCATAATTTGTTTAATAAATAGAATGCAAATTTAATGTTTTCCTTTTGATATGCAAAAACTTCTTTTTCTGTTGGTTTAAATTTTTAATATTCGAGAATTGAATAAACTTCAGCTTGGAATTTTTTGAGTCTTTCTTTCCCGTTCAGATCTTTTAAATTGATAAGAAAGCTGAATTGTGATGGGATCGCTCCTTGTTTTGCTACCAGTTTAGCTGCAGCTTCAGTTGTCCCGCCAGTGGCTAATAAATCATCGTGAATCAAAACCCGCTGGCCTTTTTTAATATGACCAGTTTTCATCTCGATCTCTGCAGAACCGTATTCCAAGTCATATTTTTCTCCAATAAATGGAGGAGGGAGTTTTCCTGCTTTCCTGATCAGAACAAACGGAACGTCTAGAGCAACAGCTATTGCAATCCCAAAAAGATAACCTCGGCTTTCTATTCCACAGACTACATCCACTTTCCCCCTGCTGAAAGAAGCCAAGTCTGCAATGACTTCTTCATATAATTTGGGTTGAAGAAAAATAGGACAAATGTCCTTGAATTGAATTCCCGGAATCGGAAAATCGGGCACGTTTTCTATCGTTTCTTCCAGTTTTTTTACCAATTCTGATGATGCCATTCCTTTTAATTGTTGATTTTATAAGTGGTTATTTTCCAATTGTTGTTTACAGCTTTTAAACCGTAAGTAACGTTAAGTGATGTGGTTTTGCCATTTTTATCGGTGACGTCATATGTGACATTCACATTAGCAGAATTATCTTTGTTATAAGGAACTGAAATGTTTTTTACATTGATATTTTTAACTGAGCCAAAACCCGAATTCGGATTGGAAAACTTGTCATAAGAACCCCAGTTTGGATTTTCAGCGGCTTCATAAGCAGCTTTAAAATTCTGCGAAGAAAGATTGCTTAGGAATTTTGTAACAGTATTCTTAGGATCGGCTGTCACCTTTGCAGGAGCGGCAGGAGTTTCTACACCAGGTGTTGGATTGATTTCCGGATTCTGAATCTGAGTGGAGTCTGAAACAACTGACGGTGGTGGAGTATAAAGGGCCTGTCCGTTGACTGCAACACCGGTTTTAATCATTTGTAATAATTTCTTAGTTGTTTTGACAGTTACTTTGATGTCAATCCTATCTTCATATATTTTTTCTTTTGGAAGTTTGGAATACATAATTGTGAAGCCACGGAATGTAGGATCTTGCATCAGGTTTTTGGATGTTGATATTTTATTTCCGCCGCTGGAAATCTCCATAATAGTTTCCAAAGCTGCACCTTCAAAATCTACTTTATTACCTCTATTATCTAATAACTGCGGGGTAATAACCAAACCTTTTGATCCGGTAAGACTGTCGCCGGCAATATTTCTTACAAGTATTCCCAGGCTTGCTGCATCGATATCATTGGGGTCTTTTTCAGAAGCGCTCTCGTTTCCGAAGATGTTCATCTCGCCTAGACTTGGCGGTGCTGTGCTGCTCCAAGCAATACCGTTTTTCTTTGCCACTTCATCCGCCATTGCAAAAATCTCGTTTGTTTTTTTGCCGTCCAGAAGTTTTCCGAGCGCTGCAATTTCAGCAACATCGCCATCCTCTTCCACACCAAAAGTTTTTAAGATATATAATGCCTCATTGAATTTTACCTGCTTCAGAGTTGGCAAGCTGGAAGCCATATCATTAATGCTTTCCTGAAAGCTTTTGCGGCTGCTTCCGTCCACGCTTGTTTTTTTACAGCTTACAGTAAGAATCAGCAAAGCTGTTAAAAAGACATATTTTATATACTTCATTTTCAGTAGATTTATTTTTAAAAATAAGAAATAAGTTTCAATTGCTCGTCCTAAATCAATTTATGTGCAAAATTAAATTTAAAATTTATAATTTTCCGATTTTCCAAAGAAAATTAAAAAAAGTAACTTTACGGAAAATTAGAGTTAATGCAGAATAAATTGATTATCGATATCCATAGTTTTTCTTACAAAAAAGGAGGAATTCCAAAGGATGATTCAGGCAATGGTGGCGGTTTCGTGTTCGATTGTCGAGGGATTCTCAATCCGGGAAGAATAGAAGAATACAAAGCACAAACTGGTAATGATGTCGGCGTTCAGGATTATCTGGAAACAAAGACGGAAATGCCTGCTTTTTTAAAGAATGTTCAGGATCTTATTTCTATCAACATTAAAAATTATTTGGAAAGAGGTTTTGAAAACCTGCAGATCAATTTCGGTTGCACTGGCGGCCAGCACCGTTCGGTTTATTCTGCCATCAAAACAGCGGCGTTTATCCAACAAAATTTTCCTGAAGCAGATGTAAGAATTCATCACGATGAACAGCTGCATCTTAATCTCCCATCGATAAGCGATAATTAATAATTGATTTTCATTAATTATTTAATCATCATCAATTATCATAATATCATTTATAAAGTATGAAAGCAATGATTTTTGCTGCCGGAATGGGAACAAGATTACAACCATTCACGGATAATCATCCTAAAGCGCTTGCACAGGTAAACGGTGTTCCGCTTCTAGAAAGGAATATAAAGTATCTACAGAGTTACGGAATCAATGATTTCGTCATAAATATACATCATTTTGGAGGACAGATTTTAGCTTTTCTTGCAGAGAATGATAATTTCGGGGCGAATATCGAAATCTCCAATGAATCTGACGAACTTCTGGAAACAGGAGGTGGATTGTTATTTGCGAGAAGGTTCTTGGAAAACGAGAAAACTTTCCTGATTATGAATGTTGATATCCTTACAGATCTTAACATTACGAATTTTATCAATATACACGAGTTGAAAGGCGGTATGGTAACTTTGGCGGTTTCGGACAGAGACAGCACAAGGAAACTGATGTTTAATGACAAGATGTATCTAAAAGGATGGAAAAACCTCACAACAAATAAAAAAACAGTAGTTGGCGGTATTTTCAAATTAAGAGAACTCGCATTCAGTGGCGTTCATTGTGTTAATTCTGAGATATTCACCAAAATTACAAGAACAGGAAAATTCTCCATCATGGACGAGTATTTGGACATGATGAAAGAAGATATTATTATTGGCTATCAGCACACGGCAAATCTTATAGATGTTGGCAAACCGGAATCTGTTGCTGAAGCGGAAAAATTATTCAGATGACAAAACAAGACGAAGAAAAAAGACTGCACGATAGTTTTCGGCAGAAAACCTGGGACGAGACCATCACCAAGGACAGCTGGATGGTTTTCAGAATTATGTCCGAATTTGTAGACGGCTATGAAAAAATGGCGGAAATAGGGCCTTGTGTTTCTATTTTTGGATCGGCCAGACTGAAAGAAGACAGTTATTATTATAAAATGGCATCAGAGATTGCCCAAAAAATTACTGAGATTGGTTTCGGGGTCATTACTGGTGGCGGTCCTGGAATTATGGAAGCAGGAAACAGAGGAGCAAACGGAAACGGGAAATCCATTGGGCTTAATATTGAACTGCCATTCGAACAGCACTTTAATGCTTATGTAGATAAAGGTTATAATATCAATTTTGATTACTTTTTCGTTAGAAAAGTGATGTTCGTTAAGTATTCACAAGGATTTGTGGTAATGCCTGGCGGTTTCGGAACTCTGGATGAACTTTCGGAAGCACTGACGCTTATACAGACCAATAAAATAGGAAAGTTCCCTATAGTTTTAGTGGGAAGCGAATTCTGGAGCGGCTTGCTGGACTGGTTCAAAGATACGCTACTGAAAGAAGGTCTTATTGCCGAGCACGATCTTTTGCTTTTCAGAGTGGTGGATAATGCAGAGGATGCGGTGGCTCATATCAAAGCATTTTATGACAAATATTCGGTGAGTGTTAATTTCTAAGAGATGGCATATAATTTGACCAAAATTTTAACAATACAAGTTTCTTAAACATAAAAAAATGAAAAAATCAATATTTATCTTAAGCCTTGGGGTTTTGCTATTGAGCTTATTTAGCTTCAAGGATTTTGATTTCTTTTCTTCGATGACCAAAGTGGATTACATTGATGGAAGTAAAACCCTTAAGTTTACGACCAAACTGAATACAACTCATATTTCGCAGGCGGTAAAAATTGACCCAAATACTGCCGCTTTTGAGGTCGAACTTAAAAAATATATCAATATTAGTATTGATATTTCTGTAAACGGAAACCCTAAAAATTTGACTTTCACTGGAAGTCAGGTGAATGGTGAATCGGTTTGGATCTATTATGAAATTTCTAATGTTTCGGAAATTTCTAAATTAAGAATTAGAAATAACATCCTTATTTCCCAGTTTCCGAAGCAGGTTAATATTATGAACATTACCTACAAAGGAATCCTGAGAACCGTTAATTTTCAAAAAGGGAAAGAAACCTCAGAAATCGATTTCTAAAAATAAAACCGGCAGATGTGCTAGTCATGGTCGGAAGATTTTTCTTCCGACTTTTTGTATTTAAAATTTTTTGATTTTTTTTGGTTAACTTGTTGATTTTCAATGATTT
>RRZU013526220.1_pt1 | contig 11805 bp, 10 predicted proteins | sample 2165561 | NCBI WGS metagenome assembly RRZU01 (sample SAMN10456909, study PRJNA506462) | wastewater metagenome | isolation source: wastewater sludge | place: USA: Moscow, Idaho | reverse complement strand
TTCGTCACGGACACCTCCTCGGCCAAGGCACGTGAGCTGGCGTCGACCCCGTATGCCGCCGCGACGCTCGCCTGGCCGGCGCTCTTCCGGGCGGTGCGCTTCCGGGGTCCGGTCGAGCGCGTCGAGCAGGAGGTCGTCGACGGGTACTTCGGGTCCCGGCCGTGGGACTCCCGGGTCAGCGCCTGGGCGTCGACCCAGTCGGCCCCGGTGTCGGGGCGAGACGAGCTGGAGCGGGCCTTCGCCGAGTATGCCGAGCGGTTCCCGGACCGCGGTGGTGTCGACGACGTCCCGGTGCCGCCGACGTGGGGCGGCTACCGGATTGTCCCGGACGAGGTGGAGTTCTGGGCCGGGCGGCTCGGGCGGCTGCACGACCGGCTGGTCTTCACCCGGGTCGGTGCCGGCACCCTCGCCGACGCCGGACCCTGGCAACTGAGCCGCCGGCAGCCCTGACGCGGGACCGGCATACCGGCGGGTCACTGCGGGATGAAGCCGCTGTCCAGCTCCCACGGGGCGATGGGTGAGTGCTCGAGGATCCACGCCTGGAGCAGCCGGTCCCAGCCGGTCGCGACGACCACCCCGACGATGATGAAGACGATGCCGAGGCCGCGGCGGGCCCAGCCGTGCGAGTCGGCGAGCCAGCCCAGCCGCCGGACCAGCCGCTGTCCGGCCAGCGCGACGGCCAGCAGCGTGGCGCAGAGCCCGACGACATACGCGAGCAGCAGCACCAGGCCGTAGCCGAGCTGGGCGGGCAGGACCGTGACGACGACATAGGCGTAGAGCGGGCTGCATGAGGAGAAGACCGGGCCCAGCGCGGCTCCGGTGAGCACCTCGCCCGTGACCCCCGAGCGGCCACGGGCGAGGGCCAGCCGTGTCCCCGTGCGCGACTGGAGGTCCAGGCGGGCCGAGATCCGCTCCCACAGGTCCGGCAGCGCCCCGACGACACCGAGCCCGATGAGGATGGCGCCGGAGAGCAGCGCCCAGGTGCGCGGGGGGATGGCGAGGAAGGTCGTCGTCGCCTTGAGCAGCAGGGTGAAGACGGCGATGGACGCCCCCAAGGCTGCGGTGATGACGAGGGCGCGGCGGTGCGGGGAGCGCCCACCCGACCCGGCCCCCGGCGCCACCACCGAGCCCCCGACGACGACGGGGAGCAGCGGCAGGACACAGGGGGCCAGGGTGGTCAGCGCCCCGGCGACGAGGGCGCCGAGGAGGGCGAGCATCAGGAGATCTTGGCGAGGATTTCGGCCCCGGTCTTGGTGCCGGTCCAGATCTGCTGCTTCATCCCCGCCGCGTCGACCGCGACGAAGGTGTGCTGCTGGGTGATCCCGTACTTCTGCTTCAGGTCGGTCATCGAGTCGTAGTCGACCTTGACGACGGTGAGCCCGTCGGGCACGCCCGCGGTGGTGAGGGACTGCTCGGTGGCGCGGCAGTCCGGGCACCAGGGGGCGTGGAAGAACAGGACGACGTGGGCGCCCTTGGCGGCCATCGCCATGTCCTTGGCGTAGTCGGCGTAGGAGAGATACCGACCCTTGGCCATCGCCTCGGGCGAGGTGGTGCCGGAGTCGTGCGGCATCATCGAGGTGCCGGAGTCGTGCGGGGTCATCGACGAGGAGGGGCTGGCGGCCGCGCCCTGGGTGGCCGGCGTCGAGGTCGAGCCGCACGCGGACAGGCCGAGGGCGGCGGTGAGGGCGAGGGCAGTGGCGAGGGTCTTCTTCATGGGGTCAACCTTGCCTGCGGTACCGCCGCGAGGGCCATTGCCGAGGTCTTACGAGGCTATGACGGCTCCGTCGGCACCTCGACGGTCGCCAGGCACCCAAGGCCGTCGTTGACGACGCTGAGCGACCCGCCATGGGCCTTGGCGATGCCCTCGACGACGGCAAGCCCCAGCCCGGCGCCGCGGCCGTCGCCGGGGGAGCGGGCGGCGCTGCCGCGCCAGCCGGGCTCGGTCAGATGGGCCAGGTCCTCCGGTGGGATCCCGCCGCACTCGTCGTGGACGCGCAGCCGGGCGCAGTGCAAGGTCGCGTCGCGGCTCGCCGTGACCACGACCTGGCCCCCACCTGGGGTATGCCGCACCGCGTTGTCGACAAGGTTGACCAGCGCCCTGGACAGCTGGCGGGCGTCGCCGCGGACCGCGACCGGGCCGTCGGCAGACCCGTCGACCACCACCCCGAGGCGCTGCGCCAGCGGTCGGATCGTCGCGAGGGTGTCCGAGACGAGGTCGGCGAGCGAGACGACGGTGAGCTCGAGCCGGGTCGTGCCGGCGTGCAGGCTGGTCAGGGCCAGCAGGTCGTCGACCATGCCGGCGAGCCGGTCGGTCTCCCGCCCGATCCGCCGGTGGTACTCGTGCGGGTCAGCTGCGACACCGTCCTCGAGCGCCTCGGCCATGGCCCGGATGCCGGCGAGCGGGGTGCGCAGGTCGTGGGACACCCAGGCGACCATCTCGCGCCGGCTGGCGTCGAGGGCCTCGGCCTTGGCGCGAGCTGCCGCCTCGGCGGCGGCCCGGCGGTCGGCGGCGCGGACCTGTCGGCTGAGCAGGACCCCGACGACGAGGGCGACCGGCACCGTCGCGGCGAGGACGATGAGGACCAGCCCGATGTCGTGCTCGCTGAGGAACATCGCCCTGGCGCAGACGAGCACCCCTGCGGCCATCGAGACGATGACGACCAGGGGCGCACTCACCGTCGCGGCGGGCACCGACCGTCGGGCCAGTCGGCCCACCACCAGCGCTCCGGCCGCTCCGACGACGGCGGTGGTCCCGCCGGCGAGGGCGAAGGCCGTGAGGTCGGGGCTCATCCGGGCTGGTCCGAGGACGTGGGCGCGGCCGCGGTGGGCTCGGCCGGTCCGGGCGGGGGCGGCATACCGTCCCAGCGGTAGCCGACCCCCCACACCGTCGCGATCCGCACCGGCGCCGCCGGGTCCGGCTCGACCTTCTCGCGGAGCCGGCGGACGTGGACGGTGACCGTCGACTGGTCGCCGTACTCCCAGCCCCACACCTCGCGCATCAGCTGCTCGCGGGAGAAGGCGACCCCGGGGTGGGACATGAAGTGGGCGAGCAGGTCGTACTCACGGACCGTCAAGGCCAGCTCGGCGCCGCCCCGGACCACGCGGCGGGCCTGCCGGTCCAGGGCGAGGTCGGCGTCGACGAGCGGCTCCTCGCGCACCGGGGCCGCCGGCGTCGCCATGGCGGCGTCGCCAGGAGGGCCGTCGGCGGCCGCAGCGGTGCGGTCGCGCTCGACCCGACGCAGGATCGACTGGATGCGCAGGGTGAGCTCGCGGGCGCTGAACGGCTTGGTCACGTAGTCGTCGGCGCCGACCTCGAGCCCGAGGACCCGGTCGGACTCGTCGCCGCGCGCGGTGAGCATGATGACCGGCAGGTCACCGCGCCGGGCGCGCAGCCGCCGGAAGACCTCCATCCCCTCGACCCGGGGCAGCATGAGGTCGAGGACGAGGAGGTCGGGCGGCTCGGCCGCGGCCGCGGCGAGGGCGAGCTCCCCGTCGGCGGCTTCCGTCACGTCGTACCCGGCGCGGACGAGGTATGACGTGACGACCTCGCGCACCGTCGCGTCGTCGTCGACGACGAGGATGCGGGCCATGGTCGGAGCGTAGGCAGCATCGCGCCCCGGGTCGAGGCCGAGGTGATGACGGAGTCCTTACGTCCCGGTCGTCCGGGCCGTCAGGGTGGGGTCATCGGGCCTGGTAGCGGGCTAGGGCCTCGCGGCGCTCGACGTCATGGTCGACGATGCGCTGCGGGTAGCCGTGGTCGTATCCCTGTGGGTGTCGCCACGGCTCATGGGCGGCCGCGCCGGGGAGGTGGGCGAGCTCGGGCACCCACCGCCGGACGTAGGCCCCGTCGGGGTCGAACCGGCACCCCTGGGAGACCGGGTTGAAGATCCGGAAATAGGGCGCCGCGTCGGTGCCGGTGCCAGCCACCCACTGCCAGCCGTGTGCGTTCGACGCGAGGTCCCCGTCGCGCAGCAGGGCGAGGAAGTGCCGGGCACCGTGCGGCCACCAAAGGTGGAGGTCCTTGACGAGGAAGCTCGCCGTGACCATCCGGACCCGGTTGTGCATCCACCCCGTCGCGGCCAGCTGGCGCATCCCTGCGTCGACGAAGGGATAGCCGGTGCGGCCCTCCTCCCAGGCCGCGAGATGCGTTCCGGGTTCGTCATACGACATAGCGAGCGGGCGAAGGTCGGTCCACGCGGACCGCGGGTGGTGCCAGAGCACGTCGGCGTAGAACTCCCGCCAGGCCAGCTCGCTGGCGAAGGCCGCCCCGCCCGGGGCGCCGACGAGCCCGCGGTCCGCGAGGTCGGCGAGCAGCGTGCGAGGGTGCAGCTCGCCATACTTGAGCGCCTCGGACAGCCGGGAGGTGCCGTCGACGTCGGGCCGGTCGCGATGCTCGGCATAGTCCGCCACGCCGTGGTCGAGGAACTCGGCCCAGCGGGCCAGGGCCGCCCCCTCGCCGACGGCCGGGCGGTCTCCGCTGGCCGTCTCCCCTGGCCCGGCGCCGGGTAGGGGCTCGGAGGGCACCCCGGTACGCCACCTCGCGGCGCGGGGCAGGGTGGCCGGGCGGGGCCAGCCGTGCTCGCGCCAGGCCCGCCGGAACGGGGTGAACACCTGGTATGGCGTTCCGGCGCCGGTGCGGAGCACCCCCGGCCCGACGGCGTACGGCGTTCCCGAGGCGCGCAGGTCCCTCCCGGCCGCCGCCAGAGCGGTCCGGACGCGGGCGTCCCGGCGGCGGCCGTACGGGCTCGGCTCCGCGGTCACGTGGACCGCCCGGGCACCGACCTCCGCGGCGACCTCAGGGACAACCACGGCCGGGTCACCCCAGCGCACGACGAGGGCGCCGTCATACGAGGTCTGGAGGGCGCGCACGGAGGCGGCATACCGGGACTGGCGCACCCGACCCGCGCCCGCCCACAGGGCCGGGTCGAGGACGACGAGAGGCAGGACCGCGCCGCCGTCCAGTGCCGTTGACAGCGCCGGGAGGTCCCCTCGGCGCAGGTCCCGGCGGTGCCAGAGCACGGTGGTCGTCATCGGATGAGAGGCTACGCGTGTGACCGAGCTGATCGACACCACCGAGATGTACCTGCGGATCATCCTCGAGCTCGAGGAGGAGCGGGTCACCCCGATGCGGGCCCGGATCGCCGAACGGCTCGCGCACTCCGGCCCAACGGTGTCGCAGACGATCGCCCGGATGGAGCGCGACGGCCTGGTCACCGTCGCGGAGGACCGGCATCTGGAGCTCACCGCGGAGGGCCGGCTCCTCGCGACCCGGGTCATGCGCAAGCACCGCATCGCCGAGCGGCTCCTCGTCGACATCCTCGGGCTGGAGCTGGAGTACGTCCACGACGAGGCCTGCCGGTGGGAGCACGTCATCAGCGAACGGGTCGAGCGCAAGATCCTCGCGCTGCTCGACGACGGCCGTGAGTCGCCCTACGGCAACCCCATCCCGGGGCTGGACGAGCTCGGCCTGGCGCCTGGTGAGGTCACCGCGTCGGTCTCGAGCCTGCTTGACCTGGCCGGCGACGTCGACCGCCCGGTGACGGTCCGTCGGATCGGGGAGCCGGCCCAGACGGACCCGGCCGCCTCGGCCTCGCTTCGGGACGCCGGCGTGCTCCCGGGCGCGGTCGTGCAGATCGTCCGGCAGGGGCCTGGGGTGCTCGTCAGGGGCGACCGCGAGGCCTACCTCGGGCCACGGCTGGCCAGCTACGTCTTCGCTTCCTGAGCTTCTTCGGCGGTTGGGGGGCCGCAGCCAGGGGCTGGAAGGGTCGAGACATAGACCACGTTTCGTTTCCTTGCCGTGACCTTAACGTGACATTGCCCCGGCGGCTGTGTACCGTGGGCAGCGCTCACCCCGCCCGTCGAGGTGAGTCCCGTGTGAGGCTCGCCGAGTCCTGTCGCCTCACCTGGGTGCCCTTGAACCAGCCAGGCAGGACCGGGGGAACCACCTTCCGGGCGTCGCGAGACGCCCTTGGGGTGAAGTGCATCAGGCCTCGGCCGACGCACCGGGTGAACTTTCCCACCCGAACCCGACAGCTCACCTCGGAGGCGATTCATGGAGAGGTTTTTCGTGTCTCAGCTTCATGTCGGGCGCCACCGGTCCTCCGGGTACAGCGCGATGGGTGAGATTGCCACCATCGCGGCGCGCACCGCTCGCCCGGCCGTCAAGGCCTCTGCCCTCGTCGTCGCCTCCGGTGGCCTCGTCGCGGCCTACGCCGCGCCGGCCACCGCTGCGCCGGCACCGGCCACCGCAGCCACCGCGGCCGCCGCCCAGTCGGCGGTGGCCCAGCCTGCCGCCGCCCCCGCCGCCGTCCCGGCCAGCTTCGTCGACGGCGCTGCCACGCCGCTCGTCTCGGCCCACGAGGCCTTCGTCGCCTCGGTCGTCGCACCCTCGGTCGCCGCGGATGTCACCGCGGTGGGGGATCTCGGGGTGCTCGGCTTCACGGCCAAGCAGGCCGCGGCCGCCACCGTGGCCAAGAAGACGGCGACCCGCACCGTGACGAAGGCCGTCTCCCGGTCCGCCACGCGGTCCACCGGCAGCTCCTCCTCGGGCGTCAAGCCCAAGCCCTCGACGCCCGAGGTGAACATCCCCGGGCCGACCAGCGGCATCATCGCGATCGCCGCGTCGCTGACCGGCATCCCGTACGTCTATGGCGGGTCGAGCACCAGCGGCTTCGACTGCTCCGGCTACACCCAGTTCGTCTACCGCCGCGCCGGGATCTCCATTCCGCGGACCGCCGAGAGCCAGCGTCAGGCGTCGCACAAGGTGTCCAACCCGGCTCCTGGTGACCTCATCTTCTTCGGCTTCCCGGCCTACCACGTCGGCATCTACGCCGGCCCGGGCAAGCTCTACCATGCGTCTCGACCGGGCACGCGGACCTCGCTCGCGTCGATCTGGACCTACAGCAACGTGAGCTACGGCCGGATCTGATCCTGAGACCCCGATGACGACGGCTGCCTTCGTCCCCCGGTACCACGGGCGGCACTCGCGCCCTCGCCGCGGCCTGTCGGTGTCCTTGCCACGCGTCGCGGTCCCCTCAGTAGGCTCCGCGGGCCCGTATGCCGCCGCCGGTGTCCTCGCCGGCGGGATCGCGATCGGGACCGCGCTGACCGTGGCTGCGGTGGCTTCCGCGTCGACCGCCGCGTCGACAGGTGCCCTGGCGGCGAGCCCGCTGGCCGAGGGGGCCTCGGCCGGATCCGCCTCCGGGCTGTTGGGCTCCGGAGTCGGAGCTGCCCTGACCACCGGGTCCCCGGACCTCATCGCCCAGACCCGGGCCGTCGTTGCCCCGCTCGACGTCCGCAACGTCGTGTCGACCGAGGGGGTGCTGGGGTTCAGCGCGACCTCCGCCGGAGCGACGAGGACCGGCGCCGTGACCGTCAAGGCGCTCGCCGGCACGGTGAGCCGCACGGCGGCCCGCTCCTCGCTGAAGGTGAGCACTGGCGGTCTCAGCGCGCACGCGGTCGCCGTCATCGCGGCCGTCCGGGCGAACTTCCCCCAGATCGGCTCGATTGGGACCCTGCGCGGCGGTGGTGGTGACCACGGCTCCGGCCACGCGTGCGACATCATGACCTCCGATGTCGCCCTCGGCACCGCCATCGCCGAGTACATGCGGGCACACGCCGGCCAGCTCGGCATCACCTACGTGATCTGGCGACAGCACATCTGGTCGGTGGCCCGCTCGGGCGAGGGTTGGCGGCTCATGGCGGACCGTGGGTCGACCACGGCCAACCACTACGACCACGTCCACGTCAGCGTGTCCTGACCTCGACGCGCGGGTGCGGCACTCAGTGCCGAGCACGACCGTGGCCCAGGCTCACGACCGGGTCGACGCCAGCCACTTGGTGACCTGCGCCGCGGCGCTGAGGCCGATCGCCACCGCGCAAGCGGCCAACGGGACGCCGTACGTGGTCAGGTAGGCGCTGACCGCCGTCACAGGGATGCTGAGGTATGGCGGCCCCGGGACCAAGCGGGAGGGCAGGTCGGGAGCGAGCCCGAGGCCGATCAGATGGCTGACGGCACCACTGGCCAGCAGGACAATGCCGATGACGAGGAACTGGCTCATGTCATTGGGCATCGCCCGCCGACCGTAGGCGAGAGCGAGTGCGAAGACGCTGACCACCAGCGGCAGGCAGTACCCCGCCGCGAAGGCGATCTGGGTCCATTGATCCCCGGTGGGCCCCTCGGCCTGGGCCATGTCCGTGGCGACCTGGGGGAGAGCCAAGCCAAACCCGAGGATCGAGGTCAGGGCCGCCGTGGCAGCCCAGGCGAGTGCGGTGTGGCTCGACAGCCAGCCGACGAGCGTCGGGTCCTGGTGCTGCGTCGAGGGGAGGGCTGGTTGCGACATGACGGTTCTCCTTCGCGGCGTTTCGGGCTCGGCCGAGGGTTTCGGCCGTCTAACTCCGAGAGTGGAGGTCACCGCTTGGGATCTGCTTAAGTCCCTCCTCTGTCGCGACGCATGGGGCGGGTCGACAGTGGTCGGTCCCACGGGCATGAGGAAGGGGCCAGCAGACCCCCCCTGGCGGACTGCGGCCCCGTCCCTGGGCAGTATCGACCGATGCCGTACCGGCTGGTAGCCCACGCGGACCAGACCGCTCCGCGCCCCCGTGCGGCGTGTTCGGAAATCTGAGCGACATGCGTGAGTAGCATTTCTTTGTGGCGACCAGGGGAGAGCCGCCCGTGGCGGCCAGTGGCGGGACGGGCGCGCCATCGGCGCGTGCAGCGATCCAGTCGGCGGTGCTCGGGGCATTGGCGAAGGCAACGCTGGAGGATGTCTCGCGCTTCGTCACCTACGACGAGATCAGCCGCCGCGCCCATGTGAGCAAGGGCACGGTCACCTATCACTTCGCCAGCCGTGGTGAGCTGCTCGACGAGCTGCTCGCCGGCGTGTTGGCCGCGGTCCTCACCAGCGCGCCCTCGGACTTCGTACTGCCCACCCTGGGGCTCGCGGACCCGTCCGCTGCCGCAGCGGGCTCGGCGGACCAGCCTCCACCGGCGCGAGACCCGTCGGCGTCGATCGACCGGCTGGCCCACATCCTCGTCGCCCTCGACGCGACCATTCGACATACCCTCGAGGCGCCTGTCGGCGAGGGCCAGCGGATGGAGGACATCTACGGGCTGGTCGTGGCGATGCTCTCGCTGACCGCTCCCAATGACGAGGCGAGTCGGCAGACGATCGCGACCCTGCGCGGGCGCGCGCGGGAGTGGCACGTCCGCGCCGCGCGGACGCTGGCCGAGCTGACCGACCGGTCCTGGCGCTCGCCGGATGCCCCCGAGGAGTTCGGGATGATGGTCGGCGCGCTCTTCGACGGCTTCGTCGTCGGCCGCCGCGCCGACCCTGAGGCTCCCGGGTGGGGTGCGGCGGTGCGCGGGTGGATGCGGCTGTTCATGTCGTTCACCGACTCGCTTCACGACGACGACCAGGGCGGGGTCGAACGGCTGCTCGCGACCGCCGCCGGCACCACCCCCGACCCGGCGGACCGGGCCGAGATCGCGGCGGCCGCGGCCCGGGTCTACGCGCGGGACGGCTGGCGGGGCCTCACCCTCGCCGCGGTGGCGGTCGAGTGCGCGCGTGACCCGCAGGCCGTCGGTGCGGCCTTCCGCGGGCGGCGCGGGCTGGCGAGCGCGGTGTGGCTCAAACACGTCCCGACACTGGAACGGGCCGCTGCGACGGTGCTCGCGCTGCCCGATGTCGAGAGGGCGCTCCGGGCGTATCTCGAGGCCTTCGTGGGGATCGCCCGCTCCGACCCCGACCTCACCAGTGCCTTCCTCAACGACGTGCTGCGGTACTCGGTGCAGCACGGCGCCCCGGTCGGCCACCCGGACGACCCCCGCAGTCACGCGCCGCTGCCCGAACAGATCGCCAAGGTTCTCGAGGCGTACTCGGGGGAGCTGCGGGTCTTCGTGGGACGGCCCGATGTTGGCCCGGCGATCCGCGAGCGAGAGCTGGACGGAGCGTATGCCGTGACCCCCGAACAGGCGTCGGCGCGCCATCGGTCGGCGATCTACCAGCGTGCCGTGCTGATCAGTAATGCGACGCTGTTGATGTGCATCACCCGTCCGGCGGCGAGCGTGGCCGACGTGGTCGACGCCGTGATGGACTCGGCGGTCCACGGCATCCTGCGCTCCTAAAGCCCAGGGGTGTCGGGGGTCTGCGCCAGCCGCCTGCGCCACGGTTGTTCGGGTGTACCGCAGGATATGTGCGACAGATCAGAACAACCGTGGCGAGGCGGAGGTCACCACGCGAGCCTGCCGTCAGGGTCGGACCTGGATATTGCCTCCAGTGATGGGCACCTGGGCCGTCGGGCTGCCCAACCGATAGACGGTGCCCGCGCTGCTCCAGACCCTGATGGCGTAGGTGTCCGGGGTCAGGGTGTTGCTCGATCCCGGCTCGCCCTTGTCCGTCACGTCGACCTGGAACTGGTAGTTGCCACCGATCGGGTATGCCGTCCCGGTGACCCGGTTGGCGGCGGTGAGCGTGGCCTTCCCGGTGTAGGTCGCCGAGCAGATCTTCGGGGTGGTCGTTGTGCATTTGACAGACAGAGCCTTCATGTCATTGCTCTTGACGATCCAGTTGTAGTCACCCGCCGGCAGGAACCCACCGGTCGGGTTGACGACGCTGTCCGCCGCCACGCTGAACCGGTAGATGTACAGGCTGTTGCCCCGGATCTGCCCGTTCTTCAGGTACTTGACGGTGAACCCGAAGTTGCTGCGGGTCGTCAACGTCGGCTCGGTCAGCCAGCCGCCTCCGGTGGTCCGGCCGGTCCCGGGCGCCACGACCGCGACCGACGAGACGTCCATCGGGGCCGTGTAGTAGCCATTCGTCACGAGCCGGACGATGACGAGGTAGGCGCCCTCGGTGAGGGTCACCTGGCACGAGGCCACCCCCGCGCCGGGCGCGGTGACCGAGACAGCGCCCGTGCAGGTCGCCAGCGGGGTGGTGTAGCCGGCATCGCTTGCGGCATACACGGTGAAGCTGAGCGAGGTGGTGCCCAGCTTGTCGCCGAGGCTGCCGTCGACTGCCTCGGTGATCGTTCCGGCCAGCTGGACCGCACTGGACCGGTATGTCGACACCGTGTCGAGCGTGTCACCGGTGTAGGTCACCACGGCGTCTTCGCGGGTGACGCTGAAGGTGCCGTCGACATAGGTCACTGCGTAGCTATCGCTGCTCTGACCGGTGCAGGTGATCGGGTAGTCCCCGGCCGGGTCGGTGATATGCCCACTGACGTCGAGCCCGACCGTGGTGGAACAGGTCGTGGTGCCGGTGAGGTCGCCTGCGCCCTCCCCGTTCACAAACCCGTCGTACTCGAAGGTCAACGCCGGGGCCAGGTCGCTGTACTGCCCGGTCGCGTCGTGCGCCGTGATCGTCAGCGCCGCCTTCTCGATCCTGTAGTCCGCGCTGCCTGAGCTCGCCGTGTGGTTGGCATCGCCGGGGTATGCCGCGGACGCGGTGTAGTCACCGGCCGCTGTTGGTGCCGTCTCGCTCGGTCCGTAGGTTGTCCCGTTCCGGCCGACGTAGGTGACGGTGAGGGTTTCGTCGAGTGACCCGGCCCCGGTGACCTGTGCGGTCCCCCCGTGCGGGTTCCCGTCATATGTCGCGTTGGGTGCGGTGACGGTGACCTCGGAGGGTGCGAGGGCGATCGTGTAGTCCGCGCTGCCGGAGCTCGCCGTGTGGTTGGCGTCGCCAGGGTATGCCGCGGATGCGGTGTAGTCGCCGGCCGCTGTTGGTGCGGTCTCGCTCGGTCCGTAGGTGGTGCCATCGCGGCCGACGTAGGTGACGGTGAGGGTTTCGTCGAGTGACCCGGCCCCGG
>RRZU010013762.1_pt1 | contig 11806 bp, 7 predicted proteins | sample 2165561 | NCBI WGS metagenome assembly RRZU01 (sample SAMN10456909, study PRJNA506462) | wastewater metagenome | isolation source: wastewater sludge | place: USA: Moscow, Idaho | reverse complement strand
GTTGGATGCGACGGCGGCGCGACACGAGGGGCAGGCCTCGAGGTGCGCCTCGGCCGACGCCTGGGCGGACGGCCCGAGCGCGGCAGTGGTGAAGCCTTCGAGCGTGGTGGCGTCGAGGTGCCACGTGGGGGCGGTCACGGCAGGGCCTTTCCGGTGAGGGGGAGGGTGGACGGCGCTGACGCGGCGAGCGCGGCGCGGAGCTCTTCGCGGGCCCTGCGCATGCGCGTCTTCACGGTTCCCTGGGGGACGCCGAGCAGTCGCGCTGCTTCGCTCGTGGTGAGGCCGTCGAGCACCGTGGCCTGCACCACCGAGCGAAGCTCGGGCGAGAGGTGGTCGATGGCGGGGCCGAGCTCACCGTGCTGCAGGCTCGTCAGGACGAGGTCCTCCGCCGACGCCAGCGGCTCGTGGCGCCGGCCGGCCAGGCGGGCGACGAGAGGGCTGCGTGGCCGCATCCGAGCCATGAGGGTGCGGATGGCCACGCCCCAGATCCATGCGCCGACATCGCCCGCTCCGGTCCACGTCCCGGCCTTGCGCCAGACGGTGACGAACGTGTCCTGCAGGGCCTGGTCCACCAAGTCCTCGTCGCGGCAGCGCTGGGAGAGGCGGAGGGTGAGCCAGGGGGCGTGGCGCCGGTACAAGCCCTCGAGGGCGGCTCGGTCGCCGTCGCCCACGGCCGCCAGCAGGTCGGCGTCGGTCCTCCGGTCCACGCCTCCCTGTGTCATCGGGCCCCCTGATCGGTTTTTCGGCGGCGCCTCAGCGTTGCTCGGCCAGGGCACGTGCCGCAGCCAGTAGGGCGGCGGACGCCTCGGTGACGTCGACGGTTGCTGCGTCGCCTGGTGCGGTGATGTCGGGTGCCACCGGGGTCAGTGCGGTGACCGACCGGACGTGGCCGAGGCGCGGCCGCACCTCCACCCGGACCAGCTGGTGCTGGTGGACCTGCTGGTAGATGCGCCGGCGGACCCGCCAGGCGTCGACGCGGGGGGCGTCGCCGGCGTCGACGGCGACGTACCACCGCGGTTCGGCCTGCTTCTGGCCGCGGCGCTCGGGCTCGCTGAAGTAGCGGATGACCTTCGGCACCTGGATGCCACCCGCCCGGCTGCGCGTGCGCAGGACCACGCCCTCAACCGTCGACGTGCGCACGCAGTCGGCCACCCCGCGCCACAGCGCTGTCGCGGCGTAGCCCAGCGGTAGGAGGCAAAGGGCGCACAGCACCAGCGCCGCCCAACCGGCCCGGCGCAGCAAGTCGGGGTCGGTGTCCTCGAGGAGACCACCGACGTCGGTGTCGTGGGCGTAGCGCCACGACGCCCACATCACCGCCAGGGTGAGGCTGCCGCCGAGGAGGGCGAGCAGGATGGCGGCCGCCGGGTGCCGTCCCCACCCCGGTTCGAAGCGTGGGTAGTCCACGACGACGGGTCGCCACTCGCCGGTGATCGCGCTCCAGGCGTGGTGGTCGTCCTCGGCGCCGAGGGGGAGTTGCTGCACGGCGAGTCCGGCCAGGTCCATGGCGGCCGCGTGAGCGAGGTAGCGGTCCCAGACCGCGACGGCCGCGGCGGGCTGGTCGCCGAACTGGCCGTGCTCCACCAGGTAGCGGCGCACGCCGAGCCATCGGCTCCCGGCATCGAGGCCGGCGGGGGTGTCGCGTTGGCGGTCGGAGGTGCTGATGCGGCCGGCGACGTAGCCGGTCAGCAGGACGCCGGCGATGACCGTGACGGCGACGGGGGCGACGCTCGAGCCGTCGGAGCCGGCACCGCCGAACCACAGGAGCGCCCCGGCGGCGAGCGTGGCCAGCCAGGCGGTACCGGCCACCCACCGGGGCCAGCGGCGCCGGCAGAGCCCGCGGGCCTGGGCGTCGGCGATCACCTCGCGGCGGAAGGCCCGCCACCACGAGGCCGACACGTCCTCGGGGCCGGTGGTCAGCGCCTCGGCCGGCACGACGCCGCCGACGGCCACGCCGCGGAGGTGGTCCAGCACCCGCTGCTCGTAGGGCAGGAGGGCCCCGTGGTCGCCGGCGTCGAGGCGGCAGATGGTCTGGTCCGGCCCGTACGACTCGAGTTCCAGCCACCCTCGGGCGGCGAGGTCGAGCAGGGTGGCGGGGACCGCCTCGGAGGTGACCTCGAAGTCGTCGGTGAGCAGGTCGACGAGTGCGGGCGGCTCGGGTCCGAGCTCCATCGTCGCGTCGCCCGGGGTCGGGCGGGCGGGGCTGGTGGCCAAGGCCACGAGCGCCATCAAGAGCAGCGCCCCGCCGACGAGCGCCGCCGCGAGGAGGAGCGCGTCGTGGCGGAGCGACTCGTCGGTCCCGAGCTCGGCTGCGAGGAGCAGCGCGGCCTGGGGCGATGGCAGTCCCGGCACGCCGCGAGCGTACGATGCCCGGCGTGATGACGACGGTGGCGCCGGCCGACAGCATCGCCGCGCTGGCCGCGCTCCGCTCGGCCCGGCGGCGCAACCGAGTGGCCAAGATCCACTGGATCGACGCCCTCTACCAGGTGTACCTCACCGCCATCTTCGGCGGGGGGGCGGTGCTGGTGGTATCCGGCCTGGTCAGTGGCGACAAGCTGTCTCCCAGCGGGATCGACCAGGTGCTCCACGACGGGCCGGCGTGGCTCGGGGTGCTCGTCGCCCTCGGCATCGCCATGGGCCTTCGCTCCGGCGCCCGCGGCGGCCCCATCGCCCTCGAGGCTCCCGACGTGCGCCACGTGCTGCTCTCGCCGGTGCCCCGCCAGGCCGCGCTACGAGGGCCCGCGCTGCGCCAGCTCCGCTTCACCCTCTTCATCGCCGTGGTGGTGGGTGCCATCGCCGGCCAGCTGGCCGTGCGCCGGCTGGGGGGAAGCGCTCTCGCCTGGATCGCCTCGGATGCCCTGTTCGCCTCGGCTGCCGTTGCCCTCACGATGGGCTGCGCCTTCCTGGCCTCGGGTCGACGCCTTCGCCATTGGCAGGCGTCGGTCATCGGCGGTGCGCTCTTGGCGTGGGCCCTCGCCGATGCCTTCGACGCACTGCCCAGTTCGCCCACCGCCTACCTGGGGGAGGTGGCACTGTGGCCGTTGGACTTCCAGCCGGTCGCGGTCGTCCCGATCGTCGTGGGCGCGCTGCTCGTCGTCGCCGGCGTCGCCGGCATCGGTGGCGTCTCGCTCGAATCGGCCGAACGGCGCACCCGCCTCGTCGGCCAGCTCAAGTTCGCGGCCACGCTCCAGGACCTGCGCACGGTGATCGTGCTGCGCCGCCAGCTCGCCATGGAGCTGCCGCGGTCCACCCCCTGGGTGCGCGAGCGCCACCACGGCCGGTTCCCCATCTGGCACCGCGGGGTGCGCGGCATCCTGCGCTGGCCGGCGGCGCGCATCGGTCGTGTCGTGGTCGTGGGGGTGGCCGCGGGGCTGGCGCTGCGGGGGGTCTGGGAGGGGACGATCGCACTCGCGGTCGTCGCCGGACTGGCCCTGTTCGTCGGGGGCCTCGACGCCATCGAGCCGCTGGCCCAGGAGACCGACCACCCTGGCCGTCGCGATGCCCTGCCCCTTCCTGACGGCTACATCATGGTGCGGCACCTGCCGGTCGCCGCCGTGGTGATGCTGAAGGTGGCCATCGTGGCGGCCATCGCCGCCGTCCTCGTCGACCCGTCGCTCGACGCGGTGAAGCTGGCGGCGATCTGTGTCGTCCCCGCCGCGGTCGCGGGTGGCGCCGGCGCGGTGATCAGCGTGCTGATGGGGGCGCCCGAGCCGTCCGACAACTGGCAATTGATGCCGCCAGAGGTGCAGGGGTCGCGCACCGCGTTCCGGACCGTGTGGCCGCCGCTGGTCGCCACCCTCGGCACCCTGCCCGTCGTGTTCGCCCGGGTAGCATCCGAAAACGGCAGCAACCCGTACGAGGCCGCCGTCACCGCGGGGTTCTTCGTGGTGATCGTGGCGGGGCTGGTGGCGGGCTGGGTCCGCCAGCGCGAGGCCATCAAGGTCTGGTGGCAGAGCATGCAGGAGATGCAGGGGATGGGCGCCGGCGCAGCCGCGGCCAACGCCGGCGGTGGCGAGGGGGGCTCGGATCGCCCGGGCCCGCCGTCGACCGGGGGTGGGGCGTCCCGCGCCACGTCGCGCCCGGGGGCCAAGCCGTCCGCCCGCAAGGTGACCACTCGACTGGAGCGACCGTGAGCAAGCGCAAGAAGAAGCCGCAGGGCCCCCTGCCCATGCTGGTGGCCGACGGCCTCTCGAAGTCCTACGGGGACGCCCAGGCCCTCGCCCCGCTCGACCTCGAGGTCGCCCGCGGCGAGAGCGTCGTGCTCGTGGGTCACAACGGCTCGGGCAAGACCACCTTCCTGCGCCTCGTGGCAGGGTTGCTGGACCCGACCGACGGCGATGCCGAGATCGACGGCAACTTCTCGGGCACCCTCGAGGCCCGCGCCCTCACCTCGTTCCTCCCCGACGAGCCCGTCCTCTACGACGACCTCAGCGTGCGCGAGCACATCGACTACCTCGGCCGCCTCCACGGCACCGCGGGCTACGGCGACGCGGAGGCCGATGTGGTCGAGCGCCTGGGCCTGGCCGACCGGGTGGACGACCTCCCGGCGCGCTTCAGCCGCGGCCTGCGCCAGAAGACGGCGCTCGCCATCGGCCTCACCCGCCCCTTCGAGCTGCTGCTCATCGACGAGCCCTTCGTGGGCCTCGACCTCAGCGGCCGGGCCGCCCTGATCGAGTTGCTCGACGAGCGCCACGCCGCCGGCGCCACGCTCGTGGTCGCCACCCACGATCCGAACTACGTCGACAAGGCCGAGCGCTGCATCGCCCTCCGCCAGGGCGAGGTCATCTTCGACGGGGACGCGGCCGCCGCCGATGTCCTCGCCCTCGTCAGCTGAACCACGCATCTCGAAGGCGCTTCTCGAACAGCGAGGTTGGGACCTCTCAGCCGCTCGGCGGCGACAGGCGCTCGTCGAGCCAGGCGTGCAGCGCAGCGAGCTCGGGGGCGGCCGACGGGTCGACGACGAGGTCGTCCGTCGGGGGCACCGCGTCGAGTTGGCTCCTGGCGTACGCGATGAGCGCCGGGTCCACGCCACTCTCGGCGGGGACCTCGTCGTCCTCCTTCAAGGTGATGTCGAGGGGGCGAGGCCCTGCCTCGGGAGCGCCCCGAGGGCGAGGTTCGAACGCGAGCACCGTGAACACCGCCCGGTCGATGGACACGTGCGGACGGACTCGGACGATCGTGACCGTGCCCGTGGTGGCATCCGCGCGCACGGCGAGGTCGGGGAATTGGCGAGCGCCCAGGTCGGGGACCTCGCCGATGGCAGTCACGCCGTCGAGCAGGGACTTCCAGTTGCCGCCGGTGAGCGTCGAAACGATCGACCGGCAGCGCAACCCGTCGGGGTCGATGCCGGCGTCGTCGATGGTGGCGGCCAGGGTGGTGATTCCGTCGGCCAGGGGACCGACCCCAGGGTCGAAGTTGGCGAACACCAACGGGCCCCAGGTCTCGACCACGAGCGGGGGGAGGGGGATGTCCTGGCCGTCGTCGACCGGTGCGCCGAAGTCGACGGCCTTGAGGCGCCCGCGGAGGTCCCACGTCCAGCGGTGGTTCTTGCACTCGATCTCGGTGAGGCCGCCACCCGATCCGACGCACAGCGGCGCGCCCTGGTGCTGGCAGACGTTCTCGAAGCCCCGCAAGCGGCCGTCGTCGCCGCGCACGACCACCGTGGGGGCGAGGCCGAAGCGCGCTTCGACGAAGTCGCCCGGCTCGACGACCTGGTCGGTGCTGCCCACGAGCAGCCAGCTCGTCCGCCACACGCGCTGGTTCTCCTCGAAGTGGTACTTGCGGTCGCTGTAGCGACGCGCCGGGACGACCAGTTCCGCCGATGCAGCCACCAGGCCAACCTAGTGCCGCAGCGCGGCGACGGCGGCCGTCGACCGGCGCGGCGCCAGCCCGTGGACCCACTCTCGCCAACGGACGCCGGCACCCGGGGCGACGCTGGCGGACCCGTGCTCGACCAGATGGCGGGTCGCAACGGGTCGATAACGTCTGGGACATGCTGTGGCCCAGGGAACGAGCCGGAACCCATCGTCGCTTCGGAGTGAGCGGCGTCCGCGTGCTCGTCGCGGTGGCGCTGACCGCCGCGGTGCTCGGCGCCTCGACGTCACCGGCCTGGGCCTCCTCGCCCCCCGGGCGCCAGAGCGACGGCTACGGGTCGACTGCTGGTTACGTCAGCGCCGGCGCCACCCGCTTCCAGGCCGGCAACGCGAGCGACGGCAGCAAGGTGTGGTGGTGGGTGCCCAGCACGCTCCGCGACGGCGCCTCCGCCCCGGTGGTGGTGTACCTGCACGGGTTCTCGCTGACCGACCCCGCGCCCTACCAGCCCCACATCGACCACCTCACCCGTCAGGGCTTCATCGTGGTCTACCCGCAGTTCAACCTGACCGGGCTGGGGATCTTCAGCGACAACAACCAGAACGTGATGCTGAGCCGGGCCATCGCCGCCACCCGGACCGCGCTCGCCTCGCTCGGCGCCCAGGCCGGCCCCCTGCACCTGTTCGGACATTCGCTCGGCGGTCTCCTGTCGGCCTCCTGGATGGGAGCGGGGGGCCCAGCGGTCGAGAGCGTCACCCTGGCCAATCCGTCGACCGGCGGTGGCGCCCCGTCGTTCGTGACCGTCGTGCCCATCGATTGGGGGCAGGCGGCACCGGCCACCACTGCCCGCACCATGATCCTCACGGGTGACCAGGACACCATCGCCCCGTCGTCCGAGTCGCTCGCCCTCTTCGGCGCCCTGACCGGCGCGTCGTCGCGGGTCGTCTACCAGGCCCACACGGACCGTCACGGCACGCCGGGCCTCGACGCCGACCACATGTCGCCCATCCAGAGCAGCGGCGGCATCCCGAACTTCCTCCTGGCGTTCTTCGGCGGCACCGCCGAGCAGGACGCCATGGACTGGCGCTACTACTGGGCTGCCCTCGACGCCAACCTCGACGGCCAGCCCACCGTCACCCACCAGCTGGGGGCCTGGAGCGACGGCGTGGCGGTGGCGGCGCCCAGCGTGCTCGCTTCCGACGTGCCGGACCCGTCGTCGGCCATTGCGGGCACGGTGGCCGAGGCGGGGTCGGGCTCGCCGCTGGGCGGGGCGTTCGTGGCGGTGTTGGACTCGGGTGACTTCTCGGTGGTGGCGGGCGCGGTGGCGGACGGGGCGGGCAACTACAGCGCCGCCGTCGCACCGGGGTCCTACTACGTGTACGTGGTCGATCCGTCCGGGGCGCACACCGCGGGGTTCTACGGGCCGCCCACCCCCGTCACGGTGACCACCGGCCAGGTGGCTGATGTGGACCCGGCGCTGGCGTCCTTGCGGGGGTCGGTGCGGGCGTCGGTGGTCGACGCGGGCACGGGAGATCCGCTGTCGGGGGTGTGGGGTCTGGCGTTGTCGACCTCGTCGACCAACGTGGGCGCGGTCGAGCAGATCGTGGACGCCGACGGTGCCGGTGATCTGACGCTGTCGGGGTTGGCGGCCGGGACGCATGTCGTGGGGTTCGTGGACCCGGCGGGCGCGCACACCACCCGGTTCTGGCCGAACTCGCCGACCGTGCCGGGCTCCACCCCGGTTGCGGTGACCGCAGGTGGTGCGACCGTGGCGGATGCTGCTCTGCCCGCCCAGGTGCCGGTCGGGACCGGGGCGGCGATCACCGGGACGGTCACCGAGGCGGGGACCGGGGCGCCCGTCGCCGGCGCCCGGGTCGTCGCGCTGCGCGAAGCGGACTACCAGATGGTGCGGGGCACGGCGGCGGACGCCAACGGTGCGTACCGCCTCGACCTCGCCCCCGGCGGCTACAAGCTCGCCGTGTTGGACGGCGCTGGGCTCCACGCCATGGAGTGGTACGACAACCAGCCCTCCACCGGGTTGGGTGCCGCCGCCACGGTCACCGCCCCCGCCACCGTCGACGTCGCCCTGTCGCCCACCACCGGCTCGATCGCCGGCACCGTCACCGACGAGGCGTCCGGCGACCCGATCGCAGGGAGCTGGGTCATCGCCATCGGCCCCTCAGGCATCGCCGGCGGGGCCGTCACCGACGCCGGCGGCGACTACACCATCTCGGGCCTGGCCCCGGGCACCTACCGGGCGACCTTCGTCGACCCCATCGGCGGCCGCGCCCAGGAGTACCACGACAACAGCCCCGACTACCCCGGTGCCACCCCGTTCGCCGTGACCGCCGGCGCCATCGCAACGGTCGACGCTGCGCTCGCCCGGCCGTAGCGACCGGCCGCGGACGCGAGGCAGGCGCCCCCGGAAGGGCGCCTGACCTGGGCTTTCTCTGGTCGGGAAGGCGGGATTTGAACCCGCGGCCTCAGCGTCCCGAACGCTACCGGGCCGTATCTGGGCGGATTCGGGCGAACGGGAACGGTGCGACGCCGGGAGTTTCGGACCCGGGCGGACATGGCCGAATCGCACCGCACGCGCGATGGACGCGCGATGGAGTTGTCGCCGGCGAGCCGGTCGCCATGCCGGCCGCGGCGGCCCTTCCCACGCCTCCGGAACAGTGGGCCACGGGCAGGCAGCCCGGTGGATAGACGGGATGAACGCCATGCTGGGGCCGGGGAGGTCGGGGCCCCCTGTTGTGGTCGGGCAGGGCGACCTGATGAGCGCGCTTCTCGATCAGGTGGGGGACGGCGGTCCGGGATGGCGAGCGTCGGATGCCCCGCCTCGGCCGATGACATGCGCGGGAGGGTTAGGGGTGCGGCCCACCACGCGAATCGCAGGCGGGGCGGCTGTCGGCTCGGGTGGGTGCTGGCCAGCGTGCGGGAGCCCCCGCCGGTGACCATCCCCCACGCCCCGAGGGGGTCCCCCAGGGGGGCCAACGGGGAGTCTCATCCGTGTTCGCATTTTCCGGCGGTGTCCATATTGTTTTCGGGTTCGAGGAGGTGTTGCGAGACGGCGGGTTGTCGTGGCGGTCCATTGGGGCGGGTGTCGCAGGGTCCGGGTTCTCGCTGTCCTTTAGGACTCCAGGGATGTCTGTCCTTGTGACGTGTCGGGCGAGGTTGTGGCGGCCAGTCCGTCAGCAAACGGTTAGCACCAGCCGACCCGACGACACCTGCCCGATGCTCAGCAACGTGAGGAGCGTGTGGGCGGCGCCTGTTGGTTGTGAGTGGCCTCACCGTGGCTACCCAACCGGGCGGTCGTACAAGAGCTTCCCCGGGTCGGGTACGACCCAAATTTCTGGATGACGCAATTATTTTCTACAAATAAGGTCTAATTTATCCGACTACGCGCTACACTTGCCCCTGTAAGAACCAACGAGAGGGCCTTGCGCCCAGCCAGGAGAACAGCATGAGCACCGAACAGAACACCACCCCGCCGCCGGCCCCGCCGAGCGGTTACAGCCAGACCGACGACTACTTCGCCGACCGGTACCAGCAGAACGGCCTCCAGGTCGCCACGATCAAGGTTCCGGTAGAGCGCCTCACCTCGGGGCTCGTGGCGAAGCCCGACCCGGACGCCAAGTCCCCCTACAACCGGAAGATGACGGTGAAGCACGCCGAGGACTTCGGCGTCTACTTCGCCAAGGACCCCAACGCCATCTGTCCCGGCCTCGATGTCTGGATCGAGAAGTCAGCCGTCTCCTTCGAGCGCCATCCCGGCGTGAACACGAACCTTCCGGGGATCGAGTTCATGACCATGAAGATCGACAAGACGGCGAAGATGAAGCTCCTCGACGGTCAGCACCGCACCTATGGCCTGTACGACCAGCGCGAGAAGCTGGAGAAGGCGATCGACAAGGCCCTCATCCACCTGGACAACGTCCGGCGCAACAGCCCCGAGCTCGAGCCGACGGCGAAGCGTGAGCTCCAGCGCGCCAAGGACAAGTTGCGGGGTTTCCTCGACAACGTCGTCGAGATTCAGATCTGGCTCCTCGAGGGGCCCACGCAGGCCAAGCAGATCTTCGCTGACATGGCGGACAACCAGAAGGGCATGAACCCGACGCAGACCGTGCCGTTCGACCAGCGCAAGGTCTACAACCGTGTTGCCGTCGACATCGTTGAGCGGGCAGGAATCCTCAACGACATGGTCGACCTCGAGCATGCGGCACTCACCAAGGACAGCGCCTTCTGGACGACCTGGAAGGATGTCGCCAAGGCCGTGCAGGTCATCGGCTTCGGGCCGACCGGCCGGTGGTCCCGTGCGAAGGAGGAGGAGACCAACGAGGCCGTCCTGCGCGAGTACACGAACGCCTTCTACGAGGGCCTGGTCAAGGCATTCCCGACTCTCGACGCCGTCCTCAACCAGCGCACGCTCGATCCGTCGGAGATCCGTCCGGCCGGCAAGAAGCCCGACCTCCTCGGCTCCCAGGTGTTCGTGCGTCTTCTCGCGGCCGCCTACGGCATCCTCCGCCACGGATCTGACGGCAAGCCGTCCCTCACCCACGATCAGATCGTGAAGGGTATGGCGACCCTCTCCACCGAGGCCGGGCCCAAGCTGGCGAAGGAATGGAAGGACACGGGTCGGTTCCGGGAGCCGTGGATGGCACCGGAGTCCAAGCAGGGCGACATCAAGGCCCTTACCGACCTCGTGGTGGAGAAGATCCGCAAGGCACAGTGATGCGAGCCGGATTGCCGATGCGGGGCCCGGAAGGCGGTCAACCGCCGACCGGGCCCCGGGCGGATCCACATCCACGCTCGGCACGGGCAGCCATCAACCACTCCTGCATCGATCGCGCTTCTCGTAAGTCGGGTTACTCGGGCAAGGTTCGAGTTCGGCAGCCCAGGCGTGCATTGCACGCACCGACCCACGGCTCAGGTCTCCTCGAAGCCGTGGGTCTTGAACTTGAGTGTCTTGGCGTTCTCGGAGATGGTGCGCACGGTTGAGTCGGGGAAGGGCTCGTCGGAGGTGGCTTCGATCTCGACGGTGATGGAGACCTTCGTGCCGAGCAGGCCGGTGAGGTGGGAGACGACCTCGTCGGCGACCTTGCCGAAGTCACGGTTCAGGCGCACTGGATCGAGTTCGACCGAGGCGTAGAAGCGAGTCGGGCCGGTCGTCCCGCCTCCGTCTTCCTTCTCGCCCTCCTCGCCCTTGTGCTCCTTGCCTTCCCCCCCGCCGCCTGCGCCGCCCGAGCCTCCGCCGTCCCCGCCGGGGGTCGGCTGGGCCTTGGCCACGTCGGGGCGCACGACGAGGGTCTGGGCGGTAACCACGGGCGCGAGCTCGGCTCGGATGAGGCCGCGGTAGATGCCGTCGTCGAAGGCGTCGGCGGTGGCGAACCCGTCGGCCTCCCAGGTCAGCGAGCTGGGGCCGGCCTTGACCGACTCGCAGAGCACCCCGAGGTTGGGGAGCCGGGGCAGGTACACGTAGCGGGCGTAGTCGTCCCACAGGGCACCGACGGTGACGTGCCCGTCGGCCCACCGGGGGGCGAGGACGCCGTCGAGCTGCATCCGCAGCAGGGACGGGGCGTACTGGCCGTAGAGGACCCCTTCGTTGCCGAGCTTGCGGGAGACCCGAACGGGCAGCTCGCCTTGCCCGTCGCATTTGAGGGCTTGGAGGACCATCGCCCCGGTGGGGTCGGGCTGGTTCGGGAAGATCGCCCAGATGTAGGTCTCGATGATGCGCAGGTCGACGACACGGTTGGCCTCGTCGAGCTTGGTGCGGGCCTGGTTCTGCTGGTGGGGGTCGAGGTTGCGGCGCTCCCGTTCCTCCCAGATCAATTTCCAGGCCAGGTGGTCGGCCACGCCGGCTTCGAGCTCCTCGAGGCGGCGCTGGTCGGGGGCGAGCATGATCAACATGTTCCGGTAGACGCGGGCGGCGGTGCCGCGCTCGTCGAGGATCCCCTTGGCCGCACGGAGCGCCGCGGTGTCGTCAGACCGGGCGATGTGG
>RRZU010394398.1_pt1 | contig 11808 bp, 10 predicted proteins | sample 2165561 | NCBI WGS metagenome assembly RRZU01 (sample SAMN10456909, study PRJNA506462) | wastewater metagenome | isolation source: wastewater sludge | place: USA: Moscow, Idaho | reverse complement strand
GTGTCGGCCTTGGCGGTGAGATCGAGGTTGGCCAGGATCTCGTCTATCCAGTCATCATTGTTGCGGATGCCAAAGTAGCCGGACTGAATGCGCAGGGTCTCGCGTACCGAGAAAAATGGGTCGAAAACCAGCTCCTGCGGCACCACACCCAGCAGGCGGCGCGCGGCGCGGTAATTTTTTACCACGTCGTTCCCCATGACGACCAGCCGGCCGGCGTCCGGACGGGCAAGACCCGCCAGGCAGGAGATCAAGGTGGTCTTGCCGGCACCGTTGGGGCCAAGCAGACCAAAGAATTCACCCTCGGCGATCTGCAGCGATACGTCGTCGAGTGCCTGCAGTGAGCCGAAGCGCTTTTCGACGCGATCAATCGAAACCGCAATGCGCATGCGTGAACCCGGCGTCTCGAGCAGGCTGCAGGCCCGCTCAGGCCAGCGGGAGTAGCTCGGATACGCCGTAGAGCGCGGCCAGGCTGATCAGGCTTGCCGGCGGATGCGCGATGCGCAGGGCGACGCCACGCTCATTGGCCGTGCGTAACCAGGCAAGAAGCAGACTCAGGGCCGCGGAGTCCACTTCGCCGACCGCTGCGAGATTCAGTACCGTTGTCGGCGCAGCCGAGCCAAGCAGGCGGCGCCCGACCTCGAGCAGCGCACGTGCGTTGGCAATCACCATTGGCGCGCGGACACACAGGCTACCGTCCACTTGCTCGATCATTTCTTGCCGGCTTCGAGCTGCTTGTTCTTGTTGGCGATCATCGTGATCAGGCCGTCGATGCCATTGTTGCTCATTTCCTGCTTGAAGGTGTCGCGGTAATTGGTGACCAGACTGACCCCGGCGACGATGACATCGTAGACCTTCCAGCTGCCACCCTGCTTATCGAGCGCGTAATCGAGCTGAATCGGCTTGTTGCCTGGCTGCACGACTTCCGTTTTTACCACGACCTCGGTGTCGCCAGCCGCCATTTTGCTGGGCTTGTACACCACCTTCTGGTTCTTGTAGGAAATGAGTGCGTTCGAGTAAGTGCGCACCAGCAGCGCCTTGAACTCCTCGGTCAGGCGCTTCTTCTGTTCCGGCGTGGCCTTGCTCCACTCGCGTCCGACCGCCAGTGCGGTCATCCGCTGGAAATTGAAATACGGTGACACCTTGGTCTCGGCCAGCTCGATGGCTTTCCGGGTATTCCCGCTCTGGATGTCCTTGTCCTGGCGGACGACAGCGAGTACATCCTCGGTAACCTGCTGGACCATGGCGTCCGGTGCCAGATCCTGAGCAGCGGCAGGAGCCAGCACGATCAACAGACCAAACAAGAGTGACAGTAACGACTTCATGAGGGATTCCTGAGAAATGGGGGTGGTCGAGGATGCAGGCGATTCTCGCCCCTAATCGGATGGCTCGTAGTCAGGGACCTGGTGCGGCAGCTCGCCATCGAAGACCTCGTTGCGACGATGCTGCAGGTAAGCATCCCGGATATAGGTATACCGATCGAAGGCAGCGTCGTCGACCACCTTGTCGGCCGGCAGCAGGCTTGCTCGCAGGTTGATGTAGCGGGTGCCGACCATAATGTTGCGCAGCGCCATATCGTCAGTGATCCAGGCGTGCCAGACCGGGTCGACATAGGTGTCCACCATCCAGCCAAAGGTATCGCGTGTCGTTCGCGGTCCGATGATTGGCCAGAAGAAGAAGGGACCCTCACCGACGCCCCACTTGCCAAGGGTCTGGCCAAAATCTTCGGAGTGCTTGGTCAGGCCCATTTCAGAAGCGATGTCAAAAGTGCCACCAATACCAAGCGTGCTGTTGATCAACACCCGGCCGACATCGGAAATCGCCTCCCCGCCCTTGCCCTGGAGAGCATTGTTCACGGCCGTCCAGGCATCCCAGATGTTGCCAAAAAAGTTGCCGACAATCACTTTCACCGGCAGCGGAGCGAAGTTGTCGTAACCCTGAGCTACCGGTTTGACGACCACGTCGAGACCTTCATTGACCGCGAACATCGCACGGTTGAAGCCCTCGAAGGGGTCCTTGGGGTTGCTTGCGGTGGTCGCGCAGCCGCTCGCGGCGATCAGCGCAGCCGCGCAAGCCAAGCTGCAAATGCGCGTTGAAAGGTATGATTTCACTGACTTTCCCTCACTTTTCGGTTTGTCCTTCGGAAGCCTTGTTGAACATGAACTGACTGATCAGCTTCTCCAGGACCACCGCCGACTGCGTTTTGGCAATTAGCTCGCCAGCCTTCAACATCTTCTCGTCACCGCCGGGGTCGAGTCCAATGTACTGTTCTCCGAGCAAACCGGCGGTCAGGATCAAGGCGAAGGTATCCTTGGGAAAGCGATAACGACCGTCGATGTTCACAACCACTACCGCTTCATAACTCTCGGGGTCAAAACGGATATCTGCGACCCGACCGACGACGACACCGGCGCTCTTGACGGGAGCGCGTACTTTCAGCCCACCGATGTTAACAAACTTGGCCGTCAGCGGGTAGGTTTCGGAAAAGTTGGCGGCGGAGAGATTGCCCACCTTGAGTGCCAGGAACAGCACGGCAGCGAGGCCCAGCGCAACGAAAATCCCCACCCACAGATCAAGCAACTTACGACTCATCAAGCCTCCCGGAACATGAACGAGGTCAACACGAAGTCGAGCGCCAGGATCGCCAGAGCCGACTTGACAACGGTGCCCTTGATCGAGCTTGAAACACCCTCGGCCGTTGGTTGTGCATCGTAGCCTTCAAAAACAGCAATCAATGAAACGGCGATGCCGAAAACGAAGCTCTTGACGATGCCACTCCAGACATCGTAGCGAAAATCAACCGAAGCCTGCATCTGCGACCAGAAGGCGCCTTCATCGACGCCGATGAAGACCACTCCGATCAGGTAGCCCCCGAAGACTCCCATTGCTGAAAAAAGCGCTGCCAGCAAGGGCATCGAAATCACTCCACCCCAGAAGCGCGGCGCCACGACACGGGCAATTGGATTGACCGCCATCATGTCCATTGCCATGAGCTGTTCGGTGGCCTTCATCAGGCCGATTTCCGCAGTGATCGACGAACCCGCGCGCGAAGCGAAGAGTAGGGCAGCCACCACCGGGCCGAGTTCCCGCACCAGCGACAAAGCGACGAGAACCCCGAGTGCCTCGGCAGAACCGTAGCGCTGCAGTGTCTCGTAGCCCTGCATACCGAGTACCATGCCGATGAACAGCCCCGAGACCATGATGATCAGCAGCGACTGAAAGCCCGAACAGTAAATCTCCCGAATCGTCAGGTTCAGACGCCGGAACGACTGCCCGGACCAGAGCAGCAGCATGACAAAAAAACGAGCCGCAAAACCCAGGCGCAGGAGCGCATCATTGACGCGGTGTCCAAGGCTGGCGACCGCCGCCAGCAGCCCGCCGGAACCTCCCCTACGGCCGCTCATGCGAGCCTTTCCCGAGCAGTTCCTGCCGCAGCGGCGGCGCCGGGTAATGGAAGGGCACCGGCCCATCCGCTTCGGCGAAAACGAACTGGTGCACAAAAGGATGCTGCGAAGCGCGAATTTCGTCTGGAGTCCCAAGGGCGACCACCTTGCCTTCAGACATGAAATAGATGAAATCGACCATCAGCAAGGACTCCTGGATGTCGTGGGTAACCATGATCGTGGTGGCGCCCAGGGCATCGTTGAGCTTACGGATCAATTGACCGATCACGCTCAGTGAGATCGGATCAAGGCCGGCAAAAGGTTCATCATACATGATCAGCATGGGATCGAGCGCGATCGCTCGCGCCAGCGCAACCCGCCTGGCCATGCCGCCGGAAAGCTCGGCCGGCATCAGCTGATGCGCTCCGCGCAGGCCAACGGCATTGAGCTTCAACAAGACCATGTCGCGGATCAACTCCTCCGGCAGGTCGCTGTGCTCGCGCATTTGATAGGCGACGTTGTCAAACACGGAAATATCGGTGAACAGAGCGCCAAACTGGAACAGCATGCCCATGCGGCGACGCAAGGCGTACAACTCGTCACTACGCAAAGCGGGGACCGACTGGCCGTCGACGCGCACATCGCCGCTACTCGGCATCAGTTGTCCACCGATCAGCCGCAACAGGGTGGTCTTGCCGCAACCTGAACCGCCCATGATGGCGACAACCTTGCCGCGCGGGATTTCCAGGCTGATGCCGTTGAGAATCGGTCGATCCTCGTAGGCAAAATCAAGATCTCTGATCTCGACAAGATTGTCAGCAGGCAAGGCCACACCCCGGGAAAAGCTCGCATTATACCTGACCGCCTGCGCTCAACGCCGTGAATTACTTGGCGTTAATATAATTGTGGAATAATGTGGGGCCAGCATCTGACCATCACGACGACAAGCTTTCCATGCTCACCAGCCCAGCAAGCTCGCTGCCCGAAAAGACCCTGCTCCTCATCGTTGACGATGACGCGCTGATCTGTGACACCCTGAGCTTTTCGCTGAGTCCGAACTTCGAGGTAGTCACCAGTCATTCGCGACCGCATTGCCTGCAACTGCTTCGACAACTGCGCAGACTACCTGCACTGGCGCTGGTCGACCTCGGGCTGGCGCCGCTGCCCCATCGTCCGGATGAGGGTTTTGCCCTGATCGCCGAGCTGCTCAAGATTGCTCCCGAGATGCGCATCGTCGTCCTCTCCGGGCAAAACGACGATGGTAATGCGCGACATGCCCGCACCCTTGGTGCTGCCGACTTTATCGCCAAGCCGTGTAGTCCCGGCGACCTGCAACAGGTCCTCAAAGGCGCGCTGACCTTTCGCGCACTCGACGAAAGACGCAACCCCGAAGCAAGCGGCTCGCTGCTGATCGGTAACAGCCCGGCGATGCAAAAACTGCGTGTGCAAGTCGAACAGTATGCCGATTTGCCATTCCCGGTCTTGATCGAGGGGGAGTCGGGTAGCGGTAAGGAAGTGATTGCCTCGGGTGGTCTGCATTACAACACCAGGCGCCGCCACCTGCCATTTCTGGCGCTCAATTGCGCCGCGATCTCTCCCAACCTGGTCGAAGCCACCTTGTTCGGCTACGCCAGAGGAGCGTTTACCGACGCCATCACGATGAAGGCCGGTTATTTCGAAGACGCCGCTGACGGCACGCTATTCCTGGACGAAATTGGTGAACTGGCTCTCGACCTCCAGGCCAAGCTGTTGCGAGTTCTCGAAAATGGCGAGTACCAGCGGGTCGGTGAGACGCGGAAGCGCAGCAGCCGGGCACGTATCATCACCGCCACCAACCGCGACCTGCGCAAGGAGGTCAAGGCCGGCAACTTCCGTGCTGATCTGTATCATCGCCTGTCGGTCTGTGCGATCGTCGCCCCACCTCTACGCGAAATGGGCGAAGACAGGTTTCTCCTTCTCGACCATTTCCGACAACACTACGCTGCGCAAACGCGACGACAGCCGTTCACCCTGTCGGCTGCGGCCGAAGACTTGTGGCGCAGCTACAGCTTCCCTGGCAACGTACGCGAGCTGCGCAACATCGTCATCCGTCTGACCACCCGGCACCCGGGCCAGATTATCGCTGCTGCAGCGCTCGCCGTGGAACTGGATCTGCCCGACGAGCCGCTGTTCGTCGCCACGCCGGCAAGCACCGCGAACACCACAGCGGCGGCGACAACGGACGAAGACTTCCTTGCGGCAGCATTGCAGCGGCTGCGGCAACGCGAGCCCTTTCACCTCGATCGTTTGCTCGATGCCACCGAGCGTGGCTACATCGAGGCGGCGCTGCAGTTGGCGCATGGCAATGTCAGTCAGGCAGCACGCCTGCTGGGCATTCATCGCACGACCCTCTACAATCGTATGGAATCTTCGGCCCAGGAGCAGTGATGTATCTGGACCATTTCGGCCTGCAGCAAGCGCCTTTCCGGATCACCCCGCACACCGAGTTCTTTTTTGCCGGCGGCAACCGGGGCGCGACGCTCGAGGCGCTGATCTACGCGATCACGCACGACGAAGGGATCGTCAAGGTCAGCGGCGAGGTCGGCAGTGGCAAAACGATGCTCTGTCGCATGCTCCTCGAAAAGCTTCCCGAAAATGTCGAGACGGTCTATCTGGCCAACCCCACGCTGTCGCAGGACGAGATCCTCTTCGCCATCGCCGAGGAGCTGAGGATTCCGCTGCCGGAAGGACGCAGCCATCTGCTGCTGCGTTCCTTGCAGGAGCGTTTGCTGGAAATCTATGCGGCCGGCCGGCAGGTGGTGGCGCTGATCGACGAAGCGCATGCCATGCCGCCAGAAGCGCTCGAAGAAATTCGCCTGCTGTCCAACCTGGAATCGAGCCGGCACAAGCTCCTGCAGATCGTGTTGTTCGGTCAGCCGGAACTGGACCAACGGCTGCGTGAAACGGCCATGCGCCAACTCAACGACCGCATAACGCATAATTTTCGCCTGCCACCACTGCACCGCGACGACGTCGCGGTATACCTGATGTTCCGTCTGCGCGCAGCCGGTTACCGTGGCCCCGATCTGTTCACCAAGCCGGCCATCCAACTGCTCAGCAAGGCCTCCCAAGGACTGACGCGGCGAATCAACATCCTGGCCGACAAGGCTCTGCTCGCCGCATTCTCCGACGGGGTGCATCAAGCCGGCAGCCGGCAGGCGCGCGCGGCCATCCGCGACGCACAGTTCCAGCGTATCGATGGCCGGGCGCACGCGCTCTGGCGATGGGCAGGTACGGCCGCCGCCCTGTGCGGGATCGCCGGCCTGGCGTACCTCGCCGGCAGTTACCGCGCCGACAGCGCGCCGGCGACTCCGCCGCGCAGCACGGCCGCGGCGACGCCGGCACTCGCCAGTCCGGAGACTGCCGCTTCGACTGTGACCGGCACCGTAGCGACACCTGCACCGACGCTTGCCGAACGAATTGCCGCGACGAAAGAATGGTTGCAGACAACCCCGGATGGCCACTATTTCATTCAGCTGCTGATTACCGACGCCAGCAACCATAGAGAAGTGGCTGACTTCATTGCTGCCAACGCCAAAGCGCTCGAGTTGCCGCAGATTCGGGTTTATCGTTCCAGTTTCGGCGGTAGCGAAAGACTCGGCGTGATTTACGGCGACTACGCATCGCGTGCGCAGGCGAACATCGCGCTGGCCATGCTTGGCGAGATCAGCCGGTCGAGGCAGCCGTATGTGCGAGCGGTCGCCAGACTGCGCTCGCCGCGAACTTTGGAAGGAACCCAAGGGAAGCCCTGAAAACTCAAAAAATCATGCACTTGTATGAAAGAGTCGGCGTGATATGATGAACTAGCCCGATGACTGGATAAAGTTTGAGCGTGCCCGTGCGAATACTGAGCATTCTGCGAAACCTTGGTGCCATGGCGATGGCTGTGCTGCTCGCCGCCTGCACACCGACCACCCTCAGCGGCGGGCCTTCTGGTGGCCATCTGCAGGCCGACAGTGTGGTCGGGACCGCGGGCGTGATTCCTCCACCCGTCCAGCAAAGCGTCTCGCTCCCCCGACCCAAAGCCACTGGCAAGACGGAAACCTACAGTGTCGTCGTCAACAACGTTGCGGTTCACGACCTGCTGTTTGCACTGGCCCGGGACGCCAAGCTGAACGTCGACATTTATCCGGGGCTTAGCGGACTGGTGACCATCAACGCCATCGATCAGACGCTGCCGCAATTGCTCACCCGCATTGCCAAGCAGGTCGACATGCGCTTCGAACTCGATGGACCGAATCTCGCGGTGATGCCCGACGCGCCCTATCTCAAGAACTACCGGGTGGACTACGTCAACATTGTGCGTGAGGTGACGGGCATCGTGTCGACCAGCACACAGATTTCGACCAGTTCGCTGGCGACCGGGGGAGGCGGTGTCGCCGGTACTGGCAACACCTCGCGCATACAGATCGAGAACAAGTCGAAGAACCGCTTCTGGGAAACTCTCGAAAAGAATCTGAAGGAACTGCTGCACGAGACCGACAAGATCTTTCCCGAGGGGACGACCGAAACGGTCACCGAACAAAGCGCGTCGCAAAGCACGACCGGTACCGGCGCTCCGGCCCCGAAGATCGCCGCTGCTCGCGGCAGCCAGATCGTGCCGTCGCTGGCTGGCAGTCCGAATCCGACGTCCCTGCAGAATACCGGTGCCACGGTCGTCAAGCGCATGACCTTCCGCGAAGCAGCGTCGGTAATCGCCAACCCGGAAGGAGGGGTGATCAACGTCCGGGCCACCTCGCGGCAACATGAACGAGTGCAGGAATTTCTCGACCGGGTCATGAACGGCGCCCGGCGGCAGGTCCTGATCGAGGCGACCATCATTGAAGTGGTATTGAGCGATGGTTATCAGCAAGGAATCGAGTGGAGCCGTCTCACCAGTGGAAGCGAGTTCAGCATCAACAAACCGGCGCTGACCACCAACGTTCCCAGCGCCGTCACGCCCTATGTACTCAAGTACCGCAGCCTCAACCCCACCAATCTGCTGGCGACGGTCGACTTGCTGCGCGCATTCGGCACCGTCAAGGTGCTCTCCAGTCCCAAGCTGGCGGTCCTCAACAACCAGACCGCAACACTCAAGGTTTCTGAAGATTTCGTCTACTTCAACGTCAAGCAGGACGTCGTTCCGGGCAATGCCAACACCAACGCCACGGTGACCACGACCACCACACCGCAATCGGTTTCGATCGGCTTCTTCATGAGCCTGACCCCACAGATCAGTGACAACGGCACCGTCACCCTGAGCGTCCGGCCGTCGATTTCCAGTATCTCGGAATTGAAACCCGATCCCAACCCGGCCCTGGCCGCGAACAACATCAGGAACCTCGTGCCACAGATTCGCATGCGCGAGATTGAATCCATGTTGCGTGTCGAAAGTGGCGATATCGCCGTTCTCGGAGGTTTGATGGAAGACCGTCTCGACAATCGCGACGGTCGCCTGCCCATTCTCGGTGATATCCCGTTCATCGGCGAGGTGTTCAATACCCGTTCGAACTCGTCGTCGAAGTCCGAGCTCGTCGTTCTTCTGCGGCCAACGGTGATCAAGGAGGCGTCTCTCGATGGCGATTTCAGTAGGTTCCGCGAGTCGCTGCCGAACAAGGACTTCTTCCAGAGCGATCAGGTTTTCCGGCCGTTCTCGCTACCCGAGCAGCGTCTGGAGCCGCTGCAGTGAGCCTGCTGATGGACGCCTTGCGGAGGGCTGAGGAAGCCAAACGACAGGCCAACCCGAACGACCACCCCGCGCCTTCGCCACGCGAACTGAGCCTCGACCCACTGGATGCGCCAACGACGCCTTTGCGGCAGCCGCTACCGCCGCTCTCCAGACGCTTGCCCGCTGCCGAAAGCGAGCCGGCACCCACGACCGCACTGCCACGACCACGCGCAGCGGCGACGGCCACGGCGGATACGGCCAGCAGCGAGTCCGCCGAGAGGACGGGGGCGAAGAACTTGTTTGCCGTCAAACAGCTTCCGGGGTCGCGTCGAGGACTGTGGCTATTCCTCGGGCTCGGTGGCATGGCGATGCTGGTGATTGCCGGCTACGTCTGGTGGCAATTGCAGATGATGGCCAGTGCATCGCCGACCCGACCACTGCCGCCGCCGCCGGCGCCAGCAAGTACGCAGCCAGAGTTGCCGGCAGGCACGGCGCAGCAGCCAACGCCGACCCTGGCGGAAGCGCCGTTGCCAAGAGCTGCGCTGGAGTCACCTGTGCTGGCGGCCGCGCCGAGGGCGCGTTCGACACCCGCAGAGCGGGCGCGCCGAGAGACACTCCCGCCAGCATCGGCGGCAGGCGTTTTCCGTCCGGGCGGCCGCCAGCCAAGACCGGATGAGACCCTCAACCTTGCCTACGAAGCGTGGCAAGCGGGCCGGCTGGAAGAAGCACGCCGAGGCTACGAAGAGGTCCTGCGCGGCGATACCCGGAACGTCGACGCCCTCCTCGGCCTGGCCGCGATTGCCACCCGTCAGGGGCAGTTGGAACGTGCGCAGGATCTTTATCTGCGGGTGATCGATGCCGACCCAGGCAACGCCACCGCCCAGGCAGCGCTGATCAATCTGCGTGGCCAAGGGAACACCGGCGCGTCGGAAAGCCGCCTGAAGACCCTGCTGGCCAGCCAACCGGACTCGTCCGCACTGCATTTTGCGCTGGGCAACGTGTACGCCAGGCAGGGTCGCTGGAACGATGCACAACAGGCCTACTTTCTGGCCTATGCAGGGGAGCCCGATAACGCCGACTACGTTTTCAACGTTGCCGTCAGCCTCGACCACCTCCGGCAGAACAAGCTCGCCGCGCAGTATTACCGAATGGCTCTCAGCGCCTCCGAAACCGGGCACGGCGCGTTTGACCGCAATGCCGCCAGCAAGCGCATTCTTGAACTGCAACCGTGATGCTGCCGGCATGCAAAGAAACCAGCGCCTGACCTGCTCACCAAGCCGATCATGACTCTTCCCTCCGCATCTGCCCACGCGCGACCGCTCGGTCAGATCCTGATCAGCAAGGGCATCCTCAGCGACGATCAGTTGCGTATTGCACTGCTCGAGCAAATGAAGTCGAATCAGCCGATCGGCAAGCTGCTGGTCTCGCTGGGCTTCGTATCCGAAGCGACGCTGCGCGACGCGCTCTCCGAAAGTCTGGGCAAACAGAGTATCGAGCTAGCGAACGCGATTGTCGACCCGTCAGCCCTGCAACTCGTTCCTCGCGATCTGGCCAAGCGCCACCATCTGCTGCCGCTCGACTACGATGCGCCGAACCAGCGCCTGACGGTGGCCATCGCCGACATCAACGACATCGTTGCCCTGGATAGAATCCGCGGCCTGAGCGGGGACGAAATCGAGATTGACACGCTGCTTGCCGGTGAGACCGAAATCGATCGTGCGATCGACCAATGCTACGGGCATGAGCTTTCGATCGACGGTATCCTGCACGAAATCGAGACCGGTGAGATCGACTTTCGTGGTCTGCAGTCTTCTGCGGACGAGTACAGCCAACCGGTCGTCCGCCTGATTGACTCGATCTTGACCGATGCCGTCAAGCGTGACTCTTCCGACGTCCATTTCGAGCCGGAAGCAGGCTTCCTGCGTATCCGTTACCGAATCGACGGCATGCTGCGGCAGATTCGCTCGCTGCACAAGAGCTACTGGCCGGCCATGGCGGTGCGTATCAAGGTGCTTTCGGGAATGAACATCGCCGAGACGCGTGCCCCCCAGGACGGTCGCATCTCGCTCAACATGCGTGGCCGGCCGGTTGATTTCCGGGTCTCGGCGCAGCCGACGATTCACGGCGAGAACATCGTTCTGCGCATTCTCGATCGCCAGAAAGGAATCGTGCCGCTGGAGAGACTCGGCCTTGCCGAAGCGCAACTCCATCAGCTCAAACTGATGATCGCCCGTCCGGAAGGAATCGTTTTCGTGACCGGACCGACTGGCAGCGGCAAGACCACGACGCTGTACTCGGTGCTCAAGCACATCAACTCCGAGGGGGTCAACATCATGACCCTCGAGGACCCGGTTGAGTACCCGATGACTCTGGTGCGCCAGACGTCCGCGGCTGACTCGGTCAAGCTCGATTTTGCCAACGGCATTCGCTCGATCATGCGCCAGGACCCCGACATCATCCTGGTCGGCGAAGTGCGTGACGCAGAAACCGCCGAGATGGCCCTGCGCGCGGCGATGACTGGTCACCAGGTGTATTCGACACTGCATACCAATTCGGCGATTGGCGCCATTCCGCGGCTACTGGACATCGGCATCCTGCCGGACATCATGGCCCTCGCGGACCCGGTTGAGTACCCGATGACTCTGGTGCGCCAGACGTCCGCGGCTGACGCGGTCAAGCTCGAGTTTGCCAACGGCATTCGCTCGATCATGCGCCAGGACCCCGACATCATCCTGGTCGGCG
>RRZU012475227.1_pt1 | contig 11809 bp, 14 predicted proteins | sample 2165561 | NCBI WGS metagenome assembly RRZU01 (sample SAMN10456909, study PRJNA506462) | wastewater metagenome | isolation source: wastewater sludge | place: USA: Moscow, Idaho | reverse complement strand
CGGAAGCTGAAGCTGCGTATTATCGACAACTCGACGAGTCAGCCCTGGCGGCGTGACTCAAATCAGAGAGCCTCCGGAATTCCCGGGGCGGTTCAAATGTGCGGTTGTCCGTGCCGCCGGGGCTGGCGGCGGGGCCGAAGTTGTAGTGTGTGTAGCGACGGCCTGCGATGTAGCCGCCCGGCTTGCTCCGGGCAATACTACCCAGGCAGTTGCTGTAGGCAGCGACGCAGTCCCGCTCGTCCTCGGCGAACAGGACCCTGGCAAGCCAGCCTCCGCTCAGGTGTCTTCCGAGAGGCAGCGGTCTCTGACTGACCACGCTGTCCAGCGCCACGCTCAGCCAGAGCGAGCCGATGTTGTCGCCAGTGGCCTGGACGTAGTCGCCCTTCTCGTATTCGTACCAGGCGCCCTCCCCGCCGGAGAGGTAGGTGCTTTGCTCGGTGCGCTGGCCGGTCCGCTCGACCCGGTCGACCTCCTTTCCGTCGAATCCGCGCACGATGGCGCAGAGCCGGGCGTTCTGCCGATTGAGGGTGACACTTACGGGCTGCGCCGCTGGCGGTGAAAGCGGCGGCAATCGGTGCTCTACAGGGAGCCGCAGGCGCGGTGCATGTGGACAAGAGCGTCAGTGTCAGCGCACCAAGCGGTCATGCCGCCGGCCGCGACCTGACCATCGAGGGGAAGTGAGGGAAAGGATGTGAGCAAGAGCGTCGAAGCGCCGCAGGGATATGCGGCAGGTAGGGATATCCATTCGACCGGGGCGCCCGCCGTGCATATGCATACCATCGCTGGCGGCACCAACATCATCGGTAACCAGGGTGACATCAACATCCTGTTCGGGGTCGAGCCTCCAGTGCGTGCCAGGGTCGTCGTCCAGCCAGGACCTCAGCACATCTCCGAGGAGCAGAAGATACAGCTGAAGGCGCTGTGCGATGAGTGGGTCGCGTTGCATTCCACGCTAAAGAAGCAGCTTGGGCGCGAATCAACCGTGCCGCCGGCACGACGTCCTACAGCCTGATTCTCAAGGAACGCTTCGCTGATGCGGTTGCGCTTGTGCGGCGCGAGATGGCAGTTCTCAGGAACATGCGGTCCGCGCCACGCAAGGATGACTCCTGGCGAGCCAAGCGCATCGGCGCCATCAAGGCGAGGTGCAAGAACCAGCTCGGCGATCCCTACTTCTACCGGCCGTACATCAAGCGCAGCTTCAAGGCGGAATCGCTGTCCGACCTGGCAACGGATGAGTTGCAGAGGACCTACGCCTACATCATGGCGAAGCGTGGGTGATGGGACGCAGCGGCCTGGAAAGGGAACTGGGCGAGCTCCCTTTCCAGTTCCCTTTCTCCGACATGGCAGCGCCGGCCCGGTCGGCTGAAAGCCAGAGAAATCGGGCTCTACAGGGGGAAAGGGAACTGCACACCATGGGTTGTGCTGGCGGTTCCTTTGCTATCGACAGAAAAGGAACGGCTGCTTTTCGGCGAACGCCTTGGGCTGCGGCGGCTTGAGGCCTCTGAGGGCGCATTTTGTGGGTGCCAAACATGGTGCTAGAGTCGGCGACACGCGGTCTCTGCTGGGCTTTTCGGCATTGCGCCGCTTTGGCACGACTTCCGCCCCGCTCGCAGCGCCCAGCACACCCGCAAACCCGCGCCACGCCTGGACTTCCGCGCTCATCCAGCGTTGTCCGGCTTCTTCCCTCCGGACCTCAGCCCCTGTGCCATCTCTGCCACTAGCTCACAGTAGCGGCAGGCCAGGCGATCCGCGCTTGTCGGCACGGGCCCCGCAGATTACCGTGGCGCACCTGCTCCGGAGGATCACATGCGTCTCGCCCCTGCCCTGCTGCTCGCCACCCTGCCCCTGTTCGCCGCCTGCCAGTGGCTGCCCGCCACCAAGACCGAGCCGAGTGCGCCGACCCTGCGCCTGCAGGGCGAGCTGACCCGCCAGGGCGACGACTGGCAATTGCGCCCCTGCGGAGAAAGCCGCACCTACCGCCTGGAGTTCAACCGTCAGGGCGAGCCCGGCGAGCAGATCGCCCAACTGGCTGCCGACAGCCCGGGGGCGCTGTTCGTCGATCTGCGCGGCAGCCTGGAGGCCAGCGGCGCGGGCCTGCGCCTGCAGCAGCTCTACCGCCTGCAGGGCGAGGGCCGCGGCTGCCGGGACAGCGGCTTCAAGCGGCTGATCCTGCGCGCCAGCGGCAACGAGCCGTTCTGGTCGCTGCAGGTCACGAGTGGCGGCATGGTGCTGGAGCGCCTGGGCAGTCCGGCGCTGGCCCTACCCTATCTCGAAGAGCGCCTGCCCGACGGCAGCCTGAGCCTGTCCAGCGAGGCGAACGGCCAGCGCCTGGAGCTGTGGCTGAGCCCCGGACTGTGCCGCGACGACATGAGCGGTGCCCTGCAGCACCTGCGCGCGCGCCTGCGCCTCGATCAGGCCGCGCCGCTGACCGGCTGCGCCAGCTTCGGCGGCGCCCGCGACTGAGGGCAACGTCGGCGCGGGCCGGCTATGCTGCAGGCAAAGGGCACAGAAGGAGTCGGGCCATGCTGCGCATCGCCATCAACGGATATGGACGCATCGGCCGGGCCGTGCTGCGGGCGATCTTCCAGAACGGCCTGGAGTCGCGGATCCGCGTCGAGGCCATCAACGACCTGGGCAACCATGCCACCCTCGCCCACCTCACCCGCTTCGACTCCACCTACGGCCGCTATCCCGGCAGCGTGACTCTGCACGAGGACATGCTGCAGATCAGCGGCCAGTCGATCCGCCTGCTGCAGGAAGCCAACGCCCGCCTGCTGCCCTGGGCCGAGCTGGGCGTGGATCTGGTGCTGGAGTGCAGCGGCAAGCTCAAGCAGCGCGAACAGGTCGAGCAGCACCTGCAGGCGGGCGCGCCGCGGGTTCTGGTCAGCCACCCGCTGGAGAGCGCCGAGCTGACCGTGGTCTACGGCGTCAACCACCAGCGCCTGGGCGCCCAGCGGATCGTCTCCAACGCCTCCTGCACCACCAACTGCCTGGCGCCGCTGGCCATGGTGCTGCACCACGCGGTGGGTATCCGCCAAGGGCTGATCAACACGGTGCATGCCTACACAAACGACCAGAACCTGCTCGACCAGACCCATGGCGATCTGTACCGCGCCCGCGCCGCGGCGCTGTCGATCATTCCGACCCACACCGGCGCCGCCAAGACCATCGGCTTGGTGCTGCCGGAGCTGGCCGGACGCCTCGACGGGCTGGCGCTGCGCGTGCCGACGCCGACGGTCTCGCTGCTCGATCTGACCTTCAGCGCCGAGCGCGCCGTGACCCGCGGCGAGATCAACGCGGTGCTCGAAAGCGCCGCGCGTCAGTTGCCCGCCGGAGTGATGGAATGCAACGCGCTACCGCTGGTTTCCGGCGACTTCTCCGGCCATCCGGCGTCCTGCGTGGTCGACCTGACCCAGACTCGGGTGCAGGGCGATCTGATCAAGGTGCTGGCCTGGTACGACAACGAGTGGGCCTTCGCCCTGCGCATGCTCGATGTGGCCCTGCACTGGCAGACGGTCGCTGCGGCCGAGGCGGACGGAACGGGCTAGGTCAGGCTGCCTGCCCGCCGCGACGTCCGAGGCTCACTGCTCCCACGGACGCCCGCGGGTGCCCTCGTACAGGCGCACCTTCTGCTGCATCGCCGCCTTGGCCAGCAGGTTGGCGCTGACCGGTGCGGTGATGAACAGGAACAGGGTGATCAGCAGCTCGTGGAGATTGACCTGGCCGCTGCTGAAGCTGAAGTAGATCAGCGAGGCGATCACCATGCCGCCGACGCCCAGGGTGGTCGCCTTGGTCGGCGCGTGCAGGCGGGTGAAAAAGTCCGGCAGGCGGTACAGGCCGATGGCGCCGACCAGTGCGAACAGGCTGCCGGCGAGCAGGAACAGCGCCACCAGCGCCTCGATCCAGGGATTGAGCATCTCTCACCTCACTCGATGATGTCGCCGCGCAGCAGGTATTTGCATACCGCGACGGTGCCGATGAAGCCCATGATCGCGATCAGCAAGGCGGCCTCGAAGAACAGCGCCGAGCCCAGCCAGATGCCGAACAGCACGAGCAGCGCCAGAGCGTTGATGTACAGGGTGTCCAGCGCCAGGATGCGGTCCGGCAGGTCGGGGCCCTTGATCAGCCGCAGGGCGGCCAGCAGCAGCGCCAGACTGAGCAGCGCCAGACAGATCGGGATCACGTAGTCGAGCATGCGAAGATCTCCTTCAGAGGCGCCTCGTAGCGTTGCTTGATCGACGCCACCAGGGCCGCCTCGTCGTCGATGTCCAGACCATGCACGAGCAACGTGCGGCGATCGTCGGAAATATCGGCGGAGACCGTTCCCGGCGTCATGGTCACGATGCTGGCGAGGATGGTCAGCGCCAGTTCGTCCTCGATATCCAGCGGCACCTCGACGAACGCCGGGCGCAGCCGCGACAGAGGCCCGAGGATGCGCCAGGCCACCTGCAGGTTGGCCACCACGATGTCGCCGAGGATCAGCAGCAGGAACGGCACCAGCTTGAGCGGCCGCACCAACCGCGGCGGCTGTACCCAGAACACCCGGGTCAGCAGCGGAATGCTCCAGCCGAGAAAGGCGCCGAGCAGCCAGTGGCCGGCGCTGAAGTCGTTGACCAGCAGCAGCCATACGCCCAGCAGGCACAGGCTGAGCACGGGATGCGGCAACCAGCGCGCCATCATTGGACACCTCCCTGGAGAATCAGCATCTGGTAGACCTCGACCGCCTGCAGCTGGTCGACGGTCGCCTCCAGATAGTCGGTGACCGGCTGGGCCAGCAGCACCAGCAGCGGACTGAGCGCCAGCAGGGCAATGGTCGCCAGCAGACGGCCGTTGTCGCTTTCGGCGCAGCCGAGGGTCACCCGCCCGGAGCGCCAGAACAACGTGCTGCCGGCACGGCTGAGGGCCACCAGGCTACCCAGGCTACCGAGCAGCACCACCGACCACAGCCACAGCGCCTGCATGCCCGGCACCACCGAGGCCAGCAGCATCAGCTTGGCGAAGAATCCGGACAACGGCGGCAGGCCAGCGATGCCGATGGCGCCGATGAAGAACAGCCCGGCCAGCAGCTGCGGCTGCAGCAGCGCCGGCCCGGCTTCCAGGCGCGCCGCCTTGCTGCCGCGCTGGCGCGCGACCAGATCGGCGAGCAGGAACATGCCGCCGGTGATCCAGGTGCTGTGCATCAGGTAGTAAAGCGTCGCCACCAGCGCCTGGGGGGTGCCCAGCGCCACCCCGGCCAGCAGGGTGCCCACCGAGACCACCACCAGATAGGCCAGCAGCAGCGGCAGGCTGCTCGCCGCCAGCGCACCGAGCACACCGAGCAGCAGGGTCAGTAGCGCCAGCGGCCACAGCCAGACCTGGGCCAGGTCGGTGAGCAGCCCGGCCTGGGCGCCGAACACCAGGATGAACACCCGCAGGATGGCGTACACGCCGACCTTGGTCATGATCGCAAACAGCGCCGCCACCGGGGCGCTGGCGGCGGCATAGGCGCGCGGCAGCCAGAAGTACAGCGGCAGCATCGCGGCCTTGAGGCCGAACACCAGCAACAGCAGCAATCCGGAGGCGCCGAGCAGCGGCGCCTGGCCGGGGCTGGCCTGGGCCACCTTGCGCGCCAGGTCGGCCATGTTCAGGGTGCCGGCGATGCCGTAGAACAGCCCGAGCGCGATCAGGAACAGCGACGAGCCGACCAGGTTGAGCACCACATAGTGCAGCCCGGCGCGGACCCGCTCGCCGCCGCCGCCATGCAGCAGCAAGGCATAGGAAGCGATCAGCAGCACCTCGAAGAACACGAACAGGTTGAACAGGTCGCCGGTCAGGAAGGCGCCGTTGATGCCCATCAGCTGGAACTGGAACAGCGCATGGAAGCTGCGTCCCCGCTCGTCGTCGCCGCGCACCGCATAGCACAGGGCGAACAGCGCCAGCGCCGCGGTGACCAGCAGCATCAGCGCGCTGAGACGGTCGAGGACCAGGACGATGCCGAACGGCGCCACCCAGTTGCCCAGGACATAGACCTGCAGCGGACCGCCATGGGCCTCGGTGGTCAGCCACAGGGCCAGCGGCAGCAGGGCCAGGGTGGCGAGCAGCGACAGCGTGCGCCGCCCCCCGCTGCCCAGACGCTGCTCGCCGAGCAGGAGCAGGCAGCCGCTGAACAGCGGCAACAGGATCGGCAGGATCAGGGCGTGGTTCATCGCTTGCGCTCCTTGCCGTCGACGTGATCGGTGTTCAGTTCACCGACGCCGCGCAGCGCCAGCACCACCACGAAGGCGGTCATCGCGAAGCCGATGACGATGGCGGTCAGCACCAGGGCCTGCGGCAGCGGGTCGGTGTAGCGCTCGCTCTGTCCGACGATGGCCGGGATGCCGGTGGCCAGTCGGCCCATGGCCAGCAGGAACAGGTTGACCGCATAGGAGATCAGCGTCAGCCCCATCACCACCGGGAAAGTGCGCGCGCGCAGCAGCAGGTAGACGCCACTGGCGGTCAGGATGCCCAGAGTCAGGGCGAACAGCAGCTCCATCAGTGAACCTCCGTTGCGGCATCGTTCTGGGTCAGCTTGCCCAGGTAGGCGAGAATCAGCAGGGTCGCCCCCACCACGGTCAGGTACACGCCGAGGTCGAACAGCATGGCGGTGGCCAGCTCGAACTCGCCGACCAGCGGCAGGTGGAAGTGACCGAAGGACGAGGTCAGGAACGGGTAGCCGAACAGCCAGCTGCCCAGCCCGGTCAGCCCGGCGATCAGCACGCCGGCGCCGGCCAGACGCTGGAAGTTCAGCGGCAGGCGCTCGCGGGTCCAGTGGATGCCGCTGGCGATGTACTGCAGGATCAGCGCCACCGAGGTGACCAGACCGGCGATGAAGCCGCCGCCGGGCAGGTTGTGGCCGCGCAGGAAGATGAACACCGACACCAGCAGAGCCAGCGGCAGCAGCACCCGCGACAGGCTGGCGAGGATCAGCGGATGGCGCTCCCGCGCCCAGGCACGGCCCTCCGCGTCCTGGCTGGGCGACAGCAGGCGCAGGCCGTGCAGCATCGCGTAGATGCCGACGCCGGCGATGGCCAGCACGCTGATCTCGCCGAGGGTGTCGAAGCCGCGGAAGTCCACCAGGATCACGTTGACCACGTTGGTGCCGCCACCGCCGGGCACGCTGTTGGCAAGGAAGAAGCCGGCCAGATCCTGCGCATAGGGACGGGTCAGCACGGCGAAGGTCAGCAGGCTGACCATGCCGCCGCAGGCACCGGCCAGCAGGAAGTCGCGCAGCCCGCGCAGGCTGCTCGACTCGGCCGGCGTGCGGGCCGGCAGGAAGTACAGCGCCAGCATCAGCAGGATCACCGTGACCACCTCGACCGACAGCTGGGTCAGCGCCAGGTCCGGCGCCGAGAAGCGCGCGAAGGCCAGCGAGACCAGCAGGCCGACCACGCTGAGCATCATCAGCGCCACCAGCCGGCGCCGGTGGAAGACCACGGTGAGCACCGCGCTCAGGCACAGCACGCCCAGGCACAGGGCGGTCACCGGATCGGGACGGGTCTGCGCCAGCGGGCCGACCAGCTGCGGCAGGTCCCACAGGCCGACGAACACCGCCAGCAGCGTGGCCATCAGCAGCAGCGCCAGGTAGCGCTGCAGCGAACCGTTCTCCAGCGCGCCGGTGATGCAGGCGGCCACCCGGACCACCTGGCGCACGGCCAGCTCGAACAGCGCCTTGGCGTCCATGTCCGGCAGGCCGGCGTACCAGCGGAACAGCGGCTGGCGACAGGCGTAGACGGCGATCCCGCCGATCAGCGCGATCACGCTCATCAGCAGCGGCAGGTTGAGGCCGTGCCAGATCGCCAGGCTGTACTCCGGTGGCGTCGCGCCCAGACTGGCGGTAGCCGCGGCGGCCAGCAGCGGCGCCACGGTATAGGCCGGCAGCATGCCGACCAGCACGCAAAGGAACACCAGGATCTCCACCGGCACCTTCATGTAGCGCGGCGGCTCGTGGGGTGGGTACTTGGGCAGGTTGACCGGCTCGCCGTTGAAGAACACGTCATGGATGAAGCGCAGCGAATAGGCCACCGAGAACACCGCCGCCAGGGTCGCGCCGGCCGGGATCATCCAGTAGAAACTGCCCAGCAGGTGGTGCTCGAAGGCCAGGGTCTCGCCGAAGAACATCTCCTTGCTGAGGAAGCCGTTGAGCAGCGGCACGCCGGCCATCGCCGAGGAGGCCACCATCGCCAGCGCCGCGGTGTGCGGCATGTATTTCCACATGCCGTTGATGCGCCGCATGTCGCGGCTGCCGGTCTCGTGGTCGATGATCCCCGCGGCCATGAACAAGGATGCCTTGAAGGTGGCGTGGTTGATGATGTGGAAGATCGCCGCCACCGCCGCCAGCGGCGTGTCGAGGCCGAACAGCAGGGTGATCAGGCCCAGGTGGCTGATCGTGGAGAACGCCAGCAGGCCCTTGAGATCGTGCTGGAACAGCGCCATCACCGCGCCGACCAGCAGGGTCGCCAGCCCCACCAGGCTGACGATGTAGAACCACCACTCCGAGCCGGCCAGCACCGGATACAGGCGCGCCAGCAGGAACACCCCGGCCTTGACCATGGTCGCCGAGTGCAGATAGGCCGATACCGGGGTGGGCGCGGCCATCGCGTGGGGCAGCCAGAAATGGAAGGGGAACTGCGCCGACTTGGTGAACACGCCGAGCAGGACCAGACCGAGGATCAGCGGATACAGCTCATGGTTGCGCACGAAGTGACCGGCCGCCAGCACCTCGGACAGCTCGAAGCTGCCGACCAGGTTGCCGAGCAGCAGCACCCCGGCGAGCAACGCCAGGCCGCCGGCGCCGGTCACCGTCAGGGCCATGCGCGCGCCGCGCCGGGCATCGGAGCGATAGCCCCAGAAGCCGATCAGCAGGAACGAGGAAAGACTGGTCAGCTCCCAGAACACCAGCATCAGCAGCAGGTTTTCCGACAGCACCACGCCGAGCATGGCGCCCATGAACAGCAGCAGGAAGGCGTAGAAGCGCCCCATCGGCTCCTGCTTGCTCAGGTAATAGCGCGCGTAGAGGATCACCAGCAGGCCGATGCCGAGGATCAGCAGGGCGAACAGGAAGCCCAGACCGTCCAGGCGCAGGCTGAAGTTCAGCCCCAGGGTCGGCAGCCATTGCCACTGTTGCAGCAGCGTCTCGCCGGCGAACACCCGGCTGCGCTCGCCGAGCAGCAGGACCAGACCGACCAGTGGAGCCACCGCCGCCGCCGCGGCACACAGCGAACGCCCGTGGCGTTCGACCAGCAGGGGCAAAATGGCCCCCAGCAGCGGCAGCGCGATCAAGAGCGCCAGCGTCATCGCATATCCCCTTGGTTATCTCGCCCCCGGCAGAGGGGCGGTGGCTGTCGATACGCAGCCTTTGTAGACATGGACCGCCGCAGGTACGGCGCTGCCCGGATGTGCGCCCTTGGCGATGGCAACTGCAATGCCGCCAGCACAATGGCCGAGGCAGCATATAGCCAAATGCCGCACCCATGACCGATAAAATGTTTGCAAAGGTTTTAAAAGAAAACGCCGGGCCGTGCAAACCGCACGCCCCGGCGCATGGCCGATCCGTCGTCAATGGCTGACGCGGCTGGTGCCGTTCACCGTGAGGATGCGCACCCGATCGCCGACGCGGAATATCTGCCCTTCGCTGACTTCCTGCACGTAGGCGCGCAGGTTGCCGTCGTCCTCGCGCACGGTGATCTCCACGCCCTGGGTGCGGGTGATTCCCTCCTCGGTCGCCGCGCCGAGCAGGCCGCCGGCCACCGCGCCGATCACCGCCGCCACGGCACTGCCGCGACCGCCGCCGATGGTGCTGCCGCCGATCCCGCCGACCACCGCGCCGGCGCCGGCGCCGATCGGCGTCTTGGTGCCCTCGATGCGTACCGGGCGCAACGACTCGATGGTGCCCAAGCGCACCGTCTGTACCGCACGCGCCTCGTCGCGCGAATAGGTGTCGCCGGTCAGGCTGGAGGCACAGCCACCAACCGTCAGCGCCGCAACCGCCAGACTCATCAATAAAGCTGATTTGCGCATGACTGCTCTCCACTGGCCTGCCATCCCGAGCCCTCCCGACGCTTTTCCGTGTGCCGGCAATCGGCTAGGGTGAGCGCGCATTCACGGGAGCCCGACATGGACTATTTCATCATCTTCATTACCACTGTAACCGGTTTGTACTTCCACTGGTGGCTGTACAAGCGCATCCAGCGCTGGACCGATCGCGATCTGGCGCTGTCCTTCGCCGACGACGACCCCGCCAAGCGCGCCTACATGCTCGAACGCCTGCAGCAGGCGCAGGGCAGCGGCATCAAGCGCAAGGCCCTGGCCGCCTGGCTGGAGCAGGCCGCCCAGGAATACCACCCAGCGGCCTGACTCCAGGCATCACGGCGCCAGGCGCTCGCGCAGCCAGACGCCGTCGCGCAACCGATAGTTGAGCCGGTCGTGCAGGCGGCTCGGCCGCCCCTGCCAGAACTCCAGCCGCTCGGGCAGCAGGCGATAGCCGCCCCAGTGCTCCGGGCAATGCGGCGCGCTGTCCATGAAGCGCCGCTCGGTTTCCGCCAGCAGGCGCTCCAGCTCGCCGCGACCGTCGATCACCCGGCTCTGCGGCGAAGCCCAGGCGCCCAGCCGGCTGCCCAGCGGGCGCACCTGGAAATAGGCGTCCGACTCGACGGGCGTGACCTTCTCGACCCGCCCCTCGATACGCACCTGACGCTCCAGCGCCGGCCAGAAGAAGGTCATCGCCGCGCGCGGATTGGCCAGCAGCTGCTCGCCCTTGGCGCTGTCGTAGTTGGTGAAGAAGGTGAAACCGCGCTCGTCCAGCGCCTTGAGCAGCAGCACGCGACAGTGCGGCTGGCCCTCGGCGTCCACCGTGGCCAGGGTCATCGCATTGGCCTCGACCGGCGCCTTCTCGGTCTTCACCGCCTCGGCAAACCAGTGGCGAAAAAGGGCGAACGGCTCGGCCGGCGCCTGCTCCTCGCTGAGACCCTCGCGGGTGTAATCCCGGCGCATGTCGGCCAACGACTGACTCATGGCAAAACTCCTTGTTCAACACGCGGCGCCCTGCGCCGCGACGGGCTTGGACTGACGACCGCGTCGCCCCGCCGGGCGACGCGGCACTCAGCGGTTGTTCTGCGCCACCAGCGCCGGCAGGCCCGAGCGCAGGGTCAGCATCATCTCCACGCGACGATTCTGCGCCCGGCCGGCGGCATGCTGGTTGCTGGCCAGCGGCAGGTCGGAGCCGGCGCCGTGCAGCGCCAGGCGGTCGCTCTGCAGGCCGCTGAGGCGGAAGATCGCCGCCATCGACTGAGCCCGCTCCAGGCTCAGCTTGCGATTGCCCACCACATCGCCGCTGCTGTCGGCATGGCCGAGAATCAGCACCGCGCTGTCGGGATCGCTGGCGGCCAGCTTGGCCACCTGGCTGAGCGGGCGCAGGGTCGCCGGCAGGAGCATGGCCGGACGGTCGGGATTGAACGAGCCATCCACCGGCGCCACCACCACAAGTACCTCGCCACGGCGCTCGACCCGGAACTTGCTGCCGGCCACCGCATCGCGCAGACGCTTCTCGGCGGCGTCCAGCCAGGCGGCATCGACCTTTCTGGGCCTCGGCGCTTCGGCCTTCGCAGCCTTGGCCTGGGTCTTGGCCGGCTGCGCGGCCTCGTCGACACCGGAGAACCACCACCAGCCGCCCTTCTTCTCGGCAGCCGGCGGTGCTGCCGCAGCGGTCTTGCCGGCTGCCGCCGGCGCAGGTTTGGCATCGCCCTTGGACGCCTTGGCCGCGACCTGCGGCGCCTCGGGACGCGCCTGCCCGGCG
>RRZU011516024.1_pt1 | contig 11810 bp, 11 predicted proteins | sample 2165561 | NCBI WGS metagenome assembly RRZU01 (sample SAMN10456909, study PRJNA506462) | wastewater metagenome | isolation source: wastewater sludge | place: USA: Moscow, Idaho | reverse complement strand
CCAGAGACTCTGAGCACTGGCGCGGCCTGTTTGTCCATAGCGTTGCATGTAGTAGGCAGCTTTGGTGGTATTCCCCATATCCATGGCCAGCGTTGCAGCTTCCAGCAGCAACTTGCCACTCAAGGGACTGTATCCCAACGCCTTGTCGAGATAGTCAACTGCCTGTGATTTCTTGCCAGCCTTATAAGCGCAGGTAGCCGCATTCTCGTAGGTATCATCCATGCGGTTATAGTTGGGCACCTGCACCGCCTGCATGAAGAGCTTATCGGCCTCGGCATAACGGGCATTGCCACAGAGAAACACGCCGTAATTATTCAAGGCATCGGCATTGCCGGGATACCGGGAGAGCATATCCTTATACCCCTGCTCGGCTTGCTTGGTATCACCGACTTTCTGGTAGTAGTAGATCTTGGCCAGCAGTATCTCCGGATTATTCGGATCAAACTCCTCGGCCTTCTCCAGATTCATCTTGGCTTGCGCCATTTCCCCTTTTTCCAGATACCCAAGGCCCAGCTTGAGGCGTGTGGCGGCAGCACTTTGCGTATCAATATTGCCTGAACGTTGCGACTTGTCGCCCACCAGCGTGGTTTCGGTGACACAACCAGTGAGCGGTAGCAGCAGGGCACAGGCAAGCAAGAGATTCTTATTCATTGCATCTGGCAATAACGGACTGGATTTCAAAGCATTTTGACGGAAATCGACTGCTCTTGCATCCGTTTTTTCACGGTACGCTTGGTTCTGTCGATCACATCGCCAACCAACTGGCCGCAAGCAGCATCTATGTCGTCACCGCGAGTCTTGCGCACTATGACCGTATAACCGTGCGCCATCAATACCTTGGAGAAGCGATCGATACGGCTGTTGCTCGGTTTGCCATAGGGATTACCGGGGAACGGGTTAAAGGGAATAAGATTAATCTTGCAGGGCGTATCCTTGAGCAGCTGCGCCAACTCCTCGGCTTGCTGCATGTCATCGTTGATATGATCGAGCAATACATACTCAACTGTGACCCGCCCCTGGTTGGCATTGGACTTCTCCAGGTAGCGGCGCACACCGCCCAGAAACTCCTGGATATCATACTTGTCATTGATGGGCATGATCTCGGAGCGCAACTTGTCATTGGGTGCATGCAAGGAGATGGCCAAGGCCACATCTATCATGTCGCCAAGTTTATCCAGCGCCGGAACCACACCGGAGGTCGAGACGGTGACACGACGCTTGGAGAGGCCAAAACCGAAATCATCGAGCATGATCTCCATGGCCGGTACTATGTTGGCCAGATTCAGCAGCGGCTCACCCATTCCCATCATCACCACATTGGTGATGGGGCGTTTACCGGTATCCTTGCAAAAACCGATGACCTGGGCGGCACGCCACACCTGACCGATGATCTCGGAGACCCGCAGATTACGGTTGAATCCCTGCTGGGCGGTGGAGCAGAACTTGCATTCCAGGGCACAGCCCACCTGGGAGGAGACGCACAGGGTCGCCCTGTCCTCTTCGGGAATGTAGACTGTCTCCACCTCCTGATCGCCCACCAGCATGGCCCACTTGATGGTGCCATCGCTGGAGCGTTGCTCGCGGCTGATCTCCGGAGCCCGGATCTCGGCGATGGACGCGAGCTTCTCGCGTAGCGCCTTGTTGACGTTGGTCATCTGGGAAAAATCATCGCAACCGAAATGGTAGAGCCATTTCATGATCTGATCGGCGCGAAACGGCTTCTCTCCGATTTCGGCAAACAGGGCTCGCATGGCCTTGCGATCCAGATCCAGCAGATTGATTTTGGCTTCGCTCATCACAACTCCGGCTTATAGGGCGAACAGAACAACAAAACAGTCGATCCCGGCTTTTGCCGAGGGCGCGCATTGTACAAATTCTACCGGCAGCTTTCCACCGACGATTCGCAGGGAAAAGGGCATTACAGCCATGAAAAAAGGGAGCCTGGCTCCCTTGATATCGCTGATGGTGATTGAAAAATCAGAAGATTAGCGAGTACGCGGACAGATTTCCGGATCGGTGAAAAAATAAGCAATTTCTCGTTGGGCAGATTCCACGCTGTCGGAGCCATGGACGGTATTTTGCTGCACTGATACCGCATAGTCGGCCCGGATGGTTCCAGCCTGGGCCTTTTGCGGATCCGTGGCACCGATGATTTCCCGATGACGACGAATGGCATCACTGCCTTCGAGTACCTGCACCATGATGGGACCTGAGGTCATAAACTTGATCAACGGCTCGAAGAAGGGTTTGCCCTTGTGCTCGGCATAGAAACCTTCTGCCTGCTCGCGGCTCAAGTGCAGCATCTTGGCGGCAATAATATGCAATCCGGCATTTTCGAAACGATGGTAGATGTCACCAATCAGGTTACGCCCTACGGCATCGGGCTTGATGATGGAGAATGTACGTTCTGTAACCATGGCAAGTCCTTCAAGCTGGAGAAGTATTCGTAGTCAGACAATACGACGATTATAGGGCCGGAGACCAGTTAATGATGTGATTTTGTTACTGATTAGTTAAGGTTGTAACCCTTTTTGTCTCGCCTTACCCACTTGCATCACAGCTTTTCCCCATTGCGCCAGTTTGGTACCCTGTCATCATCGATATCCATGTCACCCACAACCGGTCCCGCGAGGGTCTGTTTCCCCCTGCGCCCAACCGGCGTCGCCCCCAAAAGCGAGGCGATCCCTCATGACATGGTTTCTGTTTGACGTTACTGCGATTCCCCGGAGGAATTCATGCTTGGATCTATCAATGCGGGCCTGATTGGTTATGGTTACGCTGGCAAGACATTGCACGCTCCCCTGCTCAACGCCACATCAGGGATACGCCTGCGAGCCATCGCCTCCAGCGATGGGGTCAAGGTCAGAAATGACTGGCCCAATGTCGAACACTGCCCGACGCCCCAGAGCCTGATCGCCCTCACCGATCTGGAGCTGGTCGTGATCGCCACCCCCAATGATAGTCACTATCCGCTGGCCAAGGCCGCCCTGCTGGCAGGCAAGCATGTGGTGGTGGACAAGCCCTTTACCCTGACTCGCGCCGAGGCCCTGGAGCTGACCGAGCTGGCGCGCAGCCGGGATCGGTTGCTGGCGGTATTTCACAACCGCCGCTGGGATGCCGACTTCCTCACCCTGCGCAAGGTGATTGCCAGTGGCGAGCTGGGCGAGATCCAGCAGTTTGACTCCCATATCGATCGTTATCGTCCCGTGGTACGGGAGCGCTGGCGCGAGCAGGCACTGCCGGGGGCCGGGCTCTGGTTTGATCTAGGTCCGCACCTGCTGGATCAGAGCCTGCAGCTCTTTGGCGAGCCCGATAGCCTCTGGCTGGATATCGCCACCCAGCGTCCCGGCGCCCAGACCGATGACTTCTTCCACGCCGTGCTGCACTACGGCAAGAAGCGGGTGATCCTCCACGCCAGCACCCAGGTGCTGGACTCCGGCCCCCGCTATCAGGTGCTGGGCAGCAAGGGCTGCTATCGCAAGTACGGCATGGACACCCAGGAAGCCCAGCTCAAAGCCGGTCTGCTGCCCGATGCCGCCGACTTTGGCATCGACCCCCACCCCGGCCTGCTGCTGACAGCCTCCGCCGCCACCACAGCGCAGCTACAATCCGGTGACGTGCCGGTGCGCCGCCAGAGTGTCGCCAATCTGCGCGGTGACTATCTGGCCTTCTATCGTGGCATGGTGGAGGCCATTCAACACGACGCTCCGCTGCCGGTATTGCCCGAAGAAGCGGTACAGGTGATGAAGTGGCTGGAGCTGGGGCTGCAAAGCGCCAGCGAGGGACGCCGTATCAGCGATAGCCAGGGTACAACCAGCCGTCCGGCACAGGCTGGCACCTCGCAACGTACCAGCTTCGGCGATACCCTGCTGGCCACGCCCCCGGTCTCCCCGAGCGCCAGCATGGCCCCGGCCTATGGCACTCCGGCGCCTCAACCGGCGCGGCCAGTGCCACGCCCGCTGGATCCGTCCATCCGTCCCAGCCGTACCGCCTATGGTGAAGGCGCTCCTCGCCCCGCCACCATGCCTTCGCGCCCAGCGGCTCAACCGCAACGAACACAGAGCCAGCCACAACGGACACAAGCCCAGCCTGCTCGCACCGCCACGACCACACGTCAACCCCTGACCCAGTTGCTCAATACCCAGCACGGTCAGGGTGACCCCCTGGGCCCCAATGCCATGGGCGGCATGGTCACGCCCCGGACCACCGCAACTCCTGCGCCCACCCCGCAGGCAACTATCCTGCAAACCAGCACGCCTGGCAGCGGCACGGCAGCAGCACCGGGCAATCACACCACCAGCAGCCCGTTAACTCAGGCAGCGGCGCCAGCCCGTGTCATCACCCGCACCGGCGAAACCGGCTCAATCCGTGTCGATAAGCCCCGTGGCCAGAGCTTGAGCGGCAAGAGCACTCTGCCCCGGCAACCGGCCACGCCAGAGCTGATGCCATCACGCAGCCATGGCCACAGTAACGAGCCGCCCCGTACTGCTCCGCGCTCGGCGGGTCTGCCCTTTAGCCACTTCGAGCGGCCACCGGCCATTCAGGAGAAGCATCAGGCCGACGGCAGCAACGAGGCCAGTCGCCCCCTGACACCGCCCCGTCCCCTGACACCGCCTCACATCAGTGCACTGGATAATGCTGAGAGCAGCACGCCGCTCATCCTGCCCGAGCTCTCCCCCTCCAGCCTGATTGCCAGTGAAAAGCAGGCCGGGCGCGGCGATCCCCTGCCGCGACTGAGCGTGGATGACAACAGCGCCGACGACGAGGACGATCTCCCCTCCTTTACCGCCCGCTAGGCAGCAAGCACAGACCGGGCCACAACCCGTGGCTCGGCATATAAAAAATTCAATAAAATCAAATAGATATAAAATATACAATAAAATCAATATGATATATGTCATTGATTTTATTGGATATTTTATTCGTATTTTTCCATCAGCGCACAAAAAGGGCAGCCTGGGCTGCCCTCCATCAAGGATCGCAACCGGGATCTAGCCGTAATGCTTGCCGTTGTCATAGTAGGCGGTACGAGTCAGGGGAAAGACCACCACAGCCACATCCTGTTGTGGCCCCAGCTCGCCCTGGATCACCTGGGTGATGATCTGCGCGGCCGCATCCTGCACCTGCTGACCACGATCAAACCAGAGCAACTCCACAAAGGTGGAACCTGGCACCGTCTGACCATCAAGAATAAATTCCGTCTGTACCCGCTCCAGCGTAAAGTGGGCGGCAGGAGCGCCGGTAAGGGCGCTGAGTTTTTCTACCAGCTCGCCACTGCAGCGAGCCAGGGAATCGCGCTCGATAGCGCGAAAACGTAAGTGAGGCATACTCTCTCCATGTTCAAGACACCGAAGATCACTGCTGGCAGCAATCCAAAGCGCCATGATACGACCCCCAGCGTGGCGAGAAAAGCCATGAGCCACTGGCACAAGGTACTGCTGACCCTGATTTTCCTGCCATTGCTGGTCAGTGCCGAACCCGGTTTCTGGCATGCCACCAAGGGTGACAAGAGTTTCTGGATCATGGGCTCCATCCATGTGGGCAAGGAGGAGTTCTACCCCCTGCCTGCGGCCATAGAGCAGGCATGGCAGAAGGCCGATGTGCTGGTGCTCGAAGCTGACATGCGCGACAGCTCCCAGGCCGATCAGGAGGCGCTGGCCCGCCTCAGTCAGCTGCCCCCCGGCACCTCGCTAAAACAGGTGCTGCCGCCGGATCTCTATCGCCGCACTGTTACCCAATCTCAAAAGTTTGGCCTGCCAGAGCAGGGCATAGCCCCGCTGCGTCCCTGGGTGGTGGCCATCACCCTCACCCAGCAGGCCCTGGGCAATGCCGGTTACCGCGCCGATCTGGGCGTCGATGAACACTTCGCCGCCCAGGCCCAGCGCACCGGCACCCCGATCCGCGCCCTGGAACGGGTACCGGAACAGCTGGCCTATCTGGCCAATATGGGCCCCATAGAAAAAGACTTTCTCGATGCCACCCTGCTGCAGATCGGCACCATGAATGACGAAATCCCCAAGCTGATGAACGCCTGGCAAAATGGTGATGGCAAGACGCTGGAGCATATGCTGCGGGATGAGCAGGGCTCCCCGGCCCTGCAGGAGTATATGGAGCGGCGTTTGATCCGGGAGCGCAACCTTAACTGGCTACCCAAGTTGCTGGCCATGCCGGAGAAAAACCGCTTCGTGGTGGTGGGTGCCCTGCACCTCTATGGCAGCGATGGCCTGCTGGCCCTGTTGCGTCAGCAAGGTTATCGTGTCGAGGTGGTCACCAAGGCCCACGAATAGCCCCCAAGAGATTATTGTATTACCCGTTCGCTGTACCACTGCGCCGCAGCCAGATCTGCGGCCAGGATGTAGACAAAAGGAGGAGCCCATGTCTTTTGCCGCCATCTTGGATCATTCCAATTCCCCTGCCAGTCACGACGAGTTGACCCTGTTTCTGGCCGAGATGGGCGATATCCGCCCCCTGCATCAGGACAAGATAGTCCGTCCCCGCGACAGCGGTAACAGCGAGGCCCTGGAAGCCCGCCGCGCCGCCGCGGAAAAACCCCTGGCCCAGGATCCCGACTACTTCAGCATGGAAGCCGTCCCTTTGTGCGATCCCCACGATCTGCTTGCCTACAAGAAAGAGGGGGTGCAGGAGGGGGTCTTCAAGAAGCTGAGACTGGGCCACTACGAGCTGCAGTCGAGCCTGGATCTGCACGGCCAGAGCCTCAGACAGGCGCGCGCCAGCCTGCTGCAGTTTCTACAAGATTGCCAGCGGGCCGAGGTGCGCAGCGTGCTGATCCGCCATGGCCGGGGGGAACACGCCACCCCCAAGGCCCTGCTCAAGAGCCATGTCAGCCACTGGCTGCAACAGTGGCCGGAGGTACTGGCCTTTCATAGCGCCCAGCGCCAGCATGGTGGCACCGGCGCCCTCTACCTCTTGCTGCGCAAGAGCGAACGTCAGAAGATAGAGACCCGGGAGCGCATCTTGCGCCATCAACCCTGATGGTCCTGCCGCCCGTCACGGCGGCAGCCTTCTGTGACCATACCCCACAGTTATGAGGACATCATGAGTTATCGTCAGCTGACCGAACGCTTTACCCATCTCCATCATCTGGCCCATCTGGGCGCCATCTGTGGCTGGGATCGCGCCACCATGATGCCCGATGGCGGCAACGAGGCGCGCGCGGCCGCCCTGGCCGAACTCTCGGTGCTGATGCACGAGCGTCTCACCGCCAGCGAACTGGCCGAGTGGTTCACCGTCGCCAAGGGCGAGCCCCTGCAGCCTCACGAGCAGCGCAGCCTGCTGGAGATGCACCGCCAGTGGCAGCAGGCCAGCGTCCTGCCCGCCGAGCTGGTCCAGGCCAAATCCCTGGCTGGCTCGCGCTGTGAACACGCCTGGCGCGAGCAGCGCAAGCACAATGACTGGCAGGGTTTTCTGGGCAACTTCCGCGAGGTGGTGGCCTTGAGCCGAGAAGAGGCACGGATCCGTGGTGCGGCCACCGGCTTGCGCCCCTATGACAGCCTGCTGGATCTCTACGAGCCAGGCATGAGCAGTGCCCGCCTCGATACCCTGTTTGGCGAGCTCAAAGGCTGGCTGCCGGATCTGATCCAGCAGGTGACCCGTCGCCAGCAGGGCGAGTCGCTCAGCCGCCCCCAGGGCCCCTTTGCCATCGACAAACAGGCGGCCCTTGGCCGCGAGGTGATGAGTCTGCTGGGCTTTGACTTCCAGCGCGGACGGCAGGATGTGAGCGTCCACCCCTTCTGTGGCGGCGTGCCCAGCGATGTGCGCATCACCACCCGTTACGACGAGCAGGATTTCACCCAGAGCCTGATGGGCATCATTCACGAAACCGGCCACGCCAGATATGAGCAGGGTCTGCCGGTGGAGACCCTGATGTTGCCGGTGGGACAGGCCCGCTCCATGGGCATCCACGAAAGCCAGAGCCTCTTCTTCGAGATGCAGCTGGCCCGCCACAGCGCCTTTATTGGCAAGCTGGCACCGCGCATCCGCGCCACCTTCGGCGAGCAGAGCGCCTTTGACCCGACTAATCTGGCCCGCCTCTACACCCGGGTACGCCCAGGCCTTATCCGCGTCGATGCCGACGAGGTGACCTACCCCACCCATATCATGCTGCGCTACGAGATTGAGCAGAAGCTGATCGAAGGCATGATTGAGCCCGAGCAGATCCCCGAGCTGTGGGCCACCCGCATGCAGGAGTATCTGGGGCTCGACACCCGAGGCGACTACCGCAACGGCTGCCTGCAGGACATCCACTGGACCGACGGCAGCTTCGGCTACTTCCCCAGTTACACCCTGGGCGCCATGTATGCCGCGCAATTTGCCGCCGCCATGCAGCGGGAGCTGGGCGATTTTGCCAGCTTGCTGGCGCAAGATAACGGGCTCGATGCCATCTTCGGCTGGCTCTCCACCCATATCTGGCAGCAGGCCAGCCAGTTCGATACCGACACGCTGGTCAACAACGCCACCGGCGAAACCCTCAATGCCGACCATTTCCGTCGTCATCTGCAAGCCCGCTATTGCTAATCTTCTGGCGGCCTCTTCGGGGCCGCTTCTCCCCCAAAAACCGAGGTTCACCATGAGCAAGATGTGGGATAGACACGAGATCATCCAGCTACTCTCCCTCTCCGGCACCCTGACCGGCCTCTCCATCACTGGCCTGACCATCTTCAAGACCCTGCGCGCTCCCTCGTTGGTGGAATCCGTGGCCGATGATGTGCTGGCCTGTAGCGCCTTCTTCTTTTTGCTGGCGACCTATATGTTTTTCTTCTGCCTGCGCAATCGAAACCCGCGGATCGCCGTCTATCTGGAAAATATCGCCGATCTCACCTTCCTGCTGGCACTCACCGGCATGGTGCTCTCTGGCTTTATCATGGTCTACACCCTCTGGTAACCGACATAGCCCCAAATACGAATAAAAAAACCAATAGAATCAATAATATATAGTTTATTGATTTTATTGGTTTTTCTGTATCTATTTGATTTTATTGAATATTTATTTCAATGTGTCGTTGCCATTCGCCCCATAGATCCCCTCTGCTTTTGCCAGCCATCTTCCCCTAGAGAGGATTCTCAATCGCTACCGTAGGCGTTAAAGTAGCAAGCCAATGCCGCCGTGGCCAATATCGGGCTCCAGGTGTCACTCTATCTATGCAGCAATGAGTAAATCGCATAAACCAACCACATGATTAGCAACGGGAAACAATATGGAAAACAATAAATTCTTTACCTGGATACAAAGGCTCAACTCGCTGCTGTTTTTGCTGTTGATCCTCTTATCCATCGGCCTGACCTCATTTATTTTTATCCAGAATTATTCACGAGATCATTCCGATAGCGTCAAGGTGGCAAACAGCAAAAAAACCATAGAGCAGCCAGAGTTACTGAAACTCAACAATCTGGATAACATCTGTGGCACAGAGGATCACTACCTGCGACTGACCTCCCGCTCATCGGAAAATACCGGCTTATCATCAGGAGGCTATGACTACTCCAAACCGATCAGAAATCTGCTATTTATCACCGGCCAGCAGATGAATGCCCATTGGCTGCTGGATGACAACAACAGTCTGATCGTGGAGACCACCCAACTTGGCAGCGATTACCACTGTGAGAAAAAGAAAACCCATGCCATCTACTACGAGATTATCAAAAAAGATACCGACCAGAATGGCAAGCTGGACAAGGCTGATGCCATCACCGTTGCCCTCTCCCTACCGGATGGCACCCGCTACACCGAGTTGGTCACCGGCAATATGGAGATACTGGATTATCAAATTGATGGCAGTGGTTCGCTATTTAGCCTTTTGCTGCAACAGGGAAATGACATAGTGCTGCAAAAATACGCCCTGCCGGGCTTTACCAAAATGACCGAAACCAAACTCAACACTATCCAGCAGCACACCAACTAATCGCTGTCCCGGCCCTTCGGCTATCCGCAGGGCCGGATAAAAACAGCGCCACAAACACGCCTTGAAATGACATCTTTGCTATTGCCGCTGGCGGGGATTTTACCCGGTAGCGCTCTGGTATAATGCCGTGCCTTTATCCCCCGAATATGATTGCCGCGAGGTTGTTATGCACCCCCTTCATCTTGTCCATTTCTCGCCAACCCAGACCACAGCCAGAGTATTGCAGGCTATAGCCCACGGTATGGCGCAACCGGCCACTGTGCTGGATATTACCCATCAGATCGATCTGGCCAGAGAGTTTGCCCAGCAAGAGGTGGTGGTGGTCGGAGTGCCTGTGTATGGCGGACGAGTCCCGGCGTTGGCCGCCCAGCGTCTGGCTAATCTGAGGGGCAATGGCACACCCGCCGTGGCTGTAGTGGTCTATGGCAATCGCGCCTATGAGGATGCCCTGCTGGAGCTGCAACAACTGCTGACGGCCCAGGGCTTTGACGTGGTGGCGGCGGCAGCCTTTATCGGCGAGCACTCCTTCTCCACCCCCGAGTTGCCGATTGCCCAGCACAGACCGGATGCGGCGGATCTGGCCAAGGCTGCCGCCTTTGGTCAGGACATAGTTCAGGCCATGACACAGCGGCTTACGGCCGGTATCGACACCAGCCACAGCTTGGCCCTGCCGGGAAATACCCCCTACAAGGAACACAGTCCCTCCTCGCGCATAGTGCCACAGACGGATCCGGCCTTGTGCGGTGGCTGTATGAGCTGCGTGGATAGCTGCCCGACCGGTGCCATCTCTCCCACCGATCCTTGTGCCACAGATGCCGATCTCTGCATCCGTTGCGCCGCCTGCATCAAGGGGTGCCCGTCAGGCGCTCGGGCAATCACCCATACGGGGATGCTCGATTTTATCCGCACCCTGCAGCAAAACTGCCAGACTCGCCGTGAGCCGGAGTGCTTTGTCTGAGGCTCACCCCTCTCATCCCTCTCATCCCCATCATGGCTAGTCCGTAGGGCCATTTTTCTGTCATAGTGACGGTTAACTGGCCCGGCCAAGGCAAACCGGGTAAATGGCCCTCAACACTTGATAAATTCTGACCATGGAGGCACGGATGAAGGAATCGGACTGGAAGCTGTTTGTCAATATCAAGGAGCTGGCACTGGAGGCGTATTGCGTCAGGGCGCTGGCGGAAATGCAGTCCCTTATCACGGATCAGGACCAGGATGCCCATACTCGCTTTGTGGCACTCTATCAGTTGCTGCAGGCGCGCAATAAACAGCTGGCCTTTATCTTCGAGGGACATAGCCGCAGCAAGGCGGCGCTGCAGTTGCGGATATTGCGTTTTGAAAAGCTGGCCGATGAGTCGCTATTGGGCCAGCTGTCACCCGAATTTTTACAGCAGACCGATCCCCAGGCATAAGCTGGCGCCTACGGACTCTGCGGATGTTGACCCGGCAACTTTGACTCGGTACGAGAAAGTTGCTAAAAAGCCGCCTTAATTCTGGATTTTGGATTTTGGATTCTGATTGATGGCGGTAGTTCGGCAGATGCTGAGGCTGCCGCAGTGAGTCGCCGCCGCTATGCCAAAAGATACCCTCTGCGCCGGAATACCCGCCGCCCTACCCGACCCTGGCGCCACGCCATTGCGCCCCTGCACCCTGGTGTTGCCAGCCGGTCCGTGGCGCTGTGTCCTCGACGCCCTGTGCGAGCTGTTTCCGGCGGTCGGGCGCCAAGCCTGGCAGGATCGCTTTGCCCGTCATCGGGTACTGGACAGCCAGCAGGCTCCCATCCCGGCGGATCAGCCCTACCAGAGCGGCAAACGGCTTTACTATTTTCGGGAGGTGGCCAACGAGCCGGAGATCCCCGTTACCGAAGCCATTTTATATCAGGACGAGCAT
>RRZU012038744.1_pt1 | contig 11811 bp, 12 predicted proteins | sample 2165561 | NCBI WGS metagenome assembly RRZU01 (sample SAMN10456909, study PRJNA506462) | wastewater metagenome | isolation source: wastewater sludge | place: USA: Moscow, Idaho | reverse complement strand
TCGGTTCCTGATTTGACTATGATTCTATCATCTGCAAATTTTGAGATCGGAGAATGATAATGATCTACTGCAAGGATGGGAATTCCTTTTTTCTTAGCTTTTTTTAGTCTTTGATAGGCAAAGGGCGGAGAACCGGCTATGGGATTTGTCCCCCATACAACGATAAAATCGGCATTTTCTAAATCGGGAGCAATCTGAGCTCCTCTAAGTCCAAAAGTTGTCATAGGAGCAAAGGTTCCGAAGGCATTATAACAAAGAGAACCTACAGAACCATTGTTGGGAGATCCTAAGGGAGCAAAAAAACCAGGTCTTGTACCATCTGGATTGGCTACTTTTAAAAAGTCTTCAGAACTCTGCTCAAAAGCTCCTCTTCCCATATGGCTTGCTAAAGCCTTGGCACCGTACTTTTTTATTACCTTTTTAAATCCAGCGCAAGCATAATCCAAAGCTTCTTCCCAGCTTGCCTCTCTAAATTGCCATTCCCCTTTTTTTCCATTACGAATAAGAGGCGTCTTTAAACGATCTTTAGAATAAACAATATCTTTCGCCTTGGAACCCCTTACACAGATCCCAGAGGGTTTATGTATCTCAGAAGGACGAAGCCCATGAATTTTCCCCTCTCTAAGTTCAATATTTACACTACAAGCACCAGGACAAATCCCACAGATTCCCTCTTTATATTCTATATTGGTCATTTTTTTCTCCTTTCAAAGTATTCTCTTATAAAAAGGCTATGGTATCTAATTGTCTTAGTCAAGTTGAAGGATTCTGCAAAAAGAGCGATAATTTGGGCATGAAAGATCTTCTTGTCCATCTCCTTAAAATAAAATAGAGATGTTCTCATTGAACATCTCTTCATCTTTGGGATTTTTCAATCAAAAAAGCAGGGCTTTCCCCTGCTTTTGATTATCTTACATATATCCCATTCCTGGGTTTGGTGGCATTGCCGATTCTTCTTCTTTGATATTTGCAACAGCTGCCTCTGTTGTTAACACCATAGATGCTACAGATGCCGCATTCTGCAATGCAGAACGTGTCACTTTAGTAGGATCGACAATTCCTTTTTCAAACATATTTACATATACTTCGTTATAAGCATCAAATCCGATATCTTTATCCGATTTCTTCACTTTTTCCACGATAATAGATCCTTCAAGACCGGCATTTTCTGCGATTTGTCTCATAGGCTCTTCTAAAGCTCTTAAGATAATCTGAACCCCTGTCTTTTCGTCTCCATCCACTTCCTGAACTAGTTTTTCTAATGCCGGAATAACATTTATAAGAACAGTTCCGCCTCCTGGTACGATCCCTTCTTCAACAGCAGCTCTTGTTGCAGCTAAGGCATCTTCGATACGAAGCTTTCTTTCTTTCAGTTCAGTTTCTGTTGCAGCTCCTACTTGAATAACCGCAACTCCTCCTGATAATTTCGCTAGACGCTCTTGAAGTTTTTCTCGGTCGAATTCTGATTCTGTATTTTCTACTTGTGCCTTGATTTGATTTACTCTCTCAGCGATAGCATTTTCTTCTCCAGCACCGCCAACGATAACTGTATCATCTTTGCTTACGCGAACTCTTCTTGCTCTACCAAGCATTTCAACAGTCGCATCTGTTAATTCATACCCTAGATCTTCAGTAACCAATGTTGCACCTGTTAGGATACAAATGTCTTCTAGCATTTCTTTTCTACGGTCTCCAAATCCTGGTGCTTTCACAGCTACACAGTCGAATGTTCCGCGGATTTTATTAAGAACTAGGGTAGCCATCGCTTCCCCTTCAACATCATCTGCGATGATAAATAAAGGCTTTCCGCCTTTTACAATTTCTTCTAATAATGGAAGAATGTCTTGAATGCTAGTAACCTTTTTATCTGTAACAAGAATATAAGGCTCTTCCATTTCTGATACCATTTTTTCAGTATCGGAAGCCATATAAGGAGATACATATCCTCTGTCAAACTGCATTCCTTCTACCACTTCAAGATTTGTTCCCATAGATCTGGATTCTTCCACAGTGATCACGCCATCATTTGTTACTTTTTCCATTGCCTCTGCTATTAGTTTTCCAACCTTCTCGTCTGCAGCTGAAATAGATGCAACTTGTGCGATTGCTTCACTTGTTTCCACTGAATGAGATAATTTTGTAATTTCTTCTACAGCTTTTTCTACAGCCTTTGTAATTCCTTTTTGAAGAACCATAGGATTTGCACCAGCTGCTAAGTTTTTTAACCCTTCTCTAATAATCGCCTGAGCTAAAAGGGTAGCTGTTGTTGTACCATCTCCCGCTACATCATTTGTTTTCGTAGCAACTTCTTTTACAAGCTGAGCACCCATATTCTCAAAGGGGTCTTCTAATTCGATTTCTCTAGCGATGGTAACACCATCATTTGTAATAAGAGGGGAACCGAATTCTTTATCTAAAACAACATTTCTGCCTTTAGGTCCTAATGTGACCTTAACTGTATCTGATAATTTGTTAATTCCAGCTTCCATTAACTTTCTGGAATCTTCTCTAAATTTAATTTCCTTTGCCATATTCTATTACCTCCTACTCGACAATTGCTAATACATCATCTAATTTAACAACGATATATTCTTCTTTATCTACTGTAACTTCTGTACCTGCATATTTAGAATATACAACCTTGTCTCCTACTTTTATAAGATCGCTTGTATCATCGTCGTTTAATATTTCATCGCTTATTGCAACAACCTCTGCAACTTCCGGTTTTTCTTTTGCAGAATTCGGTAAAACAATACCTGAAGAAGTCTTCGCTTCTTCCTCTTCAATCATCTTAATAACTATTCTTTCACCAATTGGTTTTAATCCCATGATAAATCCTCCTTAAACAAATTTAGTTTAGCACTAGACTAATATAAGTGCTAACAGCACTATACTAATAATAATCCATTTCTCTTAAAGTTACAAGAGCTAATTTAAATATTCTTTTTTTATTTTAACGGAATTTACGTTTCTTTTCTTGATATTTCTTCTATTTTCCACTATAATCTTCTGTTTTTATATTTGTATCTTTTTCTTATTCGTTTTATGATGTATATAGTTTTTAATACTAGATATTAAAGTATCGGAAAGCAGGTGTACTGTGAATACAGAATTTAAACCCATTCATCTTAAGCGCTGGCATGAACTTCCAGATTTTGAACTCTATATCGACCAGATGATACAAATCATCTTAGAACAACTGTCTGATTTTAGTTTATTTTATGAAGATACGATCCTCTCGAAATCGATGGTAAACAACTATGTGAAAAAGAAAATCATGCCGAAACCAGAGCGAAAAAAATACAAGAAAACTCATTTAAGCCAGCTGATGGTTATCACCATTCTAAAACCGATTCTTACCATGTCGGAAATCCAAACCGCTATAGAGGCCGCCCTAAAAAACAAGTCAAACGAAGAAGCTTATGATTTGTTTTTAAATTCCCTAGAGTTAAGCTATGAGTGGATGTGGCATCTGTCTCGAGGCCAACAAAAAGAAACCGACCTTTGTGTTCAAGGCCCTTTTGATCTAGTCGGTCTTTCCTTATGGGGAAAGTACTTCACAAAACAAAGAATTAACGAACAAAGAAAGGACCCTTCCGATGAATAAAAGAGAAGTTACATTTGAACGTTGGAATTTCTATACTCATCTAATTGGCGTAATATTAGGAAGCATCTTTGCTTTTTTGCTAATCCATCCAGCTATAAAAGAAAAAGATCCGATTAGAATAGTATCCTTCAGTATATACAGCCTCTGCTTTATCCTGCTTTTTCTTTCCAGCAGCATCTATCACATTACTTCAAACAAGAAAGTGAAACAAATCTTAAGGATCTTCGATCATGTATCGATTTATTTCTTTATTGCCGGTTCCTATACTGCTGTTTTGATGAATGTATTAACAGAATGGCTGCGTATTTTAACAATGTCTATAATTTGGGCCTGTGTTATTATCGGCACTAGCTATAAGATCTTTACTTATAAAAATTACGATAAATATAAAGGGCTCTCCACCTTATTATATGTGATTATGGGCTGGCTTGCATTATTTATTATAAAACCGATCTTGTCTAATACATCTATCTACTTCTTGTTATGGATTGTAGCCGGCGGCATTCTTTATACCTTAGGAACGTATTTTTATAAAAGCGAACGCTTCTATTATAATCATGTTATCTGGCATTTTTTCGTTTTAATAGCCGCAGTATGCCACTTTATCGGTATCTATCTCTATCTAAGATAGAAGTCTACATATTCTTAGGCTTCTTTTCTTTTTTTCCTATCCCAATAGCCCTTCCATAATAAAACAAATACTGTTGGGCATAACCTGCCTCTTTTCCAAAAAGTTCAACTGATTTTTGATAAATTTCTTTTTTACTTCCCTTCTCTTTCAAAATAAATTCTTCCATCACTCGATGTATCCACACATCTACAGGAAAGACTTCCATTCTTTGATACGCAAAGAGAAGGATACAGTCTGCTACCTTCGGCCCCACACCAGGCAAATTTAGGAGCTCTTTTCGAAGCTCTGGGGTAGAAAGACTCTCCGCCTTCTTTAAATCATAGTCGCCAGAAAGGATCCTTCTCCCCGTTTCGTATAAGGCCTTGTCTCTATACCCTACCTTTATAATATTTCGCAATTCATCCATAGAAATCTTCGCAAACTCTTCTGGATTTGGAAAAGAATAAAGCTTTCTTCCTCTATACTCTCCGATCTCTCTTCCGTATAGTCTCGACAAATCTTTTACAGCCTTTGTAATTCTAGGGATATGGTTATTTGCGGAAATAATAAAGGTCATAATGGTTTCAAAAGGATCTTGTTTTAAGATTCGTATTCCTCTTCCGTATTGCGTCGCTTCTTTCATCAAAGGAACTGCTTCGATTTTTTCAATAACCTTTTTATAATCCGTTCCTAAGTCAAAATAAGAATACCACATCTCTTTTTTGCTGTTCTCGGAAAAAAACCAAAAAACCTGATCTCCTTCTTTTTTTAGATTCACCCACTGATCTTGATAAACAGTTGTAAAAGAGCCGTCTTTTTCTTCTTCCCAATGAAAGGCCTGACCGCAGCTGAATATTTCTAAGAGATTAAAATGATCTATCCAATTTTTATTTTCTCTAAACATATTTTCCATACGTATTCCTCTATTTAAAAAAGGAACTGTTATAAAACAGTCCCCTCTTTTAAATTATTGTACCCATCCTCTAACCTTCATAGTTTTATATACTCTTTCAACAGAATACATATAACTTGCGTCTCGCATCGGTACATTGTGTTTTTCTTTCATATTCCAAATTGCATTGAAAGCCTTTACCATCGTTTCATCTTCTTTTTCTTCCACTTCTTTTTCGTTCCAGTAGTATCCGTATATATTTTGTACCCATTCGAAATAGGATACTGTTACACCGCCTGAGTTTGCAAAGATATCTGGTACAACTGTAACGCCTTTCTTAATTAAAACCTCGTCCGCTTCTATCGTTACAGGTCCGTTCGCCCCTTCTAGAACAACCTTTGCCTTAACGGTTTCTGCTATATCTTTTGTAATCGCATTTTCTAATGCAGCCGGTACGATTACATCTACATCTAATGACCAAAACTCTTCTGTAGAAATAGCTTCCGCTTTCGGATAATCATATAAACCGCGATTTTCTTCACTGTATTTTGCAAGATCTTCATAATCAAGACCTTCTTTATTATAGATTACATAATTTCCATGGAGCTTATCCCATTCTGCAACTGCAACTACTTTTCCGCCCATTCTCTGCAGATTTTTCACTGAAAAACTACCTACATTACCGAAACCTTGCACTGCGAATGTAGTTTCATTCATATCCATACCCAGCTTTTTAAGGGTTTCTCTTGCCGCAACAGCGACACCATAACCGGTAGCTTCGTTTCTTCCTTCAGATCCCCAGAAGTACAGCGGTTTTCCTGTGAAAACACCGATAGTCTGTTCTCCTGTTAATTTACAGTACTCATCAATCATCCAAGACATAATCTCCCCGTTTGTATTTACATCCGGTGCTGGAATATCAATTTTTTCACCCAAATAACGATACAAACCGTCTACAAAACCTCTCGAAAGTCTTTCAAGCTCTCTTTCTGAAAGCTCTTCAGGATCTACGATGATTCCGCCTTTTCCTCCACCGTATGGAAGACCTGCAACAGAACATTTGAATGTCATCCAAATCGATAATGCTTTCACTTCATCTCTTGTTACAGCCGGATGAAAACGCAAACCGCCTTTAGTAGGTCCCATTGCATTATTATGAGCTGAACGAAAACCTTTAAATACTCTCGTTGTACCGTCATCCATCTTCACTGGGATCGATAATTCGATTACTCTTTGAGGTTCTTTTAAAATCTCATATACATATGATTCTAAGCCTAATTTGTCACAGGCTTTTTTTACTTGTGCTTGCGCACTTTCCAACGGATTTAATGTTTCTTTACTCACGAATGGTACCTCCTTTAAAAAATTACAGTTCATTTTACCATCTCATTTATAATAATACAAGTATTTTTTTAAATATCTATCTTAGTATATCATCTATTTTAAGTAATGAAAAATATTGATATAAAAGTTCTTAAGACGGTATTAGAATTCCTGTGATTTTTCTAAGAAGTCTCGTAATTGATCAATCTTAACACGCTTTTGTTCCATAGTGTCCCGGTCGCGAATGGTAACAGTATCGTCTTCTAAGGTATCAAAATCTACAGTGATACAGTATGGGGTTCCTGCCTCATCCTGGCGTCTGTATCTTTTTCCGATAGATCCTGATACATCTGTATCAATATTGAAATATTTTGATAATTCTCCATAAATTTCATCACTTTTATCTGATAATTTTTTTGTTAATGGGAGAATCGCCGCTTTATAAGGAGCAAGGGCTGGATGAAGATGAAGAACGGTTCTTTCCGTGCCATCCTCTAACACCTCTTCTTCATAAGCGTCTGCAAGAAATAGCAGGAACATTCTATCTACACCTACAGAAGGTTCGATGCAATAGGGCACATACTTTTCATTTGTAATCGGATCTTGATACGTTAAATCTTTTCCAGAAAATTCCATATGCTGTTTTAAATCGTAATCTGTCCGATCAGCAATCCCCCATAGTTCGCCCCAACCTGATGGATATAAGTACTCAATGTCTGTGGTCGCTTTGCTATAGAAAGACAACTCTTCCGCTCCATGATCACGATATCTAAGACGCTCTTCCTTTGCTCCCAAAGATGTAAGGAATGTATAGCATTTCTCTCTCCAGTATTCAAACCACTTAAGATCTTCTCCTGGTGCGCAGAAAAACTCTAATTCCATTTGTTCGAACTCTCTCGTTCTGAATATAAAGTTGCCAGGTGTAATTTCATTTCGAAAAGATTTTCCAATTTGTCCAATACCAAAGGGCACTTTCTTTCTGGAAGATCTTTGCACATTTTTAAAGTTCACAAAAATCCCTTGAGCTGTTTCCGGCCTTAAGTATATTTCATCTGTAGACTCTTCTGTAACACCTTGGAAAGTTTTAAACATCAAATTAAATTTTCGAATATCTGTAAAATTATGTGCCCCGCATTCCGGACAGTTAATCCCTTCTTCATCAATCATAGAGACAAGCTCTTCCCCGGTTTTTCCGTCTAAACCTGACACCTCTTCCCCTTTTTCCTGATAATGATCTTCGATAATCTTATCTGCTCGAAAACGAGATTTACATTCCTTGCAGTCTATCAAAGGATCTGAAAATCCTCCTAGATGACCAGAAGCTTCCCAAACAGAAGGATTCATCAAAATCGCAGCGTCTAAACCCACATTATAAACAGATTCTTGAATAAATTTCTTCCACCAGGCCTTCTTCACATTGTTTTTTAATTCCACTCCTAAGGGACCATAATCCCATGTATTGGAAAGACCCCCATATAGTTCAGATCCTGGAAATACATAACCTCTCATTTTTGCCAAGCTGACAATCTTTTCCATTGTAACTTCTTTATTCATTTTTCCCTCCTTGTAAATTCAAAAAAACCGCGTATCCTTTTCTCTGGCAATTGCCAGGGACGAAAAGTTTTCCGCGGTTCCACCCTGATTATGATCTATAGATCATCTCTTATTTTTAATCGCTCCGGAGTCCCCTCTACTTCCTCTGTTCTGCTTTCACCAAGCGCAGACTCTCTACACTTCAGAATAGTAGATTTTTTCCTTCATCGCTTTCTTTTCAACTATAGTATTAATGATAATATAGACCGTTTTTTTTATCAAGCTTTATTTATAACGATTTTCAATTTCTACCATCAAATCATCTAATGTGATCCCTTGATTCACTAAAAGGACATTTAAATGATATAAAAGATCGCTGGCTTCGTAAATAACTTCTTCTTTCGAATTATTCTTTGCCCCAATTACCGTTTCTGTCGATTCTTCTCCAATTTTTTTACAGATTTTATCCACACCTTCTCGGAACAGATAATTTGTATAAGAACCTTCCACTGGATTATTTTTTCGCTCTACAATTTTATCAAATTCTTCAAAAAGCATCATTCTGTTTGGAACATCTTTGAACTTCTTCACTGAATTATAAAAACAGCTTACTTCTCCCGTGTGGCAAGCAGGACCAGCAGGAACAACCCTTATAAGTATGGTGTCCTTGTCGCAGTCTGCAAAAACTTCTACAACTTCTTGGGTATTTCCAGAAGTCTCTCCTTTATGCCATAGCTCTTCTCTTGAACGGCTGTAGAACCATGTTTGCCCTGTTTCTATCGTTTTTCGGAAAGATTCTTCGTTCATATATGCCATCATAAGAACTTCCTTCGTTACAGCATCTTGTACAATTGCAGGAATTAACCCTTTTTCATTCCATTTTACTTCCATTCTTCCCTCCTAGAGTCTTATCTCTATCCCTTCTTCTTTTAGATATTGTTTTAAATCCTGGATTTTTATTTCATCATAGTGAAAAACAGATGCTGCCAAGGCCGCATCCGAGCCTGCTTCTAATACATCTTTAAAATGAACCATCTCTCCAGCTCCCCCTGATGCGATAACAGGAATCCTAAGCTCTTCAGAAAGCCTTTTGTTTAACTCGATATCATAGCCGCTTTTTACACCGTCTTCATCGATAGAATTAATGCAGATCTCTCCTGCCCCCAGCTCTTGCCCTTTCTTTGCCCATTCAACAGCATCCAGCCCTGTATTTTCTCTGCCGCCTTTAACATAGACATCCCAAGAATCGCCGTTTTTCTTCGCATCAATCGAAAGCATAACACATTGATTACCAAAGATTTCCGCTGCTTCTCTGATCAAATCCGGGTTTCCTACAGCTTGAGAATTGACAGATACCTTATCTGCTCCAGCACGCAGAACCTTTTTGAAATCTTCTACTGTTCGGATACCTCCGCCTACAGTAAAGGGAATATTCACTTCTTCTGCAACTTTTTGAACAACATCAATAAAGATATCCCTGTCTTCATGACTCGCAGTGATATCATAAAAAACCAACTCGTCTGCCCCTTCATCGCAGTACTTCTTCGCTAATTTTACCGGATCATCCACATCTTGGATTCCTTCAAACTTTTTACCCTTTACCACTCTCCCATTTCGTACATCGAGACAAGGTATAATTCTTTTTGACAACATATTCATCCCCTTAAAATTGTTTTATCTCCGCCATATTTATTTTGCCTTCATATAAAGCTTTTCCTGTAATCGCACCATATAAACCTAGTTTTTCTAAAGCCAGGAAATCTCCCATGGAACTCACTCCACCTGCAGCGATAATATTATCCCCAATTCTATCTTGAAGTTTTTGTAAAACCTCTACATTCGGTCCTGTAAGCATGCCATCTTTCGATATATCGGTATGGATAATCGTTTTTACACCCATGTCCTTCAGCTCTTTGCAAAACTCATAAACATCTAACTCTGTTTCTTCTACCCAGCCCTTTACCGCAACCTTATCCTCTTTGCAATCTACGGAAACAGCGATTTTTTGACCGTACTTTTCAACTAATTCTCGTACTTTTTCCGATTCCTTTACAGCCATCGTACCGATAATCACTCTGTCGATTCCGGCTTCAATATACTTCTCAGCTGTCTCAACAGAGCGGATCCCTCCTCCTACTTCCATAGGAATTTCAACAGCTTCTCTCATTTTTTTAATAATATCAAAATTCACATCGCTGTCGCCGAAAGCCCCATCTAAATCTATAATATGAAGATATTTCGCACCTTGATCCGCCCACATTTTTGCAACTTCAACAGGATCCTCGAAATACCTCGTTTCTTGATCTTCTTTTCCTTGAGAAAGCCTTACACAATGGCCTCCTTTAATATCTATTGCCGGTAATATAATCATTTTACTCTCCCTTTATCATCTTTTTCATATTTTGAAGAATCATCATTCCAGTTTCTCCGCTTTTCTCCGGATGAAACTGCATACCGTATACATTCTCTTTCCCTACAATGGCAGGTACAATTCCGTCATAATCTGTACTGGCTATCCTATTACTGCTATAGCTTGGGTCTAATAAAAAGGAATGTACAAAGTATACATAACGCCCATCGATTCCCTCCACAAGAGGAGACTCCTTTTCCACTTTTAATGTGTTCCATCCCATATGGGGTATCTTCAGCCTTGTTTCGAAAGGAATAATCTCCCCTTCTAACAAGGAAAGACAGTCGTATTCTCCCCCTTCATAGCTTTTGTCAAATAAGAGCTGCATTCCTAAGCAAATCCCGAAAAAAAGTTTCCCATCCTTCACATTTTTCCGAATCTCCTCAACAAGATCAAAGCGGTTTAAATTATCCATCGCATCACGCACCGCACCTACTCCAGGGAGAATGATCGCCTCTGCCTCTCGGAGTTTTTTTGGATCTCTTGTGATGACAGAATCTAAACCGACCCTCTCAAGCCCCCTTTGAACATTAAATAGATTTCCCACTTCATAATCTATAATCCCTATCATACTCTCTCCTATAATACACCTTTTGTCGATGGAACCTCATCATTGTTTTCATCCACACAGATTGCTTCTTTCAATGCCCTTCCCATCGCCTTAAAAATCGATTCTACGATATGATGTTCATTGATACCATAGAGCACATTGACATGGAGATTAATCTTCGCGTTTATAGCGAAGGCGTATAAAAACTCGCGAAGCATTTCTGTTTCAAAATCGCCCAACTTATCTCGCTTCAACTCGAAATTACCCACATAATATCCCCGTCCGCTTAAGTCCAGATTGACTTGGGTTAAGGTTTCATCCATAGGACATGTAAAAGCTCCGTATCGTTCAATCCTTTTTTTATCGCCTAAAGCTTCTAAAAGACAAACCCCTAAGCAGATCCCCAGATCTTCTACAAGATGATGTGTATCAACTTCTAGGTCGCCTTTGGCATCGCATTCGATGGCGGTAGCGGAATGTTTTGCAAAAAGCGTCATCATATGATCAAAAAACCCAATTCCGGTCGTTCCTATAAAGCCTTTATTAGAATCCAAATCCCATGTGCATTCGATTGAAGTTTCCTTTGTTTTTCTGCTGATTGTACCTACTCTAGTCATAATGTCTCCCCTGGGTTTCTTGAAAAGCATCGACAATGAAATCGTTCAATTCTTCTGTCGTTACCGTTAAGCGAATACAGTTCTTCAACTCTTCTCTTCCTATATATCCCTTGGCCAGAATACTTCTTTCTTTTAGCGCTTTTAAAAGCTCTTCCTGATTTTCTGTTTCTACTAAAATAAAGTTTGCCTGACTATCATATATTTTTACCCCTTTAAAAGCTGCTAGCCGATCTCTTAATTCCTTGCGAAGCTCAATAATCCTCTTGTTT
>RRZU010540263.1_pt1 | contig 11813 bp, 7 predicted proteins | sample 2165561 | NCBI WGS metagenome assembly RRZU01 (sample SAMN10456909, study PRJNA506462) | wastewater metagenome | isolation source: wastewater sludge | place: USA: Moscow, Idaho | reverse complement strand
CTGCAACTTCCTGCCCGAGCATCTGACCACGCTGGAAAAGGAAACCGGGGTGATGCCCGAGGTCAATCAGATCGAGCTACACCCGTTGTTCCCGCAGGTGGAGCAGGTTGAGTTCGACAAGGCCCATGGCATTATTACGGAGGCATGGAGCCCGCTGGTGCGCGGCGGAGTGTTGGACGATCCGGTGATCACCCAGATCGCGGAAAAGCACGGGGCCACCCCCGGCCAAGTGGTTCTCGCGTGGGACATTGCCCGTGAGATCCTCCCGATTCCGAAGGCGGCATCGCCCGTTCGCCAGATCGAAAATCTCGGCGCGCTCGATGTCACGTTGGATGCCGACGACGTCGCGGCCATCACCGCGCTGGGCCGTCCCGATGGACGCATGAAGGGTCAGGACCCGGCGATCTACGAGGAGTTCTAAAGTCGGGCCACTTCCAGAGCTGTCCCTTCTGACTTCCCGTCACTTCGTGGCGGTGAGAGCGGGCTATGCGCCTATATAGGCGGATAGAACGCTCTCACCGCCATCCAGTCTTGTGTGACCTGATCACGCAACGCAAGCTCAGTTACCTTTAACGTTGACGAGCTGGCGCAGCCTGTGCCTGATTTCTACAAGGTCCGCGGAATCGGCCATCACCTGGTCGATCGGCTTGTAGGCCTGTGGAATCTCGTCGATGAAGGCATCGGTGTCGCGATATTCGATCCCCACCATGGCCTCCCGCAACTGCTCACGGGTGAACGCCCTCCGAGCCGCCGACCGTGAGTACTGCCGCCCCGCTCCGTGAGGCGCCGAGTCTAGCGAGAACCGGTTGCCCTTGCCCCGCACCACATAGGATGCCGCACCCATGGAGCCCGGGATCAGCCCATCCGCACCTTCGGCGGCGATGATGGCACCCTTGCGGGAGACCCACACCCGCTTGCCCCAGTGCTTCTCTGATTCGGTGAAGTTGTGGTGGCAGTTGATGCGTTCCTCTTCGACGACGGCGTCGCCCATCGCTTCCGAGAGCTGCCGTGACACCCGGTCCATCATTTCCTCACGGTTGAGGAGTGCAAAGTGCTGGGCCCAATGCAGCTCGTTGATGTAGCGGGTGAATTCCGGGGTTCCCTCCACCAGGTAAGCGAGGTCGGGATCCGGGAGATCGATCCACCACTGCTTGGCAAGCCGCTGCGCCACCTTGATGTGATGCTGTGCGATCCTGTTGCCGATACCGCGCGAGCCCGAGTGCAGGAACATCCATACCCGGTCCAACTCGTCCACCGAGACCTCGATAAAGTGGTTGCCGGAGCCGAGGGAACCGAGCTGGTATCGCCAGTTACCCGCGTAGGAATCGGGGCTGAAACCCTTCTTCTCGGCGAGCGCTTCAAGTTCGGCAATACGAGGTGCGGCAGTTTCCACAATCTTGTGGTTATGCTTTCCCGCCGAGAGTGGAATCGCCCGCTCGATCTGCTGACGCAGGCGAGTGGGATCGCAAGAGATTAGCTCATCCTTCGTGAACTGGGTGCGCACGGCAATCATGCCACAGCCAATATCCACCCCGACGGCCGCCGGGATAATGGCGCCGAGCGTGGGGATCACCGAACCAACAGTGGCACCTTTGCCCAGATGAGCATCGGGCATAAGCGCTAAATGCGGGAAGATGAACGGCATGTGCGAGGTCGTGTGAGCCTGGGCGAGCGTCTGCTCGTCGATCAGCGATGCCCAGGAGAGCAGCCGCTGTGAGAGGTGTTCCATGATTCCTTTCCTTGGATTGGTGAACGCAGCCAACAATGGCTACAAGATGGTCCAAGGCGAGGATGAGCAAATGCGCGACATCGCGCTTGCGTATACAAAAATGCCCCGGACCACCACGGTGCGGGGCATCTGAACGTCAGATATCTCGCTCCGGAAGGGTCGACTGGTCGCGAAGATCGCGTAGCACGGTCTCCGGTTGCGGCTTATGAGAAAAGCGCATCCCAGTTCCTTCCGGTGAAAAGATCACACCATCTATGGTGCGGTGCACTGTCGGAGCGCACGAGAGCAAAGCTATTGCACGCCGGTGTGGCTCGTCAAGCAGCAAAATGAAGCGGGCGTGGGAGACATTCCTAAAAATCTCTCCCACGCCCGCAATATCATATCAATCAGCTAGTGGCCGAAATGATGCCGGTTGACATCACTTGAGCGGTTGCAGGCCCACCTGACCGATGAGGCGAACCGGGTACTCCGGAGCGGACTTGTGCGCATACTCTGCTTCTGCGGCAGCGATGCGGTCCGTCAGATGGAGGCGCTCGGCGGTGATCGCATTGGTGGGGATGGAGAGGAAACGGTTCATATCCTCAATGCCCTGGGTGATGCGGCTGAGTTCCTCGTCATGTTTGGCGGCGATACGCTCGGCGTACCAGTCGGAAGCCAAGATGTTCTCACGCTCAAACAATGCGCGGAACTCCGGCGATTCCAGCGTCCATCCCTCGGCAGACTCTCCGTTGGCCATGATCTCCAGCAGTGCCCGAATCGGCGGAACGGCGAAGGAAATTGTGCCGTCCGTGATGTAGGCCTGGGCTACCCGCTGATGGGTGGCCACGATGGTGTCCACCGAATCGGCGAAGACCTTCGCGTCCTGCAGTTCGGGGCGCAGCATCGAATCGTCAAACACGGCCTGGGGATGCATGAAGATGCGGCCAAAGAAGAAGGTGGCAAACTTCTGTGTCATGCGGTAGCCGAGCCGGCTCGCCAAAACCTTCTTGCCATCCAGTTCGAAGTCCTCGATCTTCTCCAGGTAGCCACCCTCAATGAGCTCGTGCGCGTCACGCTCTTCGGGCGTCATGCGGCTGAAGAGCTCGGGCACCAAGAGGCTGAAATCGTGATCGATCCGAGTGTGGGGTCCGATGTAGCCAGCGCTAGAAATCCAACCATCGTAGCCACCCAGAGCATAGGACAGGAAGGCCGAGTTGAGATCGAAGGTGGCCGGAAGGGCGTTGAATGGTCCCTTGGTCATGGCACCCTCGGAACCGGCTCCGGTGGTCGAGGGGGACTTGCCCGTCATCGACGAGATGAACTCCATGAAGAGTTCAGGCAGCTCCATGAAGTGCAGCGGGTTGTAGGAGCAAAGCGCCGGCACCTTCTCCTCGGGAGGATTGTTACGGCGTCCGGCTGCGACGACGTCGACCGGGAGCGGAAGCGGCTCCGAGAGCGAGGTTCCAGAGACCAGGTGCGCTGCAAGATCCGATGCAGCCGTATCAACGGGATGCGAGAGATCTGGGCGGACCTGCAGGTAGCGCGGGTTCTTGGAACGAGCGCCATCAACGATGCGGGCATCAGCCGAGGACACGAAGTACTTCGGCGAGACGTCGTCGGCTTCGTCAGCGACGCGAGAGACGAACTCCTGCATCGGTGCCGAGAACTGGCTGAACTTGACGGCGTCGTCGCGCATCTCGCGGGCGTCGTCGCGGCTCAGTGGCTCGAAGTTGGAAATGAAGGAGCCGGGCTGGGACAGATCGCGTTCGGTCTGCTTGTCGTATCCGCGGATCTTGGCGTCATCGGGACGCTGGAAGAGCAGCTGCTCGCAGTTCTCGACGTACTTGCGGGAGAAGCCGCCGTCGCGATCGCGCATGACCACAGAGGCGGTGATATCGTCTTCCGTCTGTACCTTGGTGGCCGGATGGAAATCGGGACGGAGGCTGAAGAGGCGCCACGAGCCGTCGGCCGTGAAGCCAACACGCAAGTTGGTATTCACGATCTTCTCACCGTCGAGGCGGATGAAGTTGCCGTAACGATCGTTCATGATGCCCACGGAGAAGTGGTCGCGCCAGTTCTTGCCCCACTCGGGCTTGATGTAACGCTTGACCGTGTACACGATCTCCTTGATGTAGGCCGGAATCGCACCAAGGAACTCGTTGTATTCCTCGGTGTAATCCTCGGAGCGCGTGAGCAGCTTAATAACGGAGCCAATTGAACGATCCTCACTGAGAATCGAACGGTGGTCGCTGGTGTCTCCACTCACGAAACGATCGGAGTAGTCGCGCTCCAGGAGGGCCTGAACGGTGTCCATATCCTCCACGAAGTTCGGGCTGTAGAGGTTACCGAAGATGAAGGCGTCAGACAGGGCCTTGCTGATCTCGGACTTTCCGCCACCCGACACTGTGGACGGCTTGTGGCAGGTGGTCGAGACGGGGGAGACTCCTACGAGCGTCCACTGGGTGGGTTCGGCATCCAGCTGCTCCATGTACACACGGTAGCCGTCCGGGGCGAAGTAGATTTTCTTAGCACGCAGCGGAATCGACTGCTTCTGGCCGTCTGATCCTGCCCAGGACACCGTGCTATCAAGCAGGCTATAGGAGGCATGCGGGGGGACCAGCACGAACTCCGGGTAACGCGTATCGAGCGCGTGCCCCTCGGGCTGCAACTCGAAGCGCTCAGGATTGCGCGAGACGACGTCGGCAACGGTCTCATCACCCTTGACGTAGTCGGAGGTGAAGGTCTGGCCGAGCGTGTAGGAGGGGAAGACGCGTGCGCCACCGGCGTGCTCCTCTTCGGCGTTGCCGAAGAGATTCGCAGAGTAGCTGATCTGAGTCTTGACTTCCTTCTTGCAGTAACCGAAGTAGTTGTCCGCAATGACGGTGACGATGACGCCACGCTCGTCGCGAGCGCAGCACTTGAAAGCCTGACCGTCGTTGTAGAGCTCGGTCTCGTCCTTGTAGCACATGTGGTCGCGGCGCTGGCGTTCGGTGGCGTCCTCCCAGCGGGGAAGTCCGAGTTCCTTCTTCGTCACCTTGGTGAGGTGAGGGGCGAGGATGACGAGGCCGCTGGTGCCCGTCCAGCCGGTGGGATCGAGGGCGGAGTCGTTATCAGCGAGGAACGGATCGCCACCGTTGCCGAAGATACCTTCGACGAAGTCAAGATTGGCCACCAAGCCGCCGGGAACGATAAAGCGGATTTCCATGCGCTTTTCGCGCTGGCGTCCGTGCACCTCGGGTACCACGAGTGGGCGAAGCAGCAGCGACACGAAGGTGTGAGCGGGATTCTCCTGGTTAGCGGTGTAAGGGACCATGAGAAGATCCTGCGATGGCTCCATGGCAAGCTCCATGAGCTTGCCAAATACTGCCTTCGGGACGGCGCGCTTGTCATCGGGAATGGGCAGTCCGCCCTCGGCGATGTGGAACACGCCAGCGGTGGTGCGGCGGTCATTGGCGGGATTGTGGAGCACACCGTTAGCGAGGCGGTAGCTGGAGAGAAGATCATTGGAGAATTCGTCGGCGTCACTTGGAAGCGAAAGTGCGCGGGCTAATCCGGCTTGGTCGAGTACAAGAGTGCGCGAGGGAATGATTGGATTGGTGTCGGTGTCCTTGAGGTAATCATCAAGGAAGACCTGAATTCGGTGATCGACGGCGCAAGGACGGTATTCCAAACGGCGGTTGAACTCTTGTTGTTGGGCGATCAAGGGCCCAACAAGTTCCATATCCGCATCCATTGGTACCGAGTGGCCCAGAAGTGCGAGTCGAAGGTTGATGACGTCAGTGACTGAATAACCCATGGGTCCACCCTAAACCTAGGCAACGGCAATAAACTAGGACGTCCGTCGGGAGTGTTTTCGCTGGTTACCAGCCGTTAACGTGGTGCTGAACACGAAATAAACCGGTCAGACTGAGGCCCTACCGGCCTGACCGCATCGATAACGGCGATGCCCCGTTGACCAACTGTTTCACCATATCCAGTGGTCAATAGCTGCCTGTCCATACACCTCGGCGTCGTCCCAAAACAATCAGATTGGCTCACCACACTAGCTTTGCCGCGCTCCTCGGTTGCGACCAGCGCCCTGCGGCGGCATACTTGGGGACGAACACATTGTGCTCCGGGGTCAGTGAAAGTCTGAACCGGCGGTGATAGTCCGCGACCCACGCAAGTGGTTGACGAGGTGAAATTCCTCGACCGACGGTTAAAGTCCGGATGGGAGGCGCACGTGCAGGGTGACGTTCGTCGGTTGTACCTACCGACGTAACTTCTGCTATCTGAACGCGTCCGATATTTCCCCGAAGCGAAGGGGAAAGGACGACTGATGAGATCGAGACGCGGAGCCAGCTGGCTGCCCTCTCTCGTTTTTGGCGCGGTGATTATCGCGCTGTGGTGGTTCTTCACAACCTTCGGCTTCGTCGATACCTATTTTCTTCCCTCACCGCAGGAAACTGTTGCCAGGCTACTTTCGGGCCTGCGCACCGGCTACCTCGTTGACGCGTTAGAAAAAACTCTCCAGGTGGCCATTGCGGGCTGCGTTTTCGCAGCTGCGCTGGGCATTCCTCTCGGGTATTGCATCGGGAAATCTCGCACCTTTTCGCGTATGGTTCAGCCCTACTTTGTGGCCTCGCAGGCGATCCCTGCCGTGGCCATCGCGCCGCTGCTCACGATCTGGATCGGCTACGGGCCGATTTCCATCATCGTGCTGTGCACCATCATGGTGATTTTTCCCGTTGTGGTTTCCACGTCGGTGGGAATTCGCCACATCGACACCGACATTATCGGGGCTGCTCGCCTCGATGGCGCTGCCGGTCTCACCCTCATTCGCACCATGGAGATCCCGCTCGCCGCACCGTCCATTCTGGCGGGACTGCGTACGGGGTTCACGCTCTCGATCACCGGCGCCGTCGTCGGCGAAATGATCATCGGCGGCAAGGGACTGGGTATGGCTCTCATGAGTGCGCAGGGCTCGGGCGACATCAAGGGTATGTTCGCCGCGATCGTTCTGCTCGCTGTCAGCGCCATGACCATCTACGGTCTCATTTCGCTGGTTGAGAGCCACGCCAACTACCTGGTCCGGGATAGTGCCGGTAGCCACCGGTGGCGCGTCCGAGCCGATGCGCCGGTCACGGCAAAGTAGACGGCGGAGGGACCGGGCAGATCCCGGCGCCACTCACAACACAAAGTAACGAACCCAGCGACACGAATCACGAATAGAGAAGAATCCATGAAACGCTTCATGATTGCGTCAGTAGCAGCTCTCACCCTCGCCCTGTCTGCCTGTACAGGTGGCACGGTGATCGACGACAAGAACAGTGATAGTGCAGGTGGCAGCGGCGCGCTCACCCCCATCACGTTCGGACTCACCTTCATCCCCAACATCCAGTTCGCGCCGGTGTACGTTGCCGAACACGAGGGCTACTTTGAGGACGCGGGCCTGGACGTAACGATCCGTCACCACGGCGCACAGGAAGCACTACTTGGCGCGTTACAGTCCGGCGAGGAACAGATCGTTTTTGCCGGCGGCGACGAGATGTTGCAGGGCCGGGCGGCTGGGGTAGACGTGGTCAATTGGGCAACCATGTACCAGACGTACCCGGTGACCCTCATCGTTCCCGAGGACTCAGACATCCACACTCCAGACGATCTTAAGGGCAAGACCGTGGGCTTGCCCGGCCCCTACGGCGAAAACTACTTCGCATTGCTCGCCATGTTCAAGGCGCATGGTTTGAGCGACGACGACGTCACCGTCCAGTACATCGGCTACACCCAGGCCGCCGCACTCGCTTCCGGCGAGGTGGACGCGATCATCGGATTCTCCAACTCCGACCTCGTCAATATCGCGGGCGCCCGCGGCGTCGACTTTTCGGATTACGTTGCTGGACAAGACGGTGACGTGACGAGTAGTTGGCCGGTGCGAAGCATCGATATGGTCGACGGCGGCCTACCCTTGGTGGGCGTCGGGCTCGGCTCGCTTGGTTCCACGATGGAGAAGAACCGTGACAGCTACGCCGCCGTGTTGGAGGCGCTGGATCGTGCGGTGCAGTTCAGCCTGAAGAACCCGGAGAAGGTGCTCGATATTACTACCACCTACGTGCCTGATTTGGCCGAGGCGGAGAAGCGCGCGATCGCCGCAGTGACGCTCGACCAGACGCTCAAGCTCTACACCGGCGCCGAAAAGTTCGGTGCGCAGGACGGCGATCGTTGGGACGAGATGGTGACGTTCATGTGGGACAACGAGCTGCTGGAGAAGGAAGTGGCCGCTTCCGATGCGTTTGTTGATCTGACGAAGTGATGGAGTTGTGGTTGCGGGAGTAGGTGGGAATGTCCGACGTCGTCCCGCGACACAATAACGTGATGTGACGCGTTGCCCTACGGACGTTCAGGCGTTCGTAGGGTTCACGCTTGTAAACTTGCTCCGTGAAGAATTTTGAAGAACTATTCGATGAGCTGAGCCGCAAGGCTGTGGAGCGTCCCGAAGGATCGGGAACCGTGGACGAACTGGACGCGGGCATCCATGCAATCGGTAAGAAGATCGTAGAAGAGGCGGGCGAAGTGTGGATCGCCGCCGAATACGAGAGCGACGAGTCGCTGGCCGAGGAAGCTTCCCAGCTGCTCTACCATCTCCAGGTCATGCTCATCGCCCGTGGCCTCACCCTTCAAGACGTCTACCGCTACCTCTAGGATGTTCATGCTTCGCATTGCTGTGCCCAATAAGGGTTCCCTCTCTGATCCCGCGTGCCAAATGCTCGTGGAGGCCGGATACCGCCAGCGTCGCGGTGGCCGAGAACTCGTGCTAACCGACGAGGTTAACAACGTCGAGTTCTTCTTCCTGCGTCCGCGTGACGTCGCCGTGTACGTCGGTGCCGGCACCGTCGATGTGGGTATCACCGGCCGCGACCTTCTCATCGATTCGGGAGCTCCCGCCATCGAGCACCGCGCACTGGGCTTTGCCCGCTCGACCTTCCGTTTCGCGGCGCCCAAGGGCACCTGCTCCAGCCTTGAAGATATTCGTGGCAAGCGTGTGGCCACCGCCTATGACGGCCTGGTGCGCAAGTACCTTGCCGAGCAGGGTATTGAAGCTACCGTGGTGCACCTTGACGGAGCCGTGGAGTCTTCCGTGCAGCTCGGCGTTGCCGATCTCATCGCGGACGTGGTCGAGACCGGGTCCACGCTGCGCGCCGCTGGCCTCGAAGTATTCGCCGAGCCGATCCTCAAGTCGGAGGCCGTGCTCATTCGCCGTGAAGGCGTGGAGCCCGAAGGCCTGACCACGCTAGACCGCCGCCTCGAAGGCGTACAGGTTGCTGGTACCTATGTGATGTTCGATTATGACTGCCCAGTGGAGCACTTGGAAGAAGCTGCGAAGCTCACTCCGGGCCTGCAGTCGCCCACCGTTTCTCCGTTGCACGACAAGAACTGGGTAGCTGTACGGGCCATGGTTAAGCGCGGCATTACCAACCAGATCATGGATGGCCTCTACGAGATCGGTGCCCGTGGCATCATCGTCACGCCGATCCTCGCGTGCCGAGTGGGATGAGCGGAAGCTGAGGCTTTCTCGCTGGTGATTGTCGGGGCCCCGCAGCGCACCGCTGCGGGGCCCGTTCGGCGCGCAGAACTTCAGTGCAGAGAAACAAGGTCAGACGTTGACTACCGAGACAATCCACTTGTTGCCGATAACGGTTGATAACCTAAGCGAAAGTTGCGTATGTCAATTGACTGAAGGGGTACCGATGAACGGCGGCACTGTCATCAATTGTTTCATGCACGGATTCAGCTCGTGTGCGGAGATTTCACACTGTGTTCAGGTGTGATCATAAGAATCTCCATGTCACTCGTGGTGGGGCGCAGCTTTACACAAGTGAAAGGACCCCAAATAATGGGTTACACGTTCAAATCATCAATCAGTCTCCTATCTGCGACGGTCCTGGTTGCCGCAGGCCTCATCGCGTCGCCGGCAAGTGCCTCGACTTCAGGTGGAAATTCCGCGCCATCGGAAGAAACGGTCTCCGCACCGGCGCTGTCTTCCTTCGATATCACAGTGCGTCAGTCCAACGTGAAGTCCACAAGGGCGCAGCTCGACAGCACAGGAGGAGATGCTCGCATCGTCGAATATTGGACGCCCCAACGTATGGCCAACGCTATTCCGCTTGACAGTCCGAGCGTTTCGTCCGCGCTCGACGCAAAGGCCGTGGCCACTGCTCTGCAGGCAGTTCCGGAAGTTGCCGAGAAGACCGTTGCCGAAGCGGCCACTGCCGAATCGGTAGCGGGCATTGCCCCGTTGGCGTCAGCGGTGAATAAGACGTCCAGAAAGAACGGCAAAGTATTCTTCCGTAATGCAAGGAACGGGAAAGATTACGTCTGTTCTGGAGCTGCCATCAACTCCAGTTCAAAGCGCCTGGTGGCAACAGCAGGACATTGCGTGCACGGCGGTAAGGGCGGCACGTGGCACCGTAACTGGGTATTCGTACCCAGCTACAAGAATGGTAGCCAACCCTATGGCTACTTCACTGCAAAGTCATTCCGAACCTATAGTGACTGGGTCACCTACGGAGCCACCTCGGCTCGCGGGTTGAACTCCGATGTCGCGTTCGTTACCACCTACATGAGCAAGAAGGGCAAGCGCGTTGTTAAGGCTGTGGGCGGGCATGGTCTCAGCTATGGCGGCAGCCGCATCTTCAGCGCCAACATCTTCGGATACCCCACCAACCTCAGCAGGGGTGAGACCCAAAAGGCCTGTGCAGGCAAGACAAGTTCTCGGACCGTGGGGGGATACAGCTTCCCCTCCGTCAGCGGATGTAACTTCGGTGGCGGTTCCTCTGGTGGTCCCTGGCTTTCCAGCTACAACAGCACGACCGGCGTTGGAAAACTGCGGTCTGTGACCTCATTCGGCCCCGTCAACAGTAATTCGTTTATCGCGGGACCATACTTCGACAAGCGCATTGCTACTCTCTACAAGGCGGCCAACGGCGACTGGTGATCGTGAGGCGTTACGTTAGTACGTAGCTTCCTCCCATCACAAGGGGGCTGTATCAGTCGGTCAAAAGACCTTCTGATACAGCCCCCCCCTTTGCATATCGAGCTAGATTGTCATGGAGGGAGCCGAGCTGACAACGGCATCAGCGGGAGTAGCTTCGGCAGGAGCTGGTTCCGTGGAAGCAGCTTGAGTGGAAGCAATCGACTTCTCGTTGATCCGTGCCCACAGCTGGGGCAACGAGCTGCCCTGGCGATGAATCGACACAATCAACGCGAGCAGCACGATTGCGTACGCCATTATATTCGGAAGGCCCACGTCAAAACCGTAGATGCCACCGCTCAACAGCTGGTTGTTGGAGTTGTAGACGAACTGCACCGGCCAATCCGGAGTTACTTCCGGTGTCACCACGATGAGAGAAAACACCGAGTTATAGACGGCGTGGATGGCGAAGCTGAACCACATCGACTGGCCCTTGAGGTAAGCGACGCTCAACACCATGCCCATGAGGAGCCCACCTACAAGCAGTTGCACAGCAGAGAAGAGATCCAAGCGCCCGTTGAGCATGTGCATGGCGGCGAAGATCAGCGAGGAAACCACCATGCCTGCCCAGATGCCATATCGCTTGGCGATCTGACCGAGGATCACCACCCTGAACGTCACCTCTTCCAGGAAGGGCATGATGATCATCGTCCCGAGAAGGCCGGCGCTGAACTGCCACAGCAGGTGGGGATCAACCTGCGGGAAAACAACACGTACTCCGACGGCCAGAATTCCCAGCGAACACAACCCGACCAGTGCGAAGGCCCAGGCGAAGTAGCTCGCCTTGAATCTGGGCGGGAATGAGACTGTCGGGAAGGCATCGCGGAAGAAACTCTTCTTGAGATGCGCAAAACCTCGCCAGTAAATGGCGAGATAAACAAGGGGAGCGATGAAGAAATGCACCGGCAGCGCGAGAGGATGAACATCCCAGGATTCTAACCACAGCCCTCCCACCATCATGGCTACGATGGAGAGGAGGAGAATAACGGCAACATCTGCAATCGAACGCAGAAGTGTTTTCATGGCAATCCTTCGATTCTTGACAATCCGGACGTCGCGCGAACCGGGCAGGTTTGTCCTGCACGTATAACGGTAGTT
>RRZU011500592.1_pt1 | contig 11816 bp, 11 predicted proteins | sample 2165561 | NCBI WGS metagenome assembly RRZU01 (sample SAMN10456909, study PRJNA506462) | wastewater metagenome | isolation source: wastewater sludge | place: USA: Moscow, Idaho | reverse complement strand
GCTTGAGCCAGTCCAGGTCGATGACCACTTCCCGCTCGTACACCGCGTCTTCATCGGGTTCCACCGCCGTCCAGGGACGGTCCACCCTGCCGTCCAAATAGGCCCGGGCGGCATCATCCACGGGAAAGATGCCGTTCTTGGCCCCCGCTTCGATGGCCATATTAGCGATGGTGAATCGGTCGTCCATGGTGAGGCTACCCACGCCCTCCCCGGCAAACTCCAGGGAGCGGTAGAGCGCACCGTCCACCCCAATCTCACCGATGAGATGGAGCACCACGTCCTTGCCCGAGACGAAGGGCCGCAGCTTCCCCGTAAGGGTGACCCGGATGGCTGAGGGCACCTTGAACCAGGCAAGGCCGGTGGCCATGCCCGCCGCCATGTCGGTGGAGCCCACACCGGTAGAGAAGGCATTCAGAGCACCGTAGGTACAGGTATGGGAGTCGGCCCCGATGATGGTCTCTCCGGGGGCGGTGAGCCCCTTCTCCGGCAGAAGTGCGTGCTCAATGCCCATCTCGCCCACATCAAAGAAGTGAGTGATCTCAAAGCGCTGGGCAAAGGCTCTGGCCTGGGCACAGAGCTGTGCCGACTTGATGTCCTTGCAGGGGGTGGAGTGGTCCAGTACAATAGCGATCTTATCCCGGTCAAAGACTTGGGTTAGCCCCGCCTTGTCAAACTCGGTGATGGCCACGGGCGCGGTAATGTCGTTGCCCAGCACCAGGTCCAGCTTCGCCTCGATGAGCTGTCCGGCCTCCACATGGTCGAGCCCCGCGTGCTTCGCCAAAATTTTTTGGGTCATGGTCATTCCCATAGAGGTACCCTCCTTTTTTCTCTTGCCCGTATCATAGCAAACTCTCTTGTCAAAAGAATGTAAACCATGCTACAATTCTTTTGAGGTGAGGAAATTGGACATTTGGTCTCCCCTGGCCGAGGGGCAAGCAGTCAGTATATACGAGCCGGGACGGCTCATCTATCTCCAGGGTACGGAGGCCCAGCAGTTTTACTATATCCTCTCGGGGACGGTGAAGGTCTTCCTCAGCTCGGACGCGGGGAACGAGCGCACCCTTACCATCCACCGGGGTGGCAATCTGATCGGGGAGGCTGCCTTTTTTGACCGCCAGCCCCGGGTCTCCTCTGCGGTGGCGGTCACCCGGTGTGAGCTGGTGAACGTGGACAGGGCCAGACTGGCCCAAGTCTTCGCAAAGCACCCTGATCTGGCGGTCTCCATGCTGGAGTACCTGGCCCGGACGGTACGCCTTCTCTCGGCACATGTGGACGGAGCCTTCCTCCCCGCTGACCGCCGCATCGCCCGGCACCTCCTCTCCCTTCCCACCCAGGGTGGCGCCGCCGCCTGCACCCATGAGGAAATTGGCTTTGCCGTGGGGGTGAGTCGGGTGACGGTGAGCCGGGTGCTGGGAGAGTTTGAGCACAGGGGCCTACTCAAAACAGGCTACCGCTCAGTCGTGATACAGGACCGAGCGGAGCTGGACCGCCTTGCCTCCGGTTCGACCCCATAATGGCCCCGTGGTACTGCGTTACTAAAAAAGTCCCCGGGCAGTTCAGCCCGGGGACTTTTTCTTATTTTGTGCCGAAGATGCGGTCACCCGCGTCACCCAAACCGGGAATAATATAGCTGTGATCGTCCAACTTCTCGTCCACGGCGGCGCAGTATATCTCCACGTCGGGATGGTCCCGGCGGACTCGCTCAATCCCGGCGGGAGCCGCGATGATATTCATCAGCTTGATGTGCTTGACGTCGTAGTTCTTAATGAACTGGATCGCAGCGGAGGCCGATCCGCCTGTGGCCAGCATGGGGTCCAGAATGATTACGTCCCGCTCGGCGATATCGCTGGGCATCTTGCAGTAGTACTCCACCGGCTCCAGACTCTCGGGGTCCCGGTAGAGGCCGATATGCCCCACCTTGACCGATGGGATGAGGGTGAGGATGCCGTCCACCATGCCAAGCCCCGCCCGGAGGATGGGTACGATGGCCAGCTTCTTTCCGGCGAGCTGCTTGAACTTGCCCACAGCTAGGGGTGTCTTGATCTCCACCTCCTCGATGGGCAGGTCACGGGTGGCCTCATAGCACATGAGGGTGGCCACCTCAGACACCACCTCGCGGAACTCCTTGACGCCGGTGGTCTCGTCCCTCAGGATGCTCAGCTTATGCTGAAGCAGCGGGTGATCCAGTATGTGTACCTTATCCATATTTTCCATTGTGCTCAATCCCCTTTAGTCAATTTTCCCGCCAAGCCGCTCCCGCTCCGCCTGGGACAGGCGGTGATAGGCCGGGACCAGTCCGGCGGCATCCGTCAGCTCTCCCCGCCTGGCCTGCTCCAGCGCAGCCCGGGCCACGCCCCAGGCAGTCTGGTCCCGCAGGTGGACCGGAGCCAACCGGGCAGGTACACCAAGTTCTTGGAGATGATTATAGCATAAAGACGCGCCGTCTCCAACTATAATTTGTGGTTTTTCCGTTCCTCTCAGCTCGCCTGCCAGGTCCTCCAGGCTGATGGCCCGGTCCGGGGTTAGGCGGATGGGTACGCCGTCTACTGAGACAAAGCGGGCGTTGTAGACCTGGCTCCGTCGGGCATCCATGGCGGGGCAGAGATCCCCTCCTATATGAGCCACAGTCCAGGCCATGGCCTCCAGTGTGGACACCCCCGCGCAGGGTTTGCCCCCAGGCCAGGCCAAGCCCTTGGCGGCAGCCACCCCGATGCGCAGCCCCGTGAAGGAGCCGGGTCCCGCCGCCACGGCAATCAGGTCCACCTCTCGGAGCGTGATGTCACAATTGGCCAGCAGCGCCTCACACATAGGCATGAGGGTACGGGAGTGGGTCAGGCCATTTTTCTGAAATGACTGTGAAATAAGCCGCTCATCCTCGCACAGGGCCACCGAGCAGGCAGTGGCGGAGGATTCCAGCGCTAATATCTTCACCTCGCTCCCCCCTCTTCTACCCGGATCACTCTCTCATTTTCCCCCGGGCCTTGGCGGATATCCACTCGGATACAGTCCTCCTCCAGCGCGTCGGCCACCTGCTCACTCCATTCCACGGCGCAGACGCCGCCGCGAGACAGGTAGTCCTCCCAGCCAATGTCAAAGAGCTCGTCCGAAGAGCCCAGCCGGTACATATCGAAATGAAAGAAGGGCAGGCGGCCCCCCTCGTACTCGTTTACGATGGTAAAGGTGGGACTGGTGATCTGCTCGGTCACACCCAGGCCCCGGGCCAAGCCCCGGACAAAGGCGGTTTTCCCCGCACCCAGGTCCCCCGTAAAGGCCAGAACCGTACCGGGACGGAGCCGTCCGGCCAGGTCTGCTCCGATTCGCTCAGTCTCCTCCACCGATTGGCTTTGGTACTCCATGCTTCTCCCCCTTGCTATCTGTTGAATTATAACATATCTTTTAAGCCAACGCAAAACCTGTTTACGGACTGTGGGAAAGATGTTAGAATACACAGGTCATCATGGAAACAGAAAGGGGGTACCCCATGTCCTGGCTCTCCGACTCCCTGCGTGAATTTTTCCGCAAGGGGGATCTTCTGCTCCTCTCCCTATGCACTGCTGCATCCCTCTTCGGGGTAGCCCTCATTTTCACCGCCACCCGATATTTGGGTGGATACCGAAATGTACTTGTTCAGCTGGTCGCCATCGCCCTGGGCATTTTAGTCTATATCTTCCTCTCCACAGTGGATTTTGAGCTCATCACCGAGCGGTCGTGGAAGTTCCTGCTGGCATTTAACGTGATTTTCGTCCTCCTCACCCTCACCCCTTTGGGTAAGGAGGTGGGGGGAAACCGGAGCTGGCTCCATATCCCAGGCTTTCCTGTAGACATCCAGCCCGCCGAGATCATCAAGCTCTCCTTTGTACTTCTGCTGGCCTGGCAGTGCAACAGGCTCCAGCCCAGGGGAATTTCCCGCCCCACCTCTGTCTTTCAAATTGCGGGGCACACCCTCTTTATGTGTGGCCTGGTGACGGTTGCCTCGGGGGACTTCGGTATGGCCCTCACCTATCTTCTAATCTTTGCCGTTATGGCCTGGTCAGCCGGGGTCAAGAAGCGCTGGTTTGTCCTGGCCATCGTGGTCGCCGTGGTTGCCACGGTGCTCATCTGGCCCCATGTCAGTGGTGACTACCGCATGGAGCGCTTCACGGTGGTCGTCGACCATCTCACCGGCAACGAGGCCACCCTGGAAGAACAGACCAGGGGTCTGGGTTATCAGCAGACCAAGAGCCTCCTCTATATTGGCGGCGGCGGTCTCTTTGGCCAGGGCTATCTCAAGGGCATCCAGACCCAGAGCTTTAGCTCCATGCCAAAATTCGTCCGCGAGACCGACGAGATTTTCGCCGTCTGCGGCGAGGAGCTTGGCCTGGTGGGCTGCGCAGTCCTCCTCCTTCTTCTGGCATCCGTCATTCTCCGCTGTATCTGGGTGGCGCGTCGGGCCAGGAGCTTCCAGTCTGCCCTGGTTGCCATGGGCTTTGCCGGGATGCTGCTGGTGCAGGTCTTCATCAATGTGGCCATGTGCCTCTACCTCTTTCCGGTAGTGGGGCTGACCCTCCCCTTCATCAGCTACGGCGGCTCGTCCATCATTGCCATGTTCGCAGCCATGGGCGTGGTATCCAGTATTAAAATGCGGGCGCTTCCCAGCTGGATCAGCGACAGGAGTATGCTCTAAACCCATCCGTTGGAGGCTATGTCACCCATACTGCAGCCTTTTGACAGCCGAAAGCGAAGTGCCCTTAACAAGGCACTCCGCTTTTTTTTCGTCTGGGAATAATCTCTCTTGGTTGGTAAAGAATATAGTTACACCGGCTTAAGATTCATCCAACTAAGGAGGTCATTCTCTTGAAACAGCCCGCCTTTATGCGCCGCGCCCTGCCCCTACTTCTCACCTGCTCCATCGCTATGACATTGGCCGTCCCCGTCTCCGCTCTCTTTGGCCGTACGGACAAGGAGCCCACCGCCCCCACCGTGGCCGCCTTCTCCAAGAACGGCCTGTCCACCGCTCCCATTACGTTCTCCGCCGACGACTTCGTGGTCAACGGCAAGGCCGAGCTGGACAGCGTACTGATCGACACCCTGCCCGACCCCGGCGCAGGGATGCTCACCATGGGGGGAACCCCCATTGCCTCCGGGGACACCATTGCCATGAGCGCCATCTCGGGCCTGCGTTTCCAGCCCCTGTCGGCCCCCGTGGTGGCCGCCACCGGCTTTAGCCTCACCCCCGTCTTTGCCGACGGCACCACGGGCGAGGCAGTGAGCGTGGGGGTGTACCTCCTCTCCGCCAAGAATGAGGCCCCTATCGCTGAGAACTTAGAGCTGCGCACCTACCGGAATGTGGCCGTTATGGGCCGCTTCGCCGCCACCGACCCGGAGGGTGACCCGGTGACTTTCCAGCTTCTACAAAAGCCCGCTCGGGGCGCCGTGACCATGCCCGCTGACGGCTCAGCCAATTTTGTCTTCTCCCCTTACGAAAATAAGACCGGCAAGGACTCCTTCACCTATGTGGCCGTGGACGCGGTGGGTAACACTTCGGCTCCCGCCACCGTAAAGATCACCATTGAGAAAGCCAATACCAAGGTCACCTATGCCGACATGGACGGCATTCCTTCCTATAAGGCCGCCATCCGCCTGGCTGAGGAGGATGTCTTCGTGGGTGAAAACATCGACGGAAAGTATTTCTTCAATCCCAATACCCCTGTCAGCCGCAGCGAGTTCATCGCCATGACCATGAAGGCCACCGGCATAAAGTCCCTGGATGATGTGATGGCCACCGGTTTTGCAGATGACCTGGCCATTCCCACTTGGGCCAAGCCCTATGCCGCCTCCGCCCTGAAGTCGGGTGTGGTGCTTGGGGTCGCCCAGTATGATGGGCAGATCATCTTTAGCGCCAGCGCCCCCATCACCCGGGCCGAGGCCAGCGTCATGCTCAACCGGGCGCTGCAAATCACCGACGTGGCTGAGACCATGTTCTCCGAGGGAGACACCGTCCCCGTCTGGGCAGCACAGGCAGCCGCCAACCTGCGGACCTGCGGTATCCTCCAGACAAACAGCTCAGGCACACTCGGCCTGGAAGAGACCATGACCCGCGGCTCGGCCGCCGAGATGCTTCTAGGCGCCATGGATGTGCTGGACAGCCGCGAAAGCGGCGGGCTCTTTTCTCAATAACAGATCAAAACCGCTCCGTCAGTGTTTGACGGAGCGGTTTCTTTATCCCTTCCAGAGGATGGACACGATAAAGTCCCCATCCTCCAGCGCGGCCTTCGCCTCACAGCCCATCTGCTCGGTCAGCGCCTTGACGATGGCCAGCCCCAAGCCCGCGTTCCCGCCGGTGCGATTCTTATCCGAGGTGAAGGAGCGGTCGAAGACATGTGCTAGGTCGGCCTGGGTCAGCCCCTCCGCCCCGTTACGGAATGTGACGCATATCCGCTCCCCCTCCCGGTGCAGCTTGATGAACAGCCTTCCGCCGCCATGCTCCAAAGCATTGCGCAGGAGATTGGCAAAAATACGCTGGATAGCTGCCGGGTCTCCCCAAACCAGGGGCAGGCCCTCCTCTAGGTCCACCTCCATCTCCAGGCCGGAATCTGTCAGGTCGTGGTAAAACCCGGCGATGAGCTCACTCAGGACAGCGTGGAGGTCCACCCGCTCACGGCTGAGAGGGTACTCCCCCCCATCCAGGCGGGACAGGTCATAAAAGCTGGAGATGAGGTTTTGGAGAGCCCTTGCCCGACTCTGCACCACTTCAAGGTATTCCATGCGTTCCTCCTGTCCCAGGGAGTCTGACTCCAGGAGCTGGAGGTACCCCAGAATGGAGGTGAGGGGTGTGCGCAGGTCGTGGGAGACATTGGCAATCTGCCGGCGAATGGCCCCCTCACGGCGGCGAAACCCTGCCTCGTCGGCCTGGCGTAGCTCCAGAATGCCGTTGACGGCGGCGATCAGCGCCTCAGCGGAGGAATTGGGGGTGGCCAAGCGGAGTTTGGAACTACTCCCGCTCCCCTCCATCTCACGGAGCTGCCGCGCTGCGCCCCGCAGGGCCCGCTCCAGTGCATAGAGTCTCAAGAACAAAAGAAGAACAGCCACGCCCAGGATCACAGCTGCCATGGCGCCCACCTCCCTCTATTAGATATCCTGCCTGAGAAAAAGGTTCAGCCCCACAGCAGTGGTGGCGGCCGACCACCCCAAGCCCACCAGCCAGGCCCAGGGTATGTGCATTCCCACCATGGGTGTGGAGAATAGTATCCACCTCAGCACGCCCAAAATGGCGATTCCATTCTTCTCTCCCAGGGTGGCCAGAAGCGCACCTATGGGCTCGCCCACGATAAAATAGCCCGTGTAGAGCAGAACGGCCGCAGTGGCTGACTTCACCGTGAACTGGAGCGCGTGGTAGAGACTCAGCGCACCCATCCACAGAGGCAGGAAGAGCCATAGCGACTTTCCCAGCTCGGCCAGCTTGGGAATCAGGGCTTCTCGATCCCCCCAGCCGCCAAAGAGGAGTGTACTGCTCCCCAGAAAGACACCTAGGAGGAGGAGGCATAGGATCCCCGCCGTCAGAAGAGAGGCCAGGAGCTTGCCTAGGTAGACCCGGGCGCGGGATATGCCAAAGTTGACCTCATTTTTCAGTGTTCGGTGCTTGTGCTGTTCAGAAAAAACGGCGCTGGCCGGGAGGAGGAGAAGGAGAAACCCGGCTGGAAACATCCAGTATAGGATGGGCACCAAATCCGCCAGCCCCCAGTCTAGGGAGTTGGTAAGCCAATTGCCTGCAACAAACCAGAGCTCCAGGAAGAGCAGCCCCCCGCTCACGATCCATACCAGGGGGGCACGCCGCAGCTTGTAGAGCTCTGCCTTGAGATAGTTAAGCATTTACGCATCCCTCCACCACGGACATTAGCTGATCTCCCGCTTACTTAGGGCAGCCAGGCCCAGGGCTGTAGCACCCAGGAACCATGCCCCACCCACGGCCCAATCCCCCCACAGGGGCATGGCGCCGTACGCCCCCACAAGGAGGAAGCGTTCAATCTGGGCAAACCAGGGGTTTACAAAATAGGATAGCAGCTTCAAAACCTGGGGAAGACCCATGATCAGCCCCAAAAAGGCAAAGGAGGCCGCTGTGGCGCTCTTAAAGGAGGAGAGAAAAAAGAAGCTCACCGCCTGGGCCCCCAGCCACAGGGGGAGCAGACCTACCAGCATTTTTCCTGCCTCCCTCAGCATCACGCCGTCCCTTGTGGGGTCATGGGGCAGGATGGCCCAGGAGAGTCCCAGATAAAGACCGATGACGACGACGGCGGCGGCCAGCGCCACGATACATGAGGTGGCCAGCTTGCCCAGATAGAGCCGGACGCGTGGAACCCCGTAGGATACCTCATTTTTCAGGGTATTGAACTTGTACTGATCGGAGAAGGCCAGGTCGCCGGTGGCGATGGTGAGGTAAAAGCCCATGCTCATGAGATTGCCCGAAATGCCAACCGCATCGGCAAAGCCAATGGCGTCGGTAAAGGCCCAGATGGACACCAGAAGCGCAGCCCCCACCAGGAGAAAGAGAAACAGCCCGTAAGTGTATTTGCGCCGAGATACCTTGTAGAGTTCGGCCCGCAGATAATTAGCCATGGCGAACACCCCCGATCATAGCGAGGAAGTAGTCCTCCAGATTGGCACCCTTCTGCGCAATGGATCGCAGTGCCACCCCACCGCTCACCAGCGTGTGAGTAACACGGGCCGGCTCGTCCAAGTGGCAGTAAAGTCGAATCACATTACCGGACAGCACCTCGTAATCTCGCGCACCCAGAGCCTGCTCCAGCACCTGAGTGGCCTTTGCTGCGTCATCCACACTCAGTTCCAGGGAGGCCCGGCACTTCTCACTTAGGGCCTTGGCCGAGATTTGCTCCAGCATACGACCCTTGTCGATAAAGCCGTAGTGAGTGGCCAGGTTGGCTAGCTCGGGGAGGATGTGGCTTGAGATCAGAATGGTGACCTGCCGGTCTCGGTTAAGGCTCAGCAGGAGGTTTCGGAATTCCACGATCCCCTCCGGGTCCAGGCCGTTGATGGGCTCCTCCAGCAGCAGAAAATCGGGGCGGCCCATCAAAGCCAAGGCAAGGCCCAGCCTCTGCTTCATTCCCAGGGAGAAATGCTTAAACTTCTTCCTCCCCGCACCGGTGAGATTGACCAGCTCCAGGGCCTCCGCCACGCAGTCCCTGCCCGGGATACCCCGCTGGAGGCGGTAGTATTCCAGGTTCTCCTGGGCGGTCAGATAGGGGTAGAAGCTGGGGACCTCCACCATCACGCCTGTGCGGGCACGGTGCTTTTCCAGCTCGGCCCGGTCGGACGTGCCGAAGAGGGTGAGCTCCCCCCCACTGGGTTCCGCCTGTCCGACGACCATGCGGATGATGGTGGTCTTGCCTGCGCCGTTGCGTCCCACCAGGCCGTATATTTGGCCTTTTTCCAGGGTCATATCCACGCCGTCCACCACGGTGGTATTCCCATACCGTTTGGTGAGGGCCCGGGTAACCAGTACATTTTCTGTCATGTTGGCATTAACCTCTCTTTCTGAACTTGATGCCAGTATAACGGAAAAGCAATAATCTCCCTTAAAGAAGAGGTGAAGAAAAGATTAAGTTAGGCTTCGTTCATCTTAAAGCCAATGCCCCACACTGTTTTGATGAATTCGGTGTCACTGACCTTGGCCAGTTTGGAGCGCAGATTGGAGATATGTACATTCACCGTATTGTCGTCCCCCATATATTCTCCGCCCCATACCTGCTCGTAGAGCTGCTCCCGGGTAAAGACCTTCTTGGGAGCGGCCATGAGTAGGGCCAGTATCTCAAACTCCCGCGCCGTCACGGGCACGGGCTTGCCCTCGATCTCCACGGTAATATTCTCCCGGTCCAGGACCAGTGTGCCCTGGGTCAGTCGGTTCGAGGCGCTCCCCTGGGGGGAAAACTGCTTATACCGGCGCAACTGGGCCTCCACCCTGGCCAGGACCTCGGCATTGTCAAAGGGCTTGGGAATAAAGTCATCCGCACCTAGGCGAAGGACCTCCACCCGGCTCTCCAGCCCCGCTTTAGCCGAAAGGACAATGATGGGCATGGTCCTACTCTCGCGGATCCGGGCAATAAACTCCTCCCCCGTCAGGCCGGGGAGCATCAGGTCCAGCAGCACCAGATCATATTCGTACTGCCCAGCCCATAGCATGGCCTCGCTGCCAGAGAAGGCGGGGCGGCAACAATAGCCGCCCCCCTCCAGTATCTTGCAGAGCAGACGGTTGATGTCCTGGTCGTCTTCCACCACCAGGATATTGCAGGGAGCCATAGGCTGCCCTCCTCTCTATGAATCAACGCGGGTCTGGGCAAATACCTCGCAGCTCCATCGCCCAGAAGAGCCAATGGTTTCTCTCCTCTGAATCATTTCACCCGCAGCGTTCGAGCCAGGGCCGGATTAGGGTCCACCAGCGCTGTTTGATAGGTGGTATAGACCACCATGCCAGGCCGGGCTCCCGCCGGCTTCCTGACAAATTTCACCGGCGTATAGTCCACCGGGACGCGGCTCCCCTCCCTGGCCTGGGAGAAATAGGCCGCCAGAACGGCCGCTTCCTGCAAGCTGACCGCGTCTGCCTCTCCTCCCCCGGTCCAGAGAATGACATGGGAGCCGTGGATCTTCTGCGTGTGAAGCCAGATATCCCCCCGCCCGGCGGACTTGGTGGTCAGGAGGTCGTTTTGGCTGTTATTCTTTCCCACGGAGATACGAAGGCCTGCCGTGGAGCGAAACTCCATAGGCTTGCCCGCCACCGTCTTCTCCCGCCCTTTGGCCTTGGTAACGGGGCGGAGATATCCGGCTGCCGTGAGCTCCTGGCGAATCTCCTGCAGGTCACGCTCCCCCTCAGCCAGGGTGATATTCTCCAGCACACTATCCAGATAAGCCAGCTCCTGCTTCCCCTTCTCAATCTGCTCGGTGAGGATGCGCTGGGCTGTTTTCGCTTTGTTGTACGCCTTATAGTACTTGGCGGCGTTCTGCTGGGGGGTGAGAAGTGGGTCCAAGGGGATGTCCACTTCATCCCCCTGGGAATCGTAGAAATCCATCACCCTGATATGGCCCATCCCCTTGGCCATTCTGTGGAGGTTGGAGGTGAGAAGGTCCCCAATCTCCCGTTTGCGCTCCCGGTCGGCGGTGGCCTCCAGCTCCAGCTCCTGTTGAGCCACCCGGCGGGCTGTGCGCTCACAAAGACGGATGACCGTCTTCTGAAGTGCCTGCTCCCGCTGACCCATGCGCTGCCCCCCCTCCCGGAGGGCGTAGAAATCGTCCAGGAGGTGGGAGAAACTGTCGTACTCCCGAAGCTCCACCTCGGGTCCGTACTGGAAGATGGGCATAAAGGAGAAGTCGAAGGGTTTCCCCTCCCGCAAAAGCAGGAAAGGCTTGCCACCCTCTGCCCGGACCTGCTCCTCCAGCACCAGCACGGCATTTACGTCGGCCGGACGCCCAAGGGCCTCCAGCTCCCGTCCAAGGAGGGGAGGGACGCCGGGCTTGGGCTCGGGCGGGTGGTAGAAGAGCCCCGGCATGAGTTGCCGCCGGGCGGAGGCCAAGTCTCCGTCTACCCGGCGCAGGCAGTCGGTGATTCTCCCCTCCCCGTCCAGGAGGATGAGATTTGTCTGACGGCCCATGGCCTCCAGAATCAGCTTGCGCTCCACCCGGTCCCCCAGCTCATCCAGGCATTCCAGCGAAAACTCCACCAGCCGCTCCAGCGAGGGCTGGCGGAGGGTCAAGATACGCGCACCTGTCAGGTGCTTACGCAGGAGCATGCAGAACATGGGGGGCTCCGCCGGATTTTCCCGCACCAGCTC
>RRZU013184139.1_pt1 | contig 11817 bp, 7 predicted proteins | sample 2165561 | NCBI WGS metagenome assembly RRZU01 (sample SAMN10456909, study PRJNA506462) | wastewater metagenome | isolation source: wastewater sludge | place: USA: Moscow, Idaho | reverse complement strand
TTTCATTTTAAATATTATCTAAAGTAAGTTTAGCATAAGCGTTCCATAAATACTACATTTTTTTTGATACGTTCTAAAATTAGAAAAACAAGGTTATGAGACACTTGAAATATAGTGTTTCAAAAAGTAGGCTTTTTGGAATGGTTGGCTGTTTTTTACACGAATCGGTGCCGTATACCAAATTGGGATATTTCTTACTCCCTCTGCATATATGAATTTTTCACAATTCACTGCAAAAGATATAATTGAAGATAGGGATGCTGTTACAAAAGGTGGAAAATTTAGAACAAAATGTTTAAATTGGCGAGAGGGCAAGGAGAAATTTGAAGAAATTTGTAAAAAGGAAAGCCCAATTACGCCAGATATAGCAAAAAAATATCTTAATTCAATGGATTACTTGAACTCATCAATTAAGTAATTTAAATATTAGTGTTTAGGGGAAACTAGAAATGGGTTTTTTCACATGTATCGGTGCCTTTACTAAATTTATTATTGACTCTGATTAATATATAACGTAGACTAATATCGAGGACTAAATTCCTTATATCCGCCAATGGTGAAGATACGCGGGATACGTATCTAGTGACCTGTTGGGTGAAAGAGATATGGGTTTCCTAAAAAAAGCACTTTTTATAAGTGCTTTTTTAATTTTGTGATAAACATTCCACCATAAAATTTACATTTATATCCAAATTTTTACAGGATTTGCCGAAATTTTCCCATCAATAAATAACTTATACGGGTTCCTTATTACTTCAAGTTTTGATTCTAGGGTTCCTACATTATAGACCCTGTAAATCCAGTAATTTTCCCCTTTTAATTTCATCAACTGCCATTCGTTATATGATAAGTTAAAAAAGGCTTTTTCATTTGCAATTGTTGATTTAACCTCAATAAAATTGACAATACCATCGACTATTATCTCAATATCGTGATTTTGATATTGTTCTTCACGGGCATTTAACCAAATAGCCTTAAAACACTCTTTTCCATTTGATTTAAGAAAAAAGCCATTCGTCATTTCAAAAAGTTCAGCATTTTTATACTTTTCTAAAGCTTTGGTTCGTATAAAAGTCATAGCATATTTTTCTCCCCAAATACCAATATCAATTCTATCTTTTTTACTCATCCATTTTTCTTTGCCTTGATAAAAGGTCTCTGTATAAGGAGTATCATATTTTTTTATGGCCAAATCACTGTTATTATTTGTTTCAGAACTTTTACTTTCAAGAGGTTCTCTATACTTTTCAATCCTAATTTTAGAACTTTCAGGGGCAATTAAAGAAACAAAACTCGTTAATCCAAAAGAACTATTAGACACTACTATCTCTGATTCCGATGAATAATTAATAGATTCTTCTTTTTTAACCTTTATAACAATTTCTTTTGAATCTATTTTAGAATGCGTCTCTCTATTAGGGCGTACATTAAAATAATTTAATTCATCTTGAGGCAGAGTATCTATCCCTGCAATTGAAAGATATTCTTCTAAATTTTCCTCTTTTGCTATGGTGCATAAAAATTCAAATAAACCTGAAAAATTATCAAAGAACTTAACTATTTCACTCCAAATATACTTATCGCTTGCCCCTTCATTAACATTAAAATATAGGATATTTTTGTCTTTATCATAAAAAGCTACTTTAGACTTTCTAAAATTATAGTAGACTATAGAATAATTAACATCTAAAATTGCAGAATCATAACATAAAATACTTTGTAATACATTGAATTTACCCTGATTTTTTAGGGATTCATACACAAAATTATCTTTTTTAAAGATGTATCTAGCTATAAGAATGTTAATTCCTTTTATATATTCTGATAAATTCTCATTTAGTACTTTATTTTCTACTTTAGCCAAGGAAATAACTACGGTCTGACTTAATTTTTTAATCTTTAAACTATTCAAAAAAAACTCTATTTTAGGAGTAAAATTATCAGGTATATTTAGTAAATTTAAATTATGGCAATCTGCCAATAATTCATCATAAATTGAAGTATCAACCGCTATTACATTTGAACCATACTCAAACTTATTTTCGTAAGTTAAAAATAGATTTTTATTCAGCAATTCCAAATACCATTGGGATTCTTTATTAAAAGTATAAAATTCTGGATTAAAGAAATAATTTAATCCTTTATAAATTTTAGATACAATTTCTATATCTTCTAAGTTCAACTTTTGTTTCTGTTGTAAATCTTTTAAGACTCTAACATAGTCCTCTGGTTCTGGTCGAAGACTTACTCCCAGTTTATCAACAAAAAAAGTTTTCAATGTAGCATAATAGTTTTCTAAGTATCCCTTATTTTCACCAAAGATAGAAAAACACTCTTCCCATATAACATCATTAGTAGAATAATACTTTCGCTTTGAATCAGGTATAAATATTAAACTTTTGTTAAGAAAAGAACTTTTAATAGTATCTTCGTTTCCTCTAAAAGAGTTTTCTATGAAGCTATATATAGAAGTTAAAGTCTGGATATCCCCATTTTTTAAATTAGATAATTTCTCCAAATAGTATAAAACTGAATTTAAATTGGCAGATATATTAACTCCTAAACCTTCATAAAATCTTTCAGAAAAAGAATTATCTTTCACATAGGGAATACTCTCCCCTAGAATAGAGTAAATTTCAGGCTTATTTATGAAAATTTCAGCTGGTTTATAAAACTTTCCATCAGTTGCTAACATTATTGATGTTTGTACTACTAAAAGCTTAAAACTTGAATCTAGCAATTCACTTTTTGTTCCTCTAAAATTTCCTTGAAAATAGAATAGAACTTTATCCGTAAATCTTCTGGAATATAACAAGTAATCCCAATAATTATAACTATTCATTTTAAATGTCTTTATATATTTTTCATTATAATCCCCTGAAACTTCCCAATTTTTAAATAAAATGTTCAGTATGAGCCCTGAAAGGACAATCTTTTCATCATATGTCGCGCTTCCAAAAATATTTAAAGCATACTCGATTTCCTCACATAATAGGTTACTTACAACACATATTTTTTCTATATCTTGAAAATTTTTAAAATTATACTTTTTATCTGAAAACTCCTTTAAATCAAGGTAATTTCCATTAGTTGTTTCAGAAACCACTATAAAGCCATTATGAACATTTAATTTTGCTAAAAATTCTTCCCATAATAATAAACTCTTGTCATCATTCTTTTCATTTTCGCCTAAATAAACTGGACTAACGTAAAATACCTCTTTATTTCCTTTTAATAGGTATTCTAATTTATTCGTATTACCATAAACTTCAGAAATGTGACATTCTTTAACGAATTTTAATTCTTCGTATCCATCTTCATTTATGCAATAAAAACTCAAATATTTTCTAAGACGTTCGAGTCCACCGCTTCCATAAGTATCATAATAAGTTTTAAAATTGTCTTTTATATATTTAACATAGTTAATTTGAGTTGTTTTACTTTTGTTTCTAAAAGAACCATCAATATAAGTAGGTAATATGTGATTTTCAATTATTTCTGCTGGAGTAGTATTTTTTACTCCTAACTGTGTAAATAATGAGATGCATCTATTATATAATCCCTCATTTTGAAACTTTAAGGTTGATGGATTTATAAAGTTTATATCGTTGAAAAAATCATACAAAGCATTTGTTACCCCTTCTAATGGAAAAAATAGTTTATTTTCAGCTAAAGAAAGTGTTCTGCCTTTTATTGTCCTAAAAATTTCTAGAGATTTCAAAGCTTCTAAATCTTCTCTTTTAACATCAAGGTTATCTAGTAGTTCGTAAAGTTTATTAAACCATTGTATTTCTCTTCCTTGAATCCAAGAACTATTTTTTAAAAACTCAAACAAGTTTTCTTTACTTAAGTCACTAACACCAAGTCTTTTTAATATCGATTTTTTTGCAGTAATTTTATTTGAGATATACTCCTTATTAAAAAAAGAGATTAGGTCTTTATTAGAAATTACATCTCTAAATAGGTCATCTACAAACACAGTGTCTTTTGGATATTTCCAATTGTTCCCCTCAGTAAAAATTGAGTTATTATTTTTTACAACTTCATAGATACCTTCGGCAACAATTTCAAAAAAGCTATCTGAAATCTCGTTCTCTTCAGGTAAATAACTATAATAAGAATATTTCAAGTTTTCATCATTTTTAAAACTTTCTATTGCGCTAAAGAACGCTTTCGAAATGTTCTCTCTTATATTCTTGTTCCATTCTCTGTCTTTATATAAATCTTCTCTATTAGAAGTTAATAAGAAGTCAGCCTGAATAATAAATCTAAAGCCATAATTTCTCACAGGTAAAAACGCGAATATATTGTATTTATTATCTGTTTTAGCATTTAAAGATTCATCTAAAGGAAAAGCTAAAACAATATCTGTTGAATTGATTTTCTCTCTTTTATCTTCAACTAAAGTTTTAGGGATTTCAATTTGTTGTTTTACTAATTTCCAAATTTCATTTTTTCCATTAATATGAAGCTCTATATTATTTCCTCTGTCTTTTCTTTCGACACTAATTTTTTTAGAGATATTATTTATTTCAATTTTTTTAAGTTTTTTCATAAACAAGAGTAGGCTATGGTCAAAATCGTTAAACTTATTAACTTCACTCATCATTGTTGGTCTTATTGGTAAAATGATATTAGTTTTAGATTCTTCAATAAATTCAAATTTTTCTTCCACCCAATAAGGAACAATAAAACCCAGCTTTTCATTACTGTTTTTTTGTCTAAACTTAAACTGATAACCATTTGAAAAAATATGAGGTTCATCACTTATTATAAAAACAGATTTAAAGCCTATACCTTTTTCTCCAATATAGCCTTCAATTTTTCTATTTTTCTTAGTGCTTTCACCTACACTACATATAGATTTAACATTTTCTTCAAAAAATCCCTTTTCGTTATTAATAATATGAATCCTCCTATTATCAACAAAAAAGTTAAGTTCTGGAGTTATTCCATCCAAATAATCATTATCATCTGCATTTTGAATTAGTTCCATAACAAAATGGTTATCTTTAGAGTATAATCCCTCTGATAGATGCTCTAAAGCTCTATGCAAGTTTTCTTGAAGGCTTGTTACAGATTCTAACTGGAGGTCTGTCATGCCCAAATTATCTCCTGTATATCTTGTCCTTATTTTTTCTATTAGTTGAAATTGAGCTGACATGTGGCCTCCTATTTAAATTAGACTTGAATAAAATCATCCGAATCTTGAAAATTAATATTTATTTAATCTTTTTGGTATGGTTTTACATTTTGAAATAGTATATTAAATTCACTATAAAAGTTAAAATCACTAGATAAACTCATCTTTATAATAGGATAAACTTCTTCTGGCAGTTTCTTTATAAATTCCAATGTTTTTTCTTTTCCAGATTTTTCACTTTCTTTATCCCTTGCATCATCAACATTAAAATAATGAAGAACTTTCAGTTTATTGAATAATTTGCTGGTAATTTCAGCAAGTTCGTTATGAGGAAGAGTAGTAAATTTAATTTCCTTACACATTTTAATAATCTCTTTTTCAATAAGCTTTATCTTTGTAAATTCTTGATTTGTTGCTTTAATTAAATTAACTGCCTGTATATGCGAAAGTAAGTGGCTAAATCTCTTCTTTAGTTCTCCCTCCGTACTTGAAATGATATAAGAAAAAATTTCTTCAAAATTATCTACATCAAATTCAAGATTGTTTATTAATTGTTTATTTGTAACAAATATTAATGGTGTTGTTATACTTGAATAACCAGTCCCTATATGATTTAAATTTATTAAATAAGTTGAGAAATCCTTTGCCTTAATATAATCTAAAAATTCATCTCTATAACTAAAAATTAATAATCTATTAAACCAATAAGTATTAAAATAAACTTTTTCAAATTTTTCTGCTATAGTCTTTCTCTTTTCTTGATATAGTGTTTTATCTAAAGTCATTAAAGTCATATTATTTTCAAAACTTTTTAGTATTTCTTCGATGTCTTTTTCAGTCAGATTGTTTTCTATATTACTTAAAATTGTTTCATATAATGCTAAGTTTCGCCTATTATCTAGTTCAATATAGGATATGTAATAATTAAAATATTCAAGAATCTGTAGACTATTTTCTCTAATGTAATTATTGCCCTCCATTAATTCTATTTTTTCTTTTACGATTACAGGGTAATCTGATGGTCTATTTAGAATGATATTCTCAATAATTTCTTTTTTTAATAATCCCAACTTATATTTTTCACCTTGTAATAATAAAAAGAAAAACTGTTCCATGAATAATTGATTTTCTAGAAAATCTTTAATTTCAATTACCTTGTCTTTATCATATTTGAGTAATGCCTTTTCCCATGAATCAGTTAATTTTGATATAGGATGATAACTTATAGATAAATATTTACACTTACCTGCATATATATCTTCAAAAAGGGTTTGAAAAAGAATTACTATTCCTATAAAAGCAAGATACTCCTCCTGAGCCAACTTATCAGTGTAATTAAAATGATTTTCTTTAGTTATATGTCTTTCAAAGTTGTTAATAAATCTGTGTACATTTCTTGGGATTTCTAAACTATAATCAATTTTAGTAGTTAATAGACCTTCCACATATTTTATGTATCCATGTATTTTTTCTTTAGAAGAATTTGAATATCTGTTATCTTTGTTATCCAAATCTCTCTTAACTTTTTCCAAATCTTCATATATTTTTTCACAGTTATTTTTCAGTAATTCAAATACGTTATTCAATATTTGGGAATTTATTTGGGAATTTTCTTCTAGTAAACTAACTAAATACTTACTCTTTATAATCTCTTCTCTTCGAGCAGGCTTTAAAACTAATTGGTTTATAAAAAATTTTTCTAGGTATTTCCTATCTATTTTTCCCTCTTTCTTTACAAGTCTAGTTGTATCAGAAAGTACAATTATATTGAGATTGAAAGTTTCATATAAATAATGAAGAAATCCTAATATATCAATTATTTTCTCTTCACTTAAAACTCTTTCAAGATTATCTAAAACTATATAAGGGGATTTTTTCAAATATTTTAAATCATTTTTTATACTCTTTTCTAAATCTGAAAAAGTCTCTTCTTTAAATAAATTACTCATTTTCATATTAAAAAAAGAAACTCCTTCACTTATTTCTTTTAATAAAGATGAATACTTTCTTATATTATTTGAGCTTAATCCTGCTTTGCAAAGAATCGTTTTAATTTCATTTAAAGTGTGCTCTACTAAATGAGTCTTGGTGTTAAATAGTAAAACATCTATGACTATTTTTTCTCCATTTATATCTGATAAAACAGAATTAACAAAAGTAGTTTTTCCAATTCCCCATTCACCATCTATAAGAATTAACGAATTTGTTTGGGTATTTAAAATGTTTTCAAGATATTTTTTTTCTTCTAAACGAGAATCATATATAGGTATATTATTACTTTTGGCTTCTGAAAAATCTAATTGAAAGATAGTAAATAAAGTAAAGAATATAAAAGAAATATACCAAGGGAAAAATATAACACTTATTAAAAAACCTAATACAAATATAATTAATATAGGGGTTTTAAAGTGTCTCATGTATTGATTTTTATCAATCTTTATAAAAATAAGTCCCATTAGTATTATAGAGACCATAATCAAATAAGGTCTGTTATCCATTATAATAGTGTTCCAAGTGTTTAAATTATCTATAGCTTTATATAATACTAAAGTTTTATTTTTTATCCAAAATAAAAAAGAATAAATCAATATAGAATATAATAAATACTCTATATGCCTGTTCCAGTTGAAGTTAACCCTTTTAAATATTTGCTTCATCTGTCCCTCTTAACTCCTCTCTCAAACATAATTCGTCATTAATTTTAATTATATACATACTTAATAGTTTTAAAAAAATCATATAGTTGTTATAATGGATTCTTTCATTGTCTCCTCTAGGTTGAGAGCCATGAAGGTATAAATTTCTTAAACCTAAAGCATTATTAAAGCGTTTATTGTCTAAATGATAGCTAAAATAGTCTTGTTCTGATTTTGAAAATAGAGTATTTTCATTTATTAGGAATCCTCTAGTAAATAAGTCATCAACTATTTTCTGTAACTTCTGAGAATATCTCCAATAATTAATTACTTCATTTTCATAAAGGTCTTTTAAAATATAAATGTTCCAAAAATTTCTAATTTTTAAAAAGCCATTTTCATTTACAAAAATATAATTTTTATCAATTAACCATTTTAATTCCATTTCACTATGCCCTGCGCAATCATCTATACTTATATTTTCACTATTGATTAAATCATAAAATGAAGAATATTTAGTTGATAATCTTTCTACATAGTGGAGTAAACATTGGTCTGAAAAAAATAAAAAATTCAAACCTCTTAATTCCTCCGAAGAATTTGCATAAAAATATTTTTTATTAACAAAACTTCTATAAAACTCAAATGGAAATTGAGAAGACGACATCTCTAAAAGTTCAAGATTTACTTCATTATCTTCCAATAATTGATTAAAGATTTTTAATATTCTCTCCATTTCAGGTAGTATCGCTCGGCATTTTTCAAAATAAGTAGAAGTAGCTGAAGGTAATTTTATATGGTAGTCTTTTATCTTAAACTCTTCAAAGCAATAATCATTAAAAAACCACTCAAACAAATCTTCCACTCTAATATTTATTCGTTCTAATTGATGATAATAAGACCGCATTTGTAAATTCGATAATCTATCTCTATGCTCATAAGCCCAACTATTAAAATAAGAATTTTTAGCCTTTGCTGAAATAATATTTTCAAGAGCTCCTATATCTGCTTTTTTGCTCACAGAAGTAATTCTAAAATTGTTATCAACATAACCCAATAAATATATAAAATTATTTAAAAGTGTTGGATAATCTAAATTTTCAACTAGCCATTTACTACTATAATGAATTCTAGTTTCACATCCCGTACTATGAAAACTATATTCTTTTTCCAATGAATCTATAAAACTTACCTCATATTTAAAGGACATTCCTTTATTATCTTTAAAGTATTCTAAAGAATCTTGTTCTATTCTTTTTTTTGCCTTTAGTTTAATTTTATCAGATATTACTAAACCGTCTTTTGAAGATTTAATATTTTCTATCACTTTTAAATAGTTTATATTTGTATCAGGAATGTCTATGTAATTCGATATTAATTTTTCTTTCTGCTGCATAGATAAAGATGGGGGAATAAAAATATCCTTTTTACGATATTCTCTTTCCATTTCATATTTATCCAATAAAAACTTAGCATTTTTTATATCACTTAAAAAATACTCTTTTATTACGCAGTCATAATAATTGACAATTTTATCATGTTCTAACAAAAGATATAACTTTGGGGTTTTATTCTTTATAAAATTATCAAATGCTTCTATACTTATTCTTTCATAAACTCTATTTTGAGATAAAAGGTACCAAAAATCTTCTATATAATTATATTCTAACTGGGTATAAACTGTTTCAAAATTCTCATTACAAAGAGTATTTATATGTTTGTTATAAATACTTTTCAATTTACCTGACCATTTCTTAATATCACTTTCATCCCAATACAAAAATCTTGAACCATCATCAAGATATTTATTAGTATTATAAAATTCTAAGATTTCATTGATACTATAATCAGTTTTATTTGAATCAAAATTCTTATAGATTTCATCGACTTTATTCATAATACTAGGTCTTCCCAAATCTCCTGGAGAGTAGTATTTAACTCTATATGACATTTAAATCACCTCAATTATTATAAGAAAAATGGCAATCAAAGATTGCCAGAATTTATTTTTTTTAACTATTTATTATTTTCTTTATTATACTTTGTATTTCTTGATTTTTTACTTGTTTTGAAAAATGGATTTTAATATTCTCTTTCGACAAACTATTAAATAAAAGCTCAGCACTTTTTATCTTCATCTCTTCCTCTGAACTTAGTTGTTCATTTTCTTTTCCTTTAGACTCTACTACCAAATTCAATTCTTTTTTTTATCTGGATTTATTATTTTTTGTAATTTATTTGTAAATAAATTTTCTTCTCTGTCAAAACATTCAGGAAAATTACTCTTTAATATATCTAATCTATCTTCTATACTCTTCGTTGCGATGTCCTTCATCCAAATTCTCCTTCATTTTTTATTAATATCTAAGCTCATTTTTTATCATGTTCCTTGAATGAAAACTTTCTAAGGCATTTAAAAATTCTTTTTCTATTATATCTCTTGAAATATCATTAATATTGTTAGTGTTACCTCTTCCGAACGTACTTAAAGAATTTTCAATAACAAATTGTTTATTATTGTCCAATTTTGCAGTTATCATTCCATTATAGGTATTCTTATTTAGGGAATTTATATCTAAGCTATAATTAATCTGCTCTTTAGAGTTTCTTCCTCCAAATGACCCAAAATTTCCTAACCAAAACTTTAATCCTTTGATTAACTCATTATTAATAAAAGTTTTAACAAAAGTGAAATCTTCATTTTCTGTGATTTCATAAGAAAAATTACTATTTTTAGCTCTAACTTCTTCAAAATACTCTTTAAAATTTTCAATCATCTTGTCAAAGTTTTCTTTTATAAATTCTTCTTTATTTTGAGGTGTTATTGGAGCTAAATTAGGTACTTTTACTTTTCCAAAATTAAATGTCCCTACATCTTCAGGTTTAATCTCTTTTCCTTTTCCTAATTCAGGTATTTTATATTTTTGAACTTCTTTAATTTTTCTAACTAGTTCATTATAACCATCTTCAAGTTTCGTATCGGATACATCAATAAGATTGTATCCTCTTAAAAAATTAGGAATAGTTGCATCAAAATTTCCGTTATGTCTGTTTAATGGAATTATTTTATTTCTTTCTTGAGGATTTTTAATAATATCCATTAACATAGTACTTTCAAACCCTACTCCACCCATTTCATTATTAGCTCTTTCTTTATAATTTTCAGTTAGAACTACAACTACATAGTCATAATTATGTATATTATCAACCATCATTCTATTCAAATTATTAGTTCCATCTTGCAAAATATATTTATCTAAAGTTGCCTCAATACCATCATCTTTTCTAAGAGTGTTTACTAGTTGCATAACCCAAGTTCCATGTTCTTCCGAATCCCAACTATATGTTACAAAAACTTTTTTTGACATTTTTTCTCCTAATTCATCTATTTTTTCCATAACTTAAAATAATTAATCCTTTATTGGTAAAAATCCTTTTTCATTAAGAATTTGCATAATTCCTCTGAACAAATAGTTGTTATCAAATCTTAAAGAGTACTTTCTTGCACCTTCTTTTTCAGGCATAAGCATTTTCTTTTCGATTAAATTTTTAATTTGTCTACTTTTTTCAGAAGCATTTTTACTTTTAATTATATCATCTAAATCTCCGGCTTGAATTATTGCTTTTTCAACTGTTCTTTTTAAGATTTGAAATTCTAATTTATTTATATATTTATTCTCCAATGAAAATTCTAAAGTTGGAATTAATACTTCTTTTTTTAAATATTCATAATCCAGTAATTTATCTATTTTTTCAATTTCTTCTTTAAGACCTTTTAATACATATTGACACCATTCCAAAAGCCCCTCTTCAGACCCTAAATCTGCTTTACCTAAAAAATTATAGTAATCATCTCTATTACTGCAAAAAACAGCGGTTGGATTTATTATCCTTCCAACATGAATACTAAATCCTTGTTTTACAAGCATAGCATAAGTTAAAAGCCTTACTGTTCTTCCATTACCATTTCCAAAAGGATGAATCCATACAAATCTATGATGGGCTATTGCTGTTTTTAATAAATCATATTTTGGACTA
>RRZU011430302.1_pt1 | contig 11820 bp, 14 predicted proteins | sample 2165561 | NCBI WGS metagenome assembly RRZU01 (sample SAMN10456909, study PRJNA506462) | wastewater metagenome | isolation source: wastewater sludge | place: USA: Moscow, Idaho | reverse complement strand
TGCTCCCGCGCTGCCGTTCGACTTGCATGTGTAAGGCATGCCGCCAGCGTTCAATCTGAGCCAGGATCAAACTCTTCAGTTCAATCTCTGTTAAAACTCTCGCTTGACGTCCTGCAGACCATCTCTGATCCACAGACTTTTTACATCGTGCGAGTTACTTCATCTTTTTAGCATCGCGCCTAAACGCGATCAGCAAGACCAAGAACCCACACCTATCAATCGTCTAGTTTTTAAAGAACTTGCCACCCGAACCTTTCAGTTCGTTCGCTCAACGTGTCGTTCAGCGAAGGTGCGCATTTTACAGATCATTTCGTCGCCGTCAAGCAGTTTTTTGAAAATTCTTAAAACCGCAAAACTTACACCCAAAAAGACCAAACCGTTGATTTCCAACAGTTTTTTCGCCGCTGCGTGAGCAACGAAAGACCGGCATTCTACACACCACCACACCACCCGTCAACACCAAAACAACACTTTCTTAGCACAACACCCCACCAACCCATCCACCAAAGAAAAAAGCCCATGCATTCTCATACATGGGCTTCGCGACAAAACAGCAACAGCTCAGGAAACTGTCACCCGCGCAAACTTGCGCTTCCCAACCTGCAGCACGTGCGCAGCACCAACCGGGATAACCACTTCTTTGTCAGCAACCTTTTCTCCGTCAATCTTCACTCCACCTTGGGCAATCATGCGCATCGCCTCGGACGTGCTGGCCGTCAACCCAGCCAGTCGCAACACCTGCACAACGGGCAAACCACCATCGACAGCCTGCAACGCAACTTCCTGGATGTCGTCCGGGATCGCCCCTTGCTTGAAGCGCGCCTCAAAATCCGCCAGCGCATCCTCTGCCGCCGCAGCACCATGGAACCGTGCCACGATTTCCTGCGCGAACATAACCTTGGCGTCACGAGGATTACGCCCCTCACCAACCTCACGGCGCAGATCAGTGATTTCTGCCGCCGACCGGAAGGACAGCAACTCATAGTAGCGCCACATCAACTCATCAGTAATTGACATCAACTTACCAAAAATTTCGCGCGGCGGCTCACTGATCCCGACGTAATTACCGAGCGACTTGGACATCTTGTTAACACCGTCCAGACCTTCAAGCAAAGGCATCATCAAGACGCACTGTGGCGACTGTCCGTAATGCTTCTGCAGCTCACGCCCGACGAGCAGATTGAATTTCTGATCCGTTCCGCCCAACTCGACATCCGCCTTCATCGCTACCGAGTCATACCCCTGGCACAGCGGATATAGAAATTCGTGAATCGCAATCGGCTGCCCGTTGCGGTAACGCTTCGCAAAATCGTCGCGCTCCAACATTCGCGCCACCGTGTGTTGCGCCGCCAGACGGATCATGCCCGAGGCCCCGAGCGGCTCAATCCACTGTGAGTTGAAACAGATCTCGGTCTTGTCCGGGTCAAGAATTTTAAACACTTGCTCCTGATAGGTTTTGGCATTCTCGAGCACCTGCTCCCGGGAAAGAGGCGGACGCGCCGCATTCTTGCCGCTGGGATCACCGATCATCCCGGTGAAGTCGCCAATCAGGAACATGACGTGATGACCGAGATCCTGAAAATGGCGAAGCTTGTTAATCAGTACGGTATGCCCAAGGTGCAGGTCCGGCGCGGTAGGGTCAAAGCCAGCTTTGACTCGGAGCGGACGCCCGCTCTTCAGCTTTTCGACCAACTCCGCTTCAATCAACAACTCATCCGAACCGCGCTTGATCAGCGCCAGACTTTCTTCAACACTCAACATGCCAAACCCCAATCGATCGCCCCAAGGTATTCAGTCTGGAGCTTTTTTGTTAGACTCACCGGAGTTTTTTTTGCCGGAAGTCGCTCATGAAACATTCTAAGAGCCAGATTCTAGCGCATTCCGCCCGAGCCATCGAACGGCTGCAGCGCCACCGCTGGGCAGTTGCCGGGGCAGGCGGATTTGCTTTGCTCGGAATGGTTACTGCGTTTGCCATCACCCCGGCCGGTGATGAGACGCCGATCGAACTCAACACCGTTCTCGAACAACTCTCAACACAGTCAGCCGTTGTCCTTTCTGGGGCCGCTCACACCTACCTTTACGAAGACCGAGTCCAGCGCTCTGACACCGTCAGCACTTTGCTATCCCGACTCGGGATCACTGAGCCAGCTGCGCTCGAATTCATCCGTCGCAACGAGGCGACGCAGGTCATTGCCCGTCAGCTTCGCCCCGGCAAGCCTGTCACGGCACAAACGACAGACATCGGAAACCTGCAAAGTCTTTACTTCCCCCTCAACGGCAAGGACACCATTCTCGTCGTCGAACGCCAGGGCAGCACCTTCAAGGTCAGCGAGCAAACCAGACCTTCGCATACCAGCAACGTGATCAAGTCAGGCGAGATTCGCAACTCCCTGTTTGGCGCCACCGACGCGGCCGGGATCCCGGATGCCATTGCCACACAACTCGCCGAAATCTTTGCTGCGGATATCGATTTCTATCGCGACCTGCGCAAAGGCGATCGTTTCTCTGTGGTGTACGAATCAATGACCCTAAACGGCCAATCGATTCGCAGCGGACGCATCATCGCCGCTGAATTCATCAACAACAACCGGACCTACACCGCCTTTTGGCACCAAGGCAAAGACAACAAGGGCGGCTACTACTCCGCCGACGGAAAAGCCTTGCGCAAAGCTTTCCTGCGCACACCTCTGGAATTTTCCCGCGTGACATCGGGCTTCTCGAATGCCCGCGTACACCCCGTATTACAGATCACGCGCGCCCACAAAGGCATTGACTATGCCGCGCCGACCGGGACCAAAGTCAGATCTGTCGCTGACGGAACCGTCGAGTTCGCCGGCCGCCAGGGCGGATATGGCAACCTCATCGTTCTCAAACACCAAGGCGCCTACACCACGGCCTACGGCCACTTGAACGGCTTCGCCAGCGGTATTAAGAAGGGATCGCGAGTCAACCAGGGCGACACCATTGGCTATGTCGGCCAGACAGGCATTGCGACTGGCCCACACCTGCATTACGAGTTCCGAATCAACGGCCAGCAGGTCAACCCGATGGCAATCAACCTTCCCGCCTCGCTTCCGCTTGAACCCAGCCAGATCGCCGCCTTCAAGAAAGCGATCGAGCCCAGCCGAAGCCACCTTGAAATGGCGCGTCAAATGACTGTAGCCACCATTGAATGACTGCCACACCCAACAAAAAAGGCGGCCGAGGCCGCCTTTTTTGTTGTCAGAAATGCCTTGCCAAATCAGGCTGAGAAGGACGAACCACAGCCGCAGGTTGAAGTTGCATTCGGATTCTTGATTACGAACTGCGACCCCTCGAGCCCCTCGGTATAGTCGATTTCTGCACCCACAAGATACTGATAGCTCATCGGATCAACCAGCAGGGTGACACCGTTTTTCTGCAACGTCGTATCGTCATCATTGGCGAGTTCATCGAAGGTAAACCCGTACTGAAAACCGGAACATCCCCCGCCGGTCACAAAGACCCGCAGTTTAAGCTCGGGATTTCCCTCTTCCTCGATCAACTCTTTGACTTTATTCGCCGCGCTGTCGGTAAACACAAATGGCAGCGCCACATCGATTTCAGTATTCATTTCTATCCTTCCATTTTCCCAACAAGGGGGACTAATTGCTTGACGCTAACTTCAATTCAACTGCCTTGGTGCTGGCCTGATGCACCAAGCGCCCCTGAATCACCGCACCTTGCTGAATTTCGATCTGATGATACTCAACATCGCCTGTGACACGCGCGGAGGGCAAGAGTTCCAGCGACTCTGCGGCAAAGACAGGGCCAATGACCGTACCGTTGATCACGACATGCCCCACACGAATCGACCCTTCTACACTGGCCTTCTCACTCACCACCAGGGTGCCAGTTTGCTCATTGTCACTGCAGATACTGCCGCGAACTTCTCCATCCACCCGCAGACCACCGGAAAAAAACACATCACCTTCGATGCGAGTACCAACCCCGATCAGGCTGTCGATACTGGTCTGTGGGGCACTCTTTTTTTTCTGTCCAAACATTGGAAACTCCCTAAAGACGCGCCTCCTGCCTAACTCGGGCAACGCCGTCCTGAAGCAAACCGACCACAACCGACTGAACCCGCATCCCCTCAGGAACGACAAACACCCCATCCAGTCGCTGAAAATACCTGAATTCCACTCGATAGCGTGGCGCACCCCGCTCACCGCTTTCTGGCATGCTGATAGTAGCATCTTTACCTGCCACCACCCCTTTGATCTGCAGCTCAAGGGCCCCCTTAAACTCCTTCCCCTGGCGACTGGCGTTATTAACCAGCAGCATTCGGTAGCGGTACTCTCTAGGCACCCCCGTGGGCTCGACTCGCAGATGCTCGACCCTGACCATGATCTCGTCAGAGACTGCTGAAGGCGCCCCGCTCATCAATCCTTCAAACAGGGCCAGGTCCTCCTTCAAGGCAGCATTCTCTGCCTCCAAGACCCGTACTTGAGAAGTCAACTGTCGCAGCGTAGCTTGCTCAATCTGCAAGCGACTCTCACCCGCCCCGGCCAAGGCGCGTAACTTGGTGAGTTCAGTATCAAGTTCCATGACATGATTGCGCAGGGACTGAATCTCTAAACCCGTCTCATTGCTTCTGAACCCCGCCATGCGCAAGCCGGTATCATAAACCCAGGCGGCAATCACCAACGACAGGGAGAGAGCACCGACAACCGCCAGCGCCCTCCAATACCAAGCCACATGGGTGCGAATCGCCATCTTCGGCGCACTGATACCGAAGCGCTGGCGCCAACGGCGCAACTTCAAGGCAGGACCGGGAGTTGCCATAGACCTTGCGTTTCAGGCTGATCAAACATGATGTTCATGTTTTGCACAGCCTGGCCTGCCGCCCCCTTTACGAGGTTGTCGATCACCGAAAGTATCACCAACACATCGCCTCCTTGCGGCTGATGCACCGCGATACGGCAGAGGTTCGCGGCACGCACGGAACGTGTTTCCGGATGCGACTTAGCTGGCATGACGTCAACAAAAGGTTCGCCGGAGTACCTCGTCTCAAAGAGCGCCTGAAAATCCGCAGCCTGCTTGATCGGGGCATAAAGAGTGGCATGAATGCCTCGAATCAAGGGCGTAAGGTGAGGGACGAAGGTCAATCCGACCGGGCGCCCGGCAAATCCTGCCAACCCTTGCCTGATCTCAGGCAGATGACGGTGCCCAGACACACCGTAAGCCTTGAAATTATCCGACGCTTCGGAGAACAGGGATGATAATTCGGCTTTCCGCCCCGCACCCGAAACCCCCGACTTGGCATCCGCGATCAAATGATCGAGATCGATCAAACCCGCCTCCACCAAAGGCATGAACCCCAACTGAACTGCGGTTGGATAGCAGCCCGGATTGGCGATCAGACGAGCTTCACGGATCGCGTCACGATTCACTTCCGGCAAACCATACACAGCCTTGGCAACCCACTCCGGGCTCGCATGCTGCATGCCGTACCACTTCTCCCACTCCGCAACATCCTTGATACGGAAATCTGCTGCCAGATCGATGACCTTGACCCCAGCATCGAGAAGTGCCGGCGCTTGTTGCATGGCGATCCCATTGGGCGTCGCAAAAAACACCACATCACAAGATGCAAGGTTGCACGTTGCCGGATCTTCGAAACAAAGATCGACGCGCCCACGTAAATTCGGGTAGGTAATCGCGACAGGCGTCCCCGCCTCTCCCCGCGAGGTGATTGCAGTAATCTCCACACCCGGATGCTGCGCCAGCAAGCGTAAGAGTTCGACCCCGGTATATCCGGTGCCGCCAACGATACCAACCTTGATCATACGATTCTCCTTAACAGGCTAGGGATGATAGTCCGCAGCGCCCAAAAAGACAAAAGCCGCACAAGGCGGCTTTTGAGGTTCGGCGCAAATAAATTAACGCTTCGAGAACTGCTTGCGGCGACGGGCCTTGTGCAGACCAACTTTTTTACGCTCAACTTCACGGGCATCGCGCGTTACAAAACCAGCCTTCGAGAGGGCTGGCTTCAGCTCAGCATCAAATTGGATCAACGCACGGGTGATACCGTGGCGAACAGCACCTGCCTGTCCAGACTCACCGCCACCACACACATTAACCTGGATATCAAAGCCCGCAGTCTGCTCGACCAGCTCAAGCGGCTGGCGAACGATCATGCGCCCCGTTTCGCGCGAGAAATACTCATCCAGGGGCTTGCCGTTAACAACAATCGCGCCCGAGCCGCGCTTCATAAACACACGCGCGACGGCGCTTTTGCGACGACCGGTGCCATAGAAGAAATTATCAGCCATTTCGACCTCTTAGAGTTCCAGAACCTTCGGCTGCTGGGCAGCGTGCGGATGCGCATCGCCAGCGTAGCACTTCATCTTCTTGAGCATGGCGTAGCCGAGCGGCCCCTTGGGCAGCATGCCCTTGACGGCCTTTTCGAGGACGCGGCCGGGGAAGCGCTGCTGCATCTTGGCAAAGCTGGTTTCATAGATACCACCCGGGAAGCCGGTATGGCGGTAGTACATCTTGTCCTCGGCTTTGTTGCCGGTGACGCGAATCTTTTCAACGTTGGTGACCACGATGTAATCGCCGGTATCAACGTGCGGAGTAAACTCCGGCTTGTGCTTGCCACGCAGGCGACGAGCGATCTCAGTGGCAAGGCGACCAAGCACCTTATCCGTGGCATCAACCACGTACCACTCGCGCTGCACCTCGTGCGATTTGGCGGAGAAAGTCTTCATTTAAAACGCCGTCCTTTTATGCCCGATAACGGAAAGCCGGACATGTTATTGCAAAGCAGCGCATTATGTCAATGCCTGCCATGCGCATGATGAAAACACACTGCCCTGCCTGCGGCATACCGCGCGACGACAGAACAGTGCAGCAATGATCGTGGGAATCGAGGGACATAATTCTATACATCCTCGCACACAACCACAAGCACACAATCACAAAGCCACCCACCCGCAAATCTCTCTATACAATGACATCTTTTGCGCAATCTGGATGATGAGTATGGACTGTACAGTCAAATGGACCGGCGAAGGCATGTCATTCCTCGCGGAAACCGGCAGCAATCACGCGCTCGTAATGGACGGAGCCCCCGAAGCCGGCGGACGCAACCTGGCCCCTCGACCGATGGAGTTATTGCTGGCCGGGACCGGTGGATGCACCGCCTTTGACGTTGTCATGATCCTTAAAAAAGGGCGACACAACGTCACTGGCTGCGAGGTCTCACTACACGCCGAACGCGCCAAAACCGAACCCAAAGTGTTTACGCACATCCACTTTCACTACAAGGTCCGCGGCAAAAACCTTAAGCAGGAAGCCGTTGCTCGCGCCATTGAACTCTCCAAGAGCAAATACTGCTCGGCCTCGATCATGCTCGGCGAGGTAGCCAAAATCACGCACGATTTTGAGATTGTAGAAAGCTAAGGCGCGTCAGACCCAGTAGGCAGTGCGCGTCATGGCCTTGGCCGCCACGCGCATCGCCTGTTTAACCGGCAGCGGAAGCTCTGCCGCCCCATGGCGCACGGCCATATCGGCATGTGCTCGCTCGTCCTCTTTCATCTGCCCCACGATGGCACGCGACCTCGCATCCTGAACCGGGAGGCGTTCAAGATGACCAGCCAGATGCGCCTCGACCTGCCTCTCTGTTTCAGCCAGAAAACCGAGGTTCCAACGGTCGCCAACCTTGCCTGCAGCGACCCCAAGCACTAGCGCCCCGCCATACCACAAAGGATTGAGGAGACTCGTCCGCCCCCCGAGTTCGCGGATACGCGAATTTGTCCAGGCCAAATGCTCGACTTCGTCATCCGAAGCGTGCCGCAACGCCTCCTTCAGCGACGGATCACGGCACGTTAACGCCTGCCCTTGGTACAGCGCCTGCGCACACACTTCGCCCACGTGATTGACTCGCATCAGCGCGACCACATGTCTTTTTTCCGCCTCGCTCAAGTCTGCCTCAGGAATACTCGCACCAGGCACAGGGCGCACCGAGTGCGCTGTCGCAAACAGGGTTCGCACCGCGCGATCAACTTCCAGTATCAAAGCATCCAGCATTTATCCCTCGACAGAGCTACTTGCCATAGTGAACCTTGGTCAGCTCTCGCATCCTGCGCAGAATCTCATCAACCGCAAAGAACGGCGTTCCATCATCGCAAAAATAACTGGCATACAATTCGACGTGGGGGTTATTCGAGCCACCACGAATTGGCAGCCACCGATTGGAGCGAGCTTTAGCCCAGGTCCCGTCGGCATGACCAAAGGCATAATTGCGCCGCTCCCTGGTTTCGCAGCGCAAGCCTTCGAAGCTGACGTTACGTACCCCGCTCGAACTGACGATCACCAACGCATACCTGACTACGCCGTCCTGTCCGATCGCCAGTGACTTGGCATCAATCAAAAACTGCATATCGCGGACAGCTCCGACACGAAAAGACAGCAAATCGCTATCCTTCGGGTAGGGCGGCAAGGCCACATCGACCTCAGCCCACGCCTTGACATCGGACTCATCTTCCAGAGCGGGACTAGCCCCCGCCTCGCCAACCACAACGCTGGCCGCAAGTGCGCCCCAAAAAAAGACACTTCGAGCACGCATCAAAACCTCCGTCGCATCAGTCTTCGCGTTTTTCAGCCAGCGGAACACGGCTGCGAGGCAACTGATCGGCCCGGCGCACTCGCCTTTGCTCGATATCGAGAAATCTGGACAGTTCATTCAGCGCCTGCTGGTAAACCCCGCGCTTGAACTCAATCACCGCATCAAGCGACACCCAGTAGTGATTCCAGCGCCAGGCATCAAACTCTGGATGATCGCAGGCACGCAAGGAAACATCGCTATCCCGCCCCACAAGCCTGAGCAAATACCATATCTGCTTCTGTCCGCGATAGCTACCCCGCCACTCGCGTTTGATCCAGTGTGTCGGCACATCGTAACGCAACCAATCCTTGGTCCGCCCAAGAATGGCAACATGCTCGGGGCGCAAACCGACTTCCTCGTAAAGCTCCCGGTACATCGCTTGCTCCGGCGTTTCGCCGCGCTTGATGCCACCCTGTGGAAACTGCCAAGAATGCTCGCGGATGCGCTTACCCCAGAATACCTCGTTTTTTGCGTTACAAAGGATGATGCCGACGTTCGGGCGATAGCCTTCACGGTCCAGCATGATACAAACCTGCAAAATAGTTAGTTGCCCGCATTCTTCCACAAATCCAGGGCCTTGGAAAGCCAAGGCATCACAGCCTGCATCGCCGATCCCAAGACCAATCCCGAGCCACGCCAACTCCCGACTCCTGTAGAATTTATTCTTTACCTTAACCTTTAACGACCGTACTCTCATGCGCACTTCGCAATTCTTCGTTTCAACGCTCAAGGAAGCCCCCTCGGACGCAGAGGTCGCCAGCCACAAGCTGATGATGCGCGCCGGCCTGATCAAACGCCTCGCTGGCGGGATCTACACCTGGATGCCGATGGGACTGCGCGTCCTGCGCAAGGTCGAGAACGTCATCCGCGAGGAAATGAACCGCGCCGGTGCCATTGAACTCATCATGCCGGCTGTGCAGCCAGCCGAACTGTGGCAAGAATCCGGCCGCTGGGAGAAATACGGCCCGGAGCTGCTGCGCCTCAAGGACCGGCACCAGCGCGACTTTGTCATCGGCCCGACACACGAGGAAGTCATCACCGACGTGGTACGCAAGGAAGTCAAGAGCTACCGCCAGTTGCCGCTGCACTTCTACCAGATCCAGACCAAGTTTCGCGACGAGATTCGTCCGCGTTTCGGCGTCATGCGCGGTCGTGAATTCCTGATGAAAGACGGCTACTCGTTCCACACGTCTTTCGCCGACCTGCAGCGTGAGTACAGCAATCTGTACGACACGTATTCGCGCATCTTCACCCGCCTAGGCCTCCAATTCCGAGCCGTCTCTGCCGACACCGGTTCGATCGGCGGCACCGGCTCGCATGAATTCCATGTTCTCGCCGACTCCGGCGAAGACGCCCTGGCGTACTGCCCGGCCTCGGACTACGCAGCCAACGTCGAGTTGGCCGAAGCGCTCGCCCCGGCAAAACCACGCCAGGCGCCGAGCACGACCATGGAGAAGGTCGTCACCCCGGGCAAAACCCGCTGCGAGGACGTCGCCGACTTCCTCGGCCAACCGCTCACGCAGATGGTCAAGGCGATTGCTGTCATGCGACAGACCCAGAGCGACGACTCCGAATTTGTCCTGTTGCTTCTGCGTGGCGACCACGACCTCAACGAAATCAAGGCAGAGAAAGCCATTGGCGAATTCCGCTTCGCACATGACGAAGAGATCGTCGCGGCGCTCGGCTGCAAGCCCGGCTACATCGGCCCAGTCGGCACCAACAACATCCCCGTGTTCTGTGATCGAAGCGTCGCCGCCATGAGCGACTTCACCTGCGGCGCCAACGAGGCCGACCACCATATCCGCGGCGTCAACTTCGGACGCGACCTCCCCGAGCCTACGGTCGCCGACCTGCGCAATGTCGTTGTCGGCGACCCCTCGCCCGATGGCAAGGGCACGCTCGACCTGTGCCGCGGCATTGAGGTCGGGCATATTTTCCAGTTGCGTACCAAGTACGCCGAAGCGCTCAAGTGCACCTTCCTCGACGAGGCCGGCAAGAGCCAGGTCATGGAAATGGGCTGCTACGGCATCGGCGTCACGCGCATCGTTGGTGCCGCCATCGAGCAGGGCCACGATGAACGTGGCATCATTTTCCCCGCAGCCATCGCCCCGTTCGAAGTGTGTATCGTCCCGATGGGCTACACCAAGAGTGAAGCGGTCAAGGCCGCAACCGACGCGCTCTACGCCGAACTCAAAGCAGCCGACCTCGATGTCCTGCTCGACGACCGCAACGAGCGCCCGGGCGTGATGTTCGCCGACATGGAACTGATCGGCATCCCGCATCGCATCGTCGTCGGTGAGCGCGGTCTTGCCGAAGGCAAGCTCGAGTACAAGGGCCGCTGCGATGCCGATGCGCAAATGATCGTGCAAACATCGGCCGTCACTTTCATTCGGGAAAAACTGTGCGCCGGCCCGTCCAGCTAATCCTGCTGACCGCGCTTCTCGCCCCCCTCATCGCGCTGGCCGGCGCGCAGAAGTACGAACCGTTGTCGGCCAGCGTCCAGGCGGCGCTTTCGGGCGCCATTGCTGACCAGGCCCCGCCTCGCAGCGCCTTTGCCAACCCACTTGAGGCCGCTGACTGGCTGACGGAAATGTCGTCGCGCCTCGAAAAACGCATCGCCGACCGTGAAGCACGGCATGAATTTCTGCGCGCAGTTCACTACGAGGCCACCCGCGCCGGACTGGACCCGCAACTTGTTCTCGGCTTGATCCAAGTCGAAAGCGGCTTCAAAAAATATGCAGTGTCGTCGGCAGGCGCACGCGGCTACATGCAGGTCATGCCCTTCTGGATCAAGTTGATCGGCCGCCCGAACGACAATCTCTTCCACCTGCGCACCAACCTGCGGTTTGGCTGCACGATTCTGCGCCACTATCTGGACATCGAACAGGGCGACCTCTACCGCGCCCTGGGACGCTACAACGGCAGCCTCGGCAGGCCAGAGTACCCGAACATGGTGCGCGCAGCCTGGCACAACCACTGGGTTTATGCGCCGCACAAAGTCGCCAGCAAATAAATCGGCACACTTGCAAACACGGCGAACTTAGTCACTTAGTCACCGCGATAGCACCAATGCCAAGGCTCATAGGCAAAACCAAAGGCATTGCCCTCCGGAAACGACAGAGAGAAGCCAAAGGTGGCGGCATGGGCCTGCAACCAGAAAAATGCGGCACTGTCCGCAAAAGAAACAT
>RRZU010146905.1_pt1 | contig 11820 bp, 13 predicted proteins | sample 2165561 | NCBI WGS metagenome assembly RRZU01 (sample SAMN10456909, study PRJNA506462) | wastewater metagenome | isolation source: wastewater sludge | place: USA: Moscow, Idaho | reverse complement strand
TTCCCCGAGAAGCTGATCCCGCTGGTGATCCTCAACGCGCTGAATGGCAAACCGCTGCCGGTCTATGGCAAGGGCGACCAAATTCGCGATTGGCTATATGTAGAAGACCACGCACGTGCGCTCTACAAGGTGGTGACCACGGGCTTGGTCGGGGAGACCTACAACATCGGCGGTCACAACGAGAAACAGAATCTGGACGTGGTGCATACCGTGTGTGAGCTGCTTGACGAGATGGTGCCTCTGTCTCCCTCGCCCCTTGGGGGAGAGGGCCGGGGTGAGGGGAGAAGCTACCGCGATCAAATCACCTATGTGGCGGATCGTCCCGGTCACGATCGCCGCTATGCCATCGATGCCAGCAAGATGAGCAGTGAGCTTGCTTGGCAGCCAGAGGAGACTTTCGAGTCGGGTATTCGCAAAACCGTGCAGTGGTATCTGGATAACCAGCAGTGGGTGAACAACGTCAAGAGCGGTGCCTACCAATCTTGGATCGATCAGCAGTACGGGGAGAAGAAGTAATGAAAGGTATTATTCTGGCTGGCGGCTCTGGCACTCGTCTATATCCTATTACTAAAGGAATATCTAAGCAGTTATTACCTGTATATGACAAGCCTATGATATATTATCCTATATCGGTATTAATGTTAGCTGGGATTAGAGAAATTTTAATAATTACGACACCTGAAGATAATGAAAATTTTAATCGTTTACTTGGGGATGGTAGTCAATTTGGTGTAAGCATTAATTATGCTGTACAGGAATATCCTGAAGGATTGGCTCAAGCGTTTATTATTGGTGAAAAATTTATTGATGATGATTCAGTGTGTTTAGTTCTTGGTGATAATATTTTTTATGGGCATGCTTTTAGTAAGACATTATTAAAATGTACATTACAGAACTCTGGGGCAACAATTTTTGGTTATCAAGTTAAAGACCCTGAACGGTACGGTGTTGTAAGCTTTGATTGTGACATGAAAGTTGAATCTATTGTTGAAAAGCCAAAAAAACCAAAATCAAACTATGCAGTCACAGGTTTATATTTTTATGATAATCAGGTTGTCGAATTTGCCAAGAAAGTTAAGCCGTCACATCGTGGAGAGCTTGAAATTACAAGCATTAATCAAATGTACCTAGAAAATAATTCATTAAAAGTTGAGCTTTTAGGGAGAGGGTTTGCTTGGTTAGATACAGGTACACATGAAAGCTTGCATCAAGCGTCCTCATTTGTGGAAACGATACAAAATGTTCAAGGGCTGAAAATTGCTTGTTTAGAGGAAATTGCTTTTAGAAATGGTTGGTTGACATCAGATGAAGTTAGTCAATTAGCAATTCCTATGTTAAAAAATGAATATGGTCAATATTTAAAGAAGATTATAGATTAATTTATAAAGAGCTCAAACATGAATAAAAATATTGTTAATTCCATAAGAAAAAAAATTGCAAAAGTAAGAAATCTTTTCTTAAGAAACAGAAATTTTACTATTATTAGTGATAATTGCTGGGGAGGTTTTGTTTATCAGAATCTAGATCTAGAGTATAGAACTCCATTTATTGGCTTGTTCATTCATGGTGAAGACTATGTTAGGATGCTGAAAAATCTAAAATTATATTTAGGACAGAGTCTTGTCTTTATAGAACCTTCGAAATCTAAGTATAAAGATAGATTAAAGTCTCTAGGTATTTTTAATGCTTACCCAATTGCTCTATTAGATGATGTTGAATTGCATTTTATGCATTATAAAACAATCAAAGAGGCAGAAGATAAGTGGTATAGGAGATTGTCAAGAATAAACTATGATAACTTGATCATAAAGTTTTGGGAAGGGGACTGTGCGAGCTCACAAGACATAAGTGATTTTAATTCTTTGCCATTTAAAAATAAGTTTGTATTTACATCCTATAATAGTGAGTTAGAGTCTGTAATAAATATAGCCAATGATAAGACAAAAACGATTGATAATGAGTGGCTATGTTTTAAGAGGAAATTCCATGTCGTACCATTTATAAATAGTAGAACACCAAATTGAATCTGATTAAAACTTCATTTTATACCATCATAGCTACTATAATTAAAATATTATCTAGTTTAATATTAAACAAAGCTATGTCTATATATGTTGGCCCGAGCGGCTTAGCTTTGGTTGGTCAATTACAAAATAGCTTGCAACTGATCTCAGTGTTGGCTCAGGGGGGGATTAATAGCGGCGTTACTAAATATACAGCAGAGTATCATAACCAGAATCAATTAAAACATTTTCTATGGAGTACCTCGTTTAAAATAACTATTACATGCTCTGCTTTTGTAGGTGCATTTTTAATTATTTTTTCAAATGTAATTTCACAGTTAACGCTTAATGATGTGGGGTATCAATACCTATTTATAACTTTTGGAATTACAATTGTTCTTTTTTCTGTAAATCAACTTTTATTATCGATAATTAATGGGTTGCAGGAAATAAAATTTTTTATCATAACTAACATAATTCAAAATTTGTTCACACTATTCTACACCGTGACTCTAATATATCTGTTCTCCTTAGATGGTGTACTTTTTGCGTTAGTAACTAATCAATCATTCGTTCTGATAATAATATTACTGAGGCTTTGGCGATATAAGTTGCTTGATGTAAAGGTGTTTTTTGAAAAGTTTAATAAAAGTGAAGCGAAAAAACTAAGTCACTTTTCATTTATGACATTTGTGTCGATATTCTCAGTTCCTGTTTCACACCTTCTTGTTAGAGATAACATTGCTACAACTATATCTTTAAGTGATGCCGGTTATTGGCAATCGATATGGTATATATCGTCTATATATTTGATGGTAATAACAACTAGTCTTTCAATTTATTATTTACCTAAATTGTCTGAAATAAAAGACACAAAAGTGCTAAAAAATGAAATATTGAGCGCTTTTAAAATTGTAATTCCAATAGTCATGATAGGTTCCTCCGCTATCTATATTTTAAGAGATTTGATAATCAATATTGCGTTTACTGCAGACTTTTTACCTATGAGAGCGCTTTTTAAATGGCAAATGATAGGAGACGTAATCAGAGCTTGCTCTTGGATTTTGTCATATTTAATGTTAGCTAAATCTATGACTAAGTCATTTGTGGTTTCTGAAATATTTTTTGCAATTACATTTACTTTGTTATCTTTCTTCTTAATAGATGAATTTGGATTGATAGGCGTAACTTATGCTTATACTATTAATTCATTAATGTATTTAATGGTTGTTTATTTTATAACTAGAAAAACTTACAGTTGAGTTAGGTTTGGTATGAATAATTTAATATGCATAAGCAATAAATGGTGCCTAATTAATATAGATGAAGTCATTGAGAGTACAGGGACTCTTAGAGTTGCTGAATTTGAAAAACACTTTGATTTTAAGGCGGAAAGATTCTTTGTTTTGACAGATATTCTTGAGGATGAAAAAAGAGGAGATCATGCTCATAAAGAACTTAAGCAGTTAATAATTTGTCTAGCGGGCTCTTATACAATTGAACTAGATGATGGAAATAGTAAGCAGACGATCCATATGAAAAAAGGCCGACAGGCCATTTTGTTAGATGGATTAGTCTGGAGGACTATGACCAACTTCACAAGTGATGCTTTAATGTTAGTACTTTGCGATCGTATATATGCCAATGATGAAGTTATTAGAGATTATGAGCTATTCAAAAATGAGGTGTTTAAAAATGGGCTGTGATTTTGAAAAAAAATTTAAAAAGTTTAAAGAAGATAATATCCTTAATAATAAAAATGAATTTTTTAATGAAATGACATTTGAACGTATTTATTCTTCAAGTGATGAACGTCTAAAATTTATAATGGATTGGTATAATATTTGTGTTTCAGAGTGCACCATGTCTTATGAAATTATTTCATTAGATAAGTGTAAACAATGGAGTGTTGATCCAGTGACTGGTTCAATCGTACATGATTCAGGAGAGTTTTTTCGAGTTGATGGTATAAGAGTACATAACTCTACTGACAGGGAAGTTACGGGTGGATGGGAACAACCAATTTTAACACAAGTGGGTTATAATGGTGGCATTCTTGGGCTTATAAGAAAATATATTGATGGTATACCTCATTATTTAGTTGAAGCTAAAGCAGAACCTGGAAACTATAATATAGTTCAAATAAGCCCAACGGTTCAGGCAACTTTCAGTAATCTAAAAAAAGCACATAAAGGAAATAAAACTCGATTTTCGGAATATTTTCTAGAACCTGAAAAGTATAATGGTGAAGTTATTTTTAAAAGATGGATGTCTGAAGATGGTGGTAGGTTACTGAATAAAAAGAATCTTTCTATGATTGTGAATTTGTCTGAAAGTGTTAGTCTGGATATACCTAAAAACTTTCTCTGGGTCACTTTATGGGAATTAGTGCAATTAATTAGAACTGAAGACGCGGTCGTCGCCCCTCATATTAGAGGAATAGTGGCTGCATTATGAATATTGCTATTATTGGTTTTGGTAACCACGTAAAGAAAAATATCATGCCAGCATTAGATAGGATTGGAATAGTCCCTCGCTATATAGTGGTCAGAGACTTATCTAAAGTACCTGCTGATAATCATGTTTTCATAGATGATATTGATATTGCGGTGAATTGTAATGAGGTTGACGCAATATACATTGCGACACCAGTATCGACTCACTTTGAGCTTACTAAATATTGTCTGATACATAAAAAAAATGTAATTTGCGAGAAACCAATAACAATATCAACCTATGAATGTGAGGTTTTGCATGAACTTGCAAATAAAAATGATGTCAGTTTCGTCCAAGTTGAGATGTATAAGTTTCATAGAGCCTTTTCATATGTAATAAGTCTTGTTGAAAACAAGACTTATGGTAAGTTAATTAGTTGTGATTTTGTTTTTAAGATTCCTCATCTTAATAAATCTGATATTAGATATAACAAAAACCTGAATGGTGGTGCATTAACCGACATTGGTTTTTATCCAATTTCTTTAATTAGCAATATATTTAAGAACCCTATATTGATTAGTTCTTTTATTACCGAATCAAAGTCGTATGATGTAGATCTTAATGGGATTGCATTTTTTAGAGACAATGAGGTGTTTGCTACAGCTAGGTGGGGGTTAGGCGTAAGTTATTCGAATTTCATTGAGTTAGAATTCGAAGAGGGACGAGTTAGAATTGAGCGTTTTTTTTCCAAGCCAGAAACTTACGAGGTTTATGGAATACTAACAAAATTGGATGGAAAGACCGAAAAAATTAGTATTGGTAAAGATGACCAATTTAAATTTATGTTTAATCAATATGCGGAAGACATAAATTTCAATAATCTTGGGCAAACAATGAAAACAATTGGTTTCATTGAAAGTATACGTTTTAATGCTGAGTAATGGGTTGATTTATGAAAATAGCTTTTTATTTCCCATATCCAGATATCGGTGGCGTCCCAATACTTTTTCTTCGATTGGCAAATATTTTATCAGCAAGTAATAAAATTTTTATCATTGATCAAAATGATGGCTATATGAAGAGAAATATGCCTGAAGGATGTGTTTTCATACCATATGACAAACCTGAAGATATACCATCTGACTGTATTCTTGTCATGCAGTCTTGTCCTTTTTGGCGTATACCATTTATAGAAAGATTTGACCCAAAAATTAAAGTATTTTTTTGGAACTTACATCCAAATAACTTAAATACAAATTTATTCAATACTAAATATTCACTTCAATTACTTAAATTGTTTATTGATTTTTTTTCTTTCTACAGGAAAAGGAAAATCAGAGCGTTGGTCAATCTTTTAATTAATGGTAAATCAATTCGTTTCATGGATTTGGAAAATTTAGTAAAAACTGAATTTTATATTTCACAAAGCATAGATTTAAGAGATTTCCTACCCATTACAAATGGAATTAATACTCAAGAGGTTAAATCTTATTCAGCCCCTATCGTGTCTGAAGTTATAAAGTGTATAGTTATAAGTAGAATGGATGAATATAAAATTCAAATGCTATATTATATAATTAAACAGATTTCAACTTTAGTGGAATTTAGTTTCTATTTTACAATTGTAGGCAAAGGAAGTGGTGTTAGTAAATTGATAGATTTACTAGATAAATCATCTAATATCATGTGGGAATATCATGAAAATATTCATCATGAAGAAATTCACGCCAAGTTAGCTACCAACCACATTTCATTTGCAATGGGTACCAGTGCTCTTGATAGTTCGTCTTTAGCGATACCAACAGTAATGTTAGATTACTCCGAAAAAGAGATTGACGAATATCGTAAGTTTAGGTTTATTTATGAAAATGTAGGCTTAACTTTAGCTCAGCATGCGGATAATGATAATATCGACTTAAAGAATAGGACTATTAAAGAATTAATTTTATATATATGCAGCAACGGGTCAGAGGTTTCAAAAAGATGCCTGGATTATTACTCTGAAAATCATTCCCCAAAAAAAATGGAGTTTTTACCATATTTACTGGAAAAATCCGAAGTTACAATAGCTGATGTTAAGTTTCAAAATCTACATAAGGCAGATATCATTACTGATATTGCTGTAAAAGTATTTTCACGATATAAAATTGATTCTTCAGGATTCATTAAATTTTAAAATTAAGAGGGTATGTATGAAAGTTTTATTATTAGCTGGTGGTTTTGGTACGCGGTTGAGTGAAGAAACAGATGTTCGTCCAAAACCAATGGTTGAAATTGGTGGGAAACCAATTTTATGGCATATTATGAAAATATATTCCGAATATGGATATAATGATTTTGTGATATTGCTAGGCTATAAGGGGTATTATATTAAAGAATATTTTGCTAATTATTTTTTACATCAAAGTGATGTTACGATTGATTTAAAAAATAATGAAATGAAAATCCACAAAAATACTTGTGAACCTTGGACTATAACTTTATTGGATACTGGTCTTCATTCTATGACTGGTGGTCGTGTTAAGCGTGCGCAGCATGTGATTGGAAATAGTCCTTTTATGTTGACATATGGTGATGGTGTATCAGACGTAAATATTCAAGAATTAGTCAAGTTTCATAAAAGTCATGGTAAAGCAATAACTATGACTTCTGTTCAACCAGATGGACGTTTTGGGTCAATTGAGATTGAAGGTAATCAGATTACTCGATTTTTAGAAAAGCCAAAAGGTGATGGTTCTTGGATTAATGGTGGCTTCTTCGTATGTGAACCTAAAGTATTTGATTACATAACTTTTGGTGATAGTACTGTCTTTGAGAATGAACCATTGCAAAAGCTTGCCGAGGATGGTGAACTTTTTTGTCATAGACATGATGGTTTCTGGAAATGTATGGATACGCTCAAAGATAAAATTGATCTTGAGAATATGTTTCAATCTGGTTTGGCTAAATGGAAAAAGTGGTAACTTATTATGTTTAATGACGTATACAAAAATAAGAAAGTATTAATTACTGGACATACAGGTTTTAAAGGAACCTGGCTTACGACTTGGCTACTACAATTAGGGGCAACTGTTTCTGGTATTTCAAAGGATATTCCTACTTGCCCTTCTATGTTTGAAGAATTGAACTTGCATGAAAAAATTGAACATCATATTGCAGATGTTAGGGACCTTGATGCAATAAAAAAAATAATTATAGATTTTGAGCCTGATTTTATTTTTCATTTGGCAGCACAACCGATAGTTTCTCTTTCCTATTCAAATCCACTTGATACGATAACGTCAAATGTAATTGGGACCGCAAATGTACTAGAAGTACTTAGAGATGTGACATTTAAATGTACTGCAGTCATTATTACCAGTGATAAATGTTACGAAAATGTAGAGTGGGTGTGGGGATATAAAGAAACTGATGCAGTTGGTGGTCGGGATATTTATAGTGGTTCTAAAGGTGCTGCAGAAGTCATCTTTCATGCTTATCAACAGTCCTTTTTCCCAAAGGGTCATAATGTAAGATTAGCTACTGGGCGTGCAGGTAATGTAATTGGTGGTGGTGATTGGGCTGCTGATAGAATCGTTGCTGATTGCGTACGTGCTTGGAGTAATAATCAAAGTGTTGAAATTCGTTGTCCAGATGCTACAAGACCTTGGCAACATGTTTTGGAACCACTAAGTGGATACTTAATGTTAGGTGAAAAACTGTCGTTAAATGATGATCTTCATGGTGAACAGTTTAATTTCGGACCAAGAGCAGAGCAAAATCATACTGTACAAGATCTACTATCTGATTTAAGTAATCTTTGGGGTTTTCAAAATCCTGATAATGCATACAGAGTCACTGAGTATCAACCTTTTCATGAAGCTGGCCTGCTAAAGCTTAATTGTGACAAATCTTTGTTCCATCTAAAATGGGAAGCCACGCTTGATTATAAGTTATGTGTAGAATTTGTAAGTGCGTGGTATGTAAACTTCTATAAGGCAAACATAGATTGTTTTGATTACACTAATCAGCAAATACAAAAGTATCAAGAGATCGCAAAAAAGAATAATATCAAATGGATGTGATCAAAATGGAAGGAGTTATCGTTACTAAGTTAAGTCAAATTAGTGTTGATGGCGGCGATGTGTTGCATGGCATTAAATGTTCTGACGCCACCTTTTTTAGTTTTGGTGAAGCATATTTTTCTTTTATAAAGAAAGGAGCTATCAAGGGATGGAAAAAACATTTAACTATGAATATGAACATAATAGTTCCTCAGGGTAGGATTAGGTTTACTATCTTTGATGACCGTGTTGGTAGTTCTACATATCTTGAGTTTTTTTCAATTGAGTTATCCCGTGATAATTATTGTCGATTGACTGTCCCAGCTGGACTATGGATGGCTTTTTACGGAGTCGGTTCAAACGATAATTTGTTAATGAATTTCGCAGATATAGAGCATAATCCTAAAGAATCTATTCGTAAATCGTTAGATGAAATATTTTTCGACTGGAGTATTTATGACTAAAATTCGTCTTTCCAAATCATCTATTTCAGAATTAGAAATAAATTTTGTAACAGAGGTACTGAAAAAAGAATATTTAGGAATGGGTGTAGAGACTCAAAATTTTGAAAATGAATTGTCTGAATATTTAGGCATTTCTTCAAATAATATTGCAACTGTTAACACGGGCACTTCGGCTTTACATATAGCCCTTAGTGCTATTGGTATATCGGTTGGAGATGAAGTACTAGTTCCTTCACTTACTTATGTCGCATCTTTTCAAGCTATTTCAGCTTTGGGGGCCACTCCCGTAGCTTGTGAGGTGATACCTAATACATTATTTATTGACCCAGTTGACGCTGAAAGCAAGTTGTCTACAAGAACTAAGGCCATTATGCCTGTTCACTATGGTAGCTCTTGTAAAGGGATTAAAGAAATTTATGATTTGGCCGCAAAATATGGTTTGAGGGTTATTGAAGATGCCGCTCAAGCATTCGGTAGTACTTATGATGGGAAAAAAATTGGGTCTTTTGGCGACATCATATGTTTTAGTTTTGATGGAATAAAAAATATAACATGTGGTGAGGGGGGGGTGGTTATATCACCTGATGCAAATTTTATTGAAAAGATTCGTGATTCAAGACTGCTGGGCGTTAAAAAAGATACTGAAAATAGGTACGCAGGAAAGAGAAGTTGGGATTTTGACGTAGATGAGCAAGGGTTTCGTTATCATTTAAGCAATATTAATGCTGCAATTGGCCGAGCACAACTTAGTCGAATAAATGAATTCAAATCAAAACGTCAATTTATAGCTACAAAATACACACAGAATCTTTCACATATAAATGAAATAAAGTTGCTTGATTTTGATTATACAGAAGTTATGCCACATATCTTTGTCATTATTGCAAATGACAGAGATTTACTGCGTGACTATTTGATCTCAAAAGAGATAGAGGTTGGAGTTCATTACAAACCTAATCACTTATTATCAAAGTATAAATCTGCGGTAAAATTACCGATAACAGAAATTCTGTACAGTAAGATTTTAACTTTGCCCTGTCATTTTGATTTAAAAATTTCAGAGCAGGAGTATGTAATCAAGAGTATTTTTGACTTTTATGAAAAATAATCCTTTAGTCTCAATTATTATAAATTGTTATAATTCTGAGTTGTACTTGCGTGAAACTGTTGATAGCGTTTTGTCGCAAAACTATAAAAATTGGGAGCTGATATTTTGGGATAATCAATCTACAGACAAAAGCTCTGATATTATCAATTCATATAATGACAAAAGAATCAAATATCATTGTGCACCTATTCATACTAGCCTTGGTGAAGGTCGAAATTTAGCCCTTAAGATGGTTCAAGGCGAGTTAGTTATGTTTCTTGATGCTGACGATTTGATTTCACCGGATCACTTATCCACAATAGTTCCGCTTTTTGAGAATGACATTGGTTTTTCTTATGGTAATGCTTACGTTTATAATCAAAAAGAAAATACGAAAAATCAAGTGTTCAAGAATGAAAGGGAAAGTGGAACTGTTTTTTTACAATGGTTAAATCATTATAATGTATTATTACCTTCAATTGTGTTTAAAAAAGCTGTTCTAGATGACATGCCAGAGTGGTTTGATCGTCGTTTTTCTATGGTTGAGGAATATGATTTTTTCTTACGTATCTCATATAAATGGAAATGTGGATATTCGCATCTTCCAACTTCTACTTGGCGAAAGCATGATAGTAGTTTGTCTTTCAAAAAGCGGGAACAATGGTTGATTGAGTTCCAGTTATTACGGGAGAAAATGTTAAGCTTTGCCCCTGAATTAGCGGCGACTAATGCTTTAGATAGAATTGAACAGCATATAGCTTATTTAACATTTGTTGAAGATGTTGTTTCTAATCGCATTAATAGGGATGTTATCCGTCCATACAAATATAAAAATCTTAAAATATTTGTAACATATATTACTTCATTTCTTGGTGCTAATATAACTAAAACTCTTTTGAATTTCATTAGAAGTAAGCTGTAGGTTTTAATATTTGGAGAGGGTAGTTATATGTGGATAAATTTAATTTTAGCTTTTTTTATTATTTCACCTAAAATTGGAACTCTTGATTTAACTATCGCTCCATTGTTATTCTTGGTGATGGTAACCTTAATGCTTAAAAAATTAAGATGTCCACCATCGTTAATTTTAGATTTAAAAGGGCTGTCAGTTTTTATTTATGTAAATATTATTTGGATTTTCATTTTTTGCTTGGCTTTGTTTGCATTCATTTATCACGGACAAGTAGCATCATCAGTTTTTTTGAAACCGATTAGACAGGTGTTGATTGCTTCTTGTCTTCTTTTTATATTCTTGAATATGAATTTTACCCGAGTGGATTTATTTAATGTTGTTTTGTTGGCCGCTTCGATCAATGCCTTTGTCGTATTAGTTCAATATTTGTCAGGGTTATTTATTCCTGGTTCTCATGGTGATTTTTTGATGCACCCTGAATTTAATAGTGAAATTAATATGGCATGGCGCAAACCAGGCTTGTTTTCTGGTTATCCTCATTCAGCTGTTCTTAGTGCCTTCGGTGCCATAGTGGGTTTTTATTTCCTATTTAATAAAATTACAGCATCTTATTTTATTGCGTTTGCTATGTGTTTTGTTACCTTGCTCTTATCATCAAGAACAGGAATGATCCTGGGTCTGTTAGGTATAACTTTATTATTTCCTCCATTTATATCAGCAAGAAGAGTTAATTCGGGAATTCAGATAATAAGTGCGACACTCATGGATGAATAGCGAGAGGTGGCCAACTGCTGATTGGTGGTACCCTTCTGCTCGCCAAAGTAAAAGCAGTATCACCATGAGCTATCAGCAGTTGACCGAGGGGCAACGATAC
>RRZU011083230.1_pt1 | contig 11821 bp, 14 predicted proteins | sample 2165561 | NCBI WGS metagenome assembly RRZU01 (sample SAMN10456909, study PRJNA506462) | wastewater metagenome | isolation source: wastewater sludge | place: USA: Moscow, Idaho | reverse complement strand
TCAATGGCTTTCATTAGAGAGATATAAAAAGGACTGTTGGAACATAAAAAATCATAAAGTTTAATATCCATATTTACAAACATTTTATCCCTCCTTGAAAACAATTTTACTATTCTTTATCAAAAAAGTAAAGATTTTTTTTATAAAATTTAAAAGAGGTTCAAAATGAACCTCTTTATAATTCAATTAAGCAAGATTATCTAAAATATTAGTTATAAGTGTTATCATTTGAGCCTTTTCTTCTTCTGATACAACTCCACCAGCATCGAAGTCATTTAAAGCTGTTTTAATTTCTTCAGCTTGACTACCTAAGTCAACTTCATATTCGATTCGTATACGCCTCAACAATAGCTTGAACCTGTTCATTATCTAAATTTTCAGAAATAGTTTGTAATGAAGACATCAAACTTTGAAAATCTTCTTCACTTAAATTACTAAAATCAGTATCAGTTCCCAATGAATCAATTATAGCTGTTACTTCAGAAATTTCACTGCCTATAGACATGGCAACTCCAAGTGCATCAAAACTCGCTACATACTTATCAAAAGGATTATCACATCCTACAGTAAACAATAATAAAAATAATAAAAGTATTTTTTTCATATAAATTCCTCCTTAATCTACTCTTGTATTTATGTTTATATTAATTTCTTTAGCAATAAAAGGCATATTAGACACTATAGAAAGATTTGCCACATGACCTTCCTTAAGTAGTGCCCTAATTTTATTACTGATATCCCCCACCAAATCAAAAGTTATAAGTTCTCTGTCTTTCTCCACTTCTACAAATTCTTTTCTTATATGTCCTAAGCAACGAGTTTCCTTTTCTCCAGTATCAAAAGTAGCTTGAGGCATATTTATAAAAAACTTTAGCTCAAAATAATCTTTAGGCTTTTTACTTATTTCTACCTTACGAAAATGTATAGTTGCATTTATAAGTTTATCAAAATCAATTTCCCCCGGTACTTTCATTGAATAAGCATTTATATTATTTTTTGATTCTATGCTTATTTGATAATGATTCCTAGAAAGTTCTCCAGCAATATTTTGTTGCATAACTCTTTTTACATCTTCTATATCCCAATCCTTTGCCAGAAGATACATAAGCTTAGTTACAGCCCCTTCGGGCGTAAGGTCTATTCCCACTTATAACCCCACAGTCTAAAAGTCCACTACTAGCTTGATAAAGGCCTAATTTCACCATGCCAACTTGGCACTGTGTAACATTAACTATAATTACGCCCTTTTTACTAATTTCCTTTATAGTGTCCAAAAATTCTTCATTACTAGGAGCATTCCCGTTTCCAAAAGTTTTAAGTATTAAACCTTTTATATGAGTGTTATTTACAAATATAGATTTCAAAATTTGAGCTTCAAAACCGGGAAATAATTCTATAACCATTACATTACTGTTCATTTGAGTATTAATATAAAAAACTTGCTGGGTAAGTTTTCAATGTTGGGTAGTTTTGGCTTATGTCTTCCCAACTTCTTGCAGGTTTTAAAGGGCTAAGAGGATTATTTCTTTGGCTATTAATCATGCCAATAGTTCCTCCTGTATTTATAATCAGTACCTTTTTTTGCATTAATAAGCTCCTTTTTATTATATTAACTTTACACTACATACTACCTACTCTATATTATATACTTTATAAAAAGAAAACACAATATCTCTTGTTAAAGAAGGCATATTATTGTATAATTTAGTAACTGTAGTTTAAGTCTTTTAGAAAAAAGATTGGCAAGGAAGCCTTGCCTAGGGTTTCGGGGGCTACGCCCCCTATTCTCGCCTCTACCCTACGGCGTTGGCGTTTGGGTAGAGTGCGCGTAACTTCAGTTAGTAAAACACATATTTGGAGGATATTTTGATGAAAATCATAGTTAACAGAAAAGATTTTATAAATGTACTAACAAACATGAGTAATATAGTCAAGGACACTCCTGTAAAACCTGTATTATCAGGAACAAGACTTATTGCTAATCAATTTGGAATAGAATTTGCAGGAACAACAATAGAAACATCATTAAAGAATAGATTAGAAGGAACTGTGGTAGAAGAAGGAGCTGTAGTATTCAAAATACCTCTTATTCTTGAATATGTAAAACTTATAAATGTAGAAGATATTGAAATTCGTGTAACTGGAAACACTTTATATATTCATAATGCAGAATTTTCAATATTTGATGCAGATGAATATCCAAAACTTAGCGAAATAAATGGAAATGTTCATTGTGAGATTGATATTATAGATTTATTAGATGGTTTTGAAAAAGTTAAATTTTCAGCTTCTACTCAATCAGACAATATAGCCCTTTCAGTTATAAGACTTGAAAGCTATGGTGACAGGCTTCATTTTGTAAGCTCTGATTCTTATAGATTATCTTATTTTAGCTCAGAAGTAAATGTTTCTGAAGATTTTGCCATATCTATACCTTTAGAGGCTGTTAACGCTCTTATAAAGATATTTAAATCCTATGAAGGGAAACTTTCTCTTAGCATAGACGGAAATCAGCTCAAAATTGAAACTAGAGACATAATCTTTACAACTAGACTTATTGAACTCGCTTTCCCAAATTATAAAGGAATTTTGACTAACCTTAATGAAGATAAAGAAATAGAGATGAATAAAGATCATTTTGTTTCAGCTCTTAAAAAAGTTTATACTGTAGCAAGAACTAACCAAGAAACTAAAGAAGCTGCTATATTTCATTTTCATGGAAACAAACTCAATATCCAAGCTTCAGCAGGTAGAGCAAAAACTACTCAAAATATTGATACAATTAAAATTGGAGAAGATGTAAAAGCTTCATTAAATGTAAAATACATGCTAGAATTTTTAAGTAATATCAAAAATAATGTTATAATAAAAGCTACAAATAGTTCATCAAAATTTGTAGTTAGCGAATATAAAAATGATTCATACTTGTACATCCTAATGCCTTTGGCATTAAGAGAAGCATAAAAATAGATTGCTGTTTAATGTAAATTGTTGTATAATAATTTTGAAAGAGGTGATATTAATGAATAAAATAGACTTTGAAAAGTTAGTTCAAAAAGCTTCTCACAAAAAAAATTCTTTAGTTTCAACTGTGAAAAAAGTTAATAAGTCGTTAAATGGACATAAAATAAACAAATCGGAAATAATACATAATTATGGCGAAAAAAATTGAACTTATTTTAGATACTAATATCTTTATTGATGCAATTAATGGTAATGATTACGCAATAAAAATACTTGCATTAGTCGATTCGAAAAAAGCAAAGCTATATTTTTCTAGAAATACTGTAGGAGAGCTTTTTTATGTGGTTCATAATATTTGTAAGTATCAAATAAAAAACAAAAGAATCTCAAAAGATATTATGCTTAATTTAACGGATATGTATTTAAATTCGGTTAACATAAACACTAAAAATAGTGATGGAAGTCCTAAATGTAAAGACATTGACGATGATATGTTTTTAGAATGTGCCTATATAAGTAAACCTGATTACCTTATATCTAATGATATAAAAAGTGGCATGCACAGCATTAGTTTTGATAAAACTAAAATTATAACATCAAAAGAATTTATAGAAAATTTTGAAAAATAGGCTGATTCCTCAGCCTATTTTCTATTTTTTTCAATCCAATTAATAGCAAAATCCACGAGTTTTTTTTGACTCATTAAACGAACTTCTCCATCACCTATTTTACATAGGCTAAAATTCTCTTTGTTCTCTTCAAAAGCTTTTCCTATTTCTTCAAAATCCTCTCCATCTACAAATAAAGTGTCATAATCTACCCATTTTCTTTCTCCATCTACTAAAATAGCACTACTTTCTGTGCAGTTTCTTTTAGAAGGATAATTTGCTAGAGCATCAGCTAAATGTAGCGAAGTATTTTTATCATAACCAACACCGATTAGTAAAACCTTTCCATCAAGTTTATAAAATCTATCAAGGGGAGAATCTTTCCCAAAAATATTAGATAAACCATGATTTTCAGTAAGATCTTTGGCATATTTTCCCCAAGCTGCCAGAGACCTTGCAGGGTGACTACTTCTTTCCACTCCCTTCCATTTACGAAACATTTCAGAAACGGCTCCCATAGTATTTGTTGGAGTAATATCTTTGTCATATGCAGGCCAATTTTCTCTTATTAAGTCCCACCACTCTTTAGGTTCTTCCCAATGAACCCCTGTGCTAGGATCAAGATTTTTCCAAGTTTGAGTAGGCATTATAATTGTTCCTTCTTGGGTAATTGTTTCCATAAGAGCTTCTATAACTATTTGGGCTCCTCCGCAAACAAAACCTAGACTTTTTAGAGAACAATGAACAAAAAGTGCATCTCCTTTTTTAATTCCTAAATCCTTAAATCCATCTTTTAAAACCTGTTTTGTAACAAAACTTCTTTTTTCTTCCATTATAAGCTCCTTTAAAATCAATTTTCGCAAACGTGTGCATAACTATGATACTTTATTTTTTTGAAAATTTCAACTACTTAAGATTTTTTTTTATTTACAAACAAAGATCCAGTTGACTATTTGAAATTTTGTAGAATAAATTTCATGGCATTATATAAAATATGGAGTATAATCATCATATAAGTACGATGGCTCATTAATTAGAGGTGGTTATTATGAGAAGTTTCAGGCTTCAACTATTTATTATGTTTTTACTTATAGGTTCAATCTCTTTTTCAAAAACATACAATATTGCTGTTATCCCCAAAGGAAGTACTCATGATTTTTGGCTTGAAGTAGAAAAAGGTGCATTAAAAGCAGGAAAAGAATTTGGTGTCAATATAATTTTTAGGGGCCCAAAATACGATAACAACACCATTGCTCAAATAAAACTTGTGGAATTCTTTATAAAGCAGAAAGTTGATGCAATTGTTCTTGCTCCTAATCATAAAACAGACTTAGTGGATATTGTAAAAGAAGCATTAGCAGCCCATATTAAAGTTATAATAATAGATTCTGGACTAGATAGTAATAGTTATCAAAGTTTTATTGCTACAGATAATTTCATGGCAGGAAAATTGGCTGGTAAAAAATTAGCTGATATTATAAATAATAAAGGTAATGTAGGAATTATAAAATATTATGTTGGAAATGCTTCTACTGAACTTAGAGAAGCTGGTTTTCTGGAAGCAATGAAGGAAAATAAGATACCAGTAATTGTGAACGAATATGGAGGAGCAACAATTGGATTAACTTTAAAAAAAGGTCTGGAAATCCTTGAAAAGAAACCAAATATAGTAGGACTATTCACTCCTAACGAGTCTTCTACTATTGGTATGGCAAAAGCTCTTGAAAGAACAAATTTACACAAACAAATAGCTTTGGTAGGTTTTGATTATAATAGTGAAATTCAAAATATGATGAAAAAAGGACTTATAAAAGGCGTTATTGTTCAACAACCTGAGCAAATGGGATATCTCGGAGTCAAGACTGCTATAGAATCACTTGATGGGGAAAAGATTAATAAAAAAATTGTGGTAGATTCAAAGTTTATAATTTCAAAATAAATAATTTTATTTGATATATAAAGAAAAAAGAGCTAAGTATATTTCTTAGCTCTTTTTCCTTTATTAATGACTATAACAATACTTTAAAAATTTTAGTTTGTTTGTACTACTCAGGCTACATCCAAGCATCCACGCCTTTGAAACTGCGTCACAATATCAAAATTTAGCTTTCATTTATATAAAAACAATAATTTAAATACAAACAATCCTTTGGACACTTTTAAAATCAATGGATTTACTTTTTATAGTTTCGGGTCAAGAGCCCTTGACCTATACAAAATTCTATGTTTTCTTAATTGTGACGCAGTCTGTTTGAAGTGGACGCTTGGAGTAAGCTACGGGGCTTTGCCCCGAACCCCCATAAAATCAAAATTGACCTTATTTATCTATGTAGTACTGGGGGTTACATTTATTTTAAAGACTTTCTCCCAAAAGTAATTCATGAGTCAAAACTATTTTTTTGGTACTTAGATTTCTATTATTAATTATATCAAATAATAACTTTGCCCCTTCATAGCCAAGATTATTATAGTTGTATTTAGAAGTAGTAATTACAGGGTGATAGTACTTTGCCAAATCTGTCCCACCCATTCCTACAACTTTTACATCATCAGGAACTTTATATCCTTTTTCAAAAAGATATCTCATAGCTCCTATGGCCATTTTATCTGTTACGGAAAATATTGCCTGTGGAAGAGATTTCTTTAATAATTCTTCACAGGCTCTATAACCTGAATTTACTGTAAAATCTCCTGTTTTCATAAAATCACTTGAAATTTCTATGTTTTTATTCTTCAAGGCTTTCAGGAAACCATTTTTTCTCTTTATTCCTACAGCAACATCGTATTCTCCAACACCTATAAAAGCAATCTTTTCTGTTACCTTTGTTAATAATAAATCAGCCAATTCCTTAGCTGCAAATTCATCATCAAAAATCACGCAAGGATTAGAATCAAGACTTTCTTGCCCTAGTATTACTGTGGGTATCTTACTCTTTTTTATAAGTTCATGGTGAGCCATAGTAAGCTCTGTGGCAATTAATACAATTCCATCTACTCTTTTTTCTTGAAACAATTTAAAAAGTTCTATTTCTTTTTCTATATTATGATTACTGTTTCCTATAATAAGAGAATATCCGTAGGATGAAAAGAACTCATCAATTCCTGCAACTGTATCTCCTGAAGAGCTAGAGTTAACCTTAGGCAAAATAACCCCTATAGTATGACTTTTATTCTGCAAAAGAGCTTTTGCGTGGGCATTTGGTCTGTATCCTGTTTCTTCAATAAGTTTTTCTACCTTTTCTCTAACTTCTTTTTTTACATAACCTGAGTTGTTTACAACTCTAGATATAGTGGAAGTTGAAACTTCCGCCAATTTTGCTAGTTCTTTTATGTTCATTAGCATCCCTCTTTATCTTTTCATATAAATCTCCTTATATTATAAAGCTTTTTTCTCTTAAAATGAAGTAAAATAAAAAAATATTTTTACCTAATTGACAATTTCTTGAAAAAAATGTATATTTATGGTAAGGTTTTCATATTTTAAGGAGGAAATTATGAGTATAATATGCACAGGTGAGTTATTAATCGATTTTATTTCTCAAAACATCGGAAATAATCTTTGTAACTCAGATATGTTTTTGAAAAAAGCAGGAGGAGCTCCTGCAAATGTTTCTGCTGTTATCAGTCGTTTAGGTGGTAAAGGGCTATTTTGTGGTAAAGTAGGAGATGATAGCTTTGGTGAATTCTTGGAAAAAAGTCTAATTTCTCATGGTGTAGATTGCTCATTATTATACAAAGACAAAACAAATGCAACTACTCTTGCTTTTGTTTCTCTTGAGGAAAATGGAGAAAGAGACTTTTCTTTTGTAAGAGCAGCTGACAGTTTCCTAAAATATTCTGAATTAGACTTAGATATACTAAAAGAAGCTTCGATTTTTCATTTTGGTTCAGCTACAGGGTTTTTGGAAGGAGATCTAAAAGAAACTTATTACAAATTACTAGATTTTTCTATAAAAAATAATAAAATTATCTCTTTTGACCCAAATTATAGAGAAGCATTTTGGAAAAATAATAAAGAAGAATTTGTACAAAACTCTTTAAATTTTGTAAAATATGCAGATATTTTAAAAATTAGTGAAGAAGAACTTTTTATTCTTAGCGGAAAAAAAGATTTTCAAGAAGCTGTGGATTTTCTTCATAATAAAGGAGCAAAATTAATTACTGTAACTCTAGGAAAAGAAGGAACTTTTGTTTCAAAGGGAAATTCTAAAGAAACTATACCTAGTATAAAAATAAAATCTATTGATAGTACTGGTGCTGGAGATGCTTTTATAGGAGCTTTCCTTTACTATATTGAAGAAAATGGACTTGAACTTAATAATTTTGAAAAAATTAAAACTTATATATCAAAAGCAAATGTTGTAGCTGCAAAAGTTTGTACAAAAATGGGTGCTATGGAAGCTCTTGATGTAATAAATGAATAACAAAAATTTTCCTGTATTTTACCTTAAATAAATATCTATATTACATTTATAATATATACTTTTTTTGGAGGTGACTTATGGAAGATTTAGAACTTATAGAGAAAATATTGCATGACTTTGAAAACAATTATTTTTTGGGAAAAAAGCAATTAAAAAAACTAAGAGAAATAAACGCAAATATTTCAATTAAATCAATTAGTAAACTTATTGATGAATGGTCTCTTTATTTATCAGAAACTCTTTATGCTGATAAATTTACTAAGGATTTTCTTATGCTTATTATCAAAAAATATATAAAAATCCCCTAAAATTAATCTCTTAATCTAGGGGATTTTTTATTTAAAATATATAGATAAGCTAATTATAAGCTAATGTTTTCTTCTGATTCAAAATCAAATATGTGGCATTTTTCCATATCATAGTAGAAATCATATTCAACACCGTATTTAATATCTCCAGCTTTTGCAGAAGGAATTCTTGAAGTATATTGATTTTTACCCATTTGGTAGTATACATAAACTTCGTTACCCATTTGCTCAACAACTGCTACTGAACCTTTTAATACATTTGAATCATGTCCATCTTTTGAAACTATGTTTTCTGGTCTAATTCCAAACCATACTTTTTTACCATTATGACCTTTTACTTTATCTGCTTTTGCTTTTGGAAGTTCTAATTTATTTCCTTCAACAAGTACAAATACTTTTTCTCCTTGAACAGATATTTCTCCTTCTACTAAGTTCATTGCTGGAGAACCAATAAATCCTGCAACGAATTTGTTAGCTGGTTTGTTATATAGGTTTAATGGAGTATCTACTTGCATTATTTGTCCAAAGTTAAGAACACAAATTCTATCTCCCATAGTCATAGCTTCTACTTGGTCATGTGTTACATATACCATTGTAGCTGTTTTACCTTGTTTTTTAAGCTCTTGGTGTAATTGAGTAATTACAACCCTCATGTGTACTCTAAGTTTTGCATCTAAGTTTGATAATGGTTCATCAAATAAGAATACATCTGGTTGTCTAACTATTGCTCTTCCTACAGCAACCCTTTGTCTTTGTCCTCCAGACATTTCTTTTGGTTTTCTGTCAAGTAATTCAGTAAGTTCAAGCATTTTAGCTGCTTCTTCAACTCTTTCTTTTATTTCGTTTTTAGGAACTTTAGCTAATTTAAGTCCAAAAGCCATATTTTCATAAACTGTCATATGTGGATATAATGCGTAGTTTTGGAAAACCATTGCAATTCCTCTATCTTTTGGAGGCATATCATTTACAACTTTATCTCCTATTTGTACTTCTCCACCTGATATTTCTTCAAGTCCAGCTATCATTCTTAATGTTGTTGATTTCGCACATCCTGATGGTCCAACAAATACCATGAATTCTCCATCTTGAATATCTAAGTTTATTCCGTGAACTGCTTTAAACCCATTGTCATAAACTTTTTCTACCCCTCTTAATTTTACTTCAGCCATTTTATTACTCCTCCTACACTGTTTCTCTTTTTATTATTTTTGTTTCTATGTAAACTTCTTTTTTTTTTACTTCTTTATTATCCAAAAGATTAATAAGGATTTTACAAGCTTTTTCGCCTTTTTCCAAACCACCTGTGTCTACTGTTGTAAGTGATGGATTTGTGTATTCACTTCCTTGAAGATTGTCAAAACCTATAAGTTTTATCTCTTCTGGAACTAATACTTTAAAATTATAAAGAGATTTTAGAACTCCCAATGCAAGTATATCACTTGTACATATAAGCCCTTTTACTCCTAATGAAACTAAATTTGCTCCAATTATTTTACCTTCTAAAAATTCATCTTTGTTTGCATGAAGAATCATTTCTTCCCTAAGTTCTATCCCGTAATCTTCAAGACATGATATATACCCCATAAATCTTCTTTCTGAAATTTCATTAGCTTTAATTTTCAGAAAAAAAGGCTCTTTTACTCCAGATTTTATAAGTTCTTCTGTTGCAAAATATGCTCCAAAGGTATCGTGTGAATTAATATAAATAATTTCTTCTACACTTTCGCTATAATTATCTACTGCTATAATTGGTTTTTTCAGTTTTTTTAGTCTAATTAAAATATTCTTATCAAAATTCCCTATTATAATCAGACCATCCAAGTTTCTTCTCAAAACCCAGTCATCAACAAAATTTGTATCTCCATAAGCCATGGTAATAAAGTCAAATTCTCCGTCAATTCTCAAGTAATTTTCAATTCCTCTTATAACCCTTTCTTGTGAAGGATTATTTGGTTCATATAAAACACCAATCAAATGAGATTTTTTTTGTACCAAAGATTTAGCAGTTAAGTTCGGTTTATACTCTAGTTCATTCATTGCCTCTAATATTTTCATTTTTGTTTCTTCAGAGCATTTATTTACTCCATTAATAACATTAGAAACAGTAGAAACTGAAACACCTGCATATTTTGCTACATCTTTAATAGTCATCTTTGACATCTTTTCTCCCTTTGGTAAATCGTTTTACCAATACCAATATAATACTTTATTTACAAAAAGTCAACAGTTTTTTAGTTATTTTTGAATTTTTTTATTTTTTATGACTACTCTTTATCGATAAAAATATGAATAAATTTAATATCCTCTATTTTTATGAGGGTCTATCCGTAGCCCAATGTCATCAACTTAAGGAAGATTGTTCTTTCAATCTACACAACCACAAGGAATTGCCCTTACAAAGTTAATATATATTGCAAGGCCACTTCTGTGGTTGCTTGGCTGTAGGCTGAAGTTACAAAAAAAATAAATTTTTAATTTTTTTTAATTAGGGGTTGTTTTCTTGTTTTCTATCTCGTATCATTTAAATGTGGGGTGCATGAATGATAAGATAATTAGTTCTGAGATTTAAATTTTTAAATTTAGTTTTTAGTATTTGGCAGTTTTTAATGCCGGTTATTTTTAGAGTTAAGTTTTAAGCTTTAAGTGTTAGATTTAATTTCGTTTTTAAAGATTTTAATTAGTTTTAAGGATTTAGAGTATTTAGTATTTATTATTTAATTTTAAGATTTATGTTTTAGTTATTTGATATTTAGAGTATTTAATAGTTTAGGTTTTTATTTTTAAGATTTTTAGTTATTATTAGTTTTAAGATTTAAATGTTTAGTATTAAGAATTTTAAGTGTTTGATTTTAAGTTTTAATTTGTGATTTGTGATATTTTATTTTTAAGATTATTAAAAAATTATTTTATCAGCACCCCATTTAAAACATGAGCAACACTAGCTCATGTTTTTTATTTAAATCAAAATTTTAATAGACTATCTAAAAATAATAGATTTTTCTAAAAAAATGTATAAATTTTCACACTTTTTTTACTTGCTTATTCAACAATTATGGTATAAAATTTAGCTATAGAAAAGGAGGGTTCAATGGATAATTTTTTGAAAACTTTAAATCAAGTTAAATATAAAGATATTCAGGAGCTTTTAAACAAAAAAATGAAAATAAATCCCACTAAAGAAGCGATTTTAGCTTTCTTACTTTATTTTGTTTTCGGCTTTAACTGGATTTTGTGGTCTGATACTATTTTGTCCTTTTTAGTAAAAGATGTTGAAACCTATAAAAAAATTCAAATTATAAAAGGTTGGTTATATGTCTTTTTATCTTCTGTATTGATATATTTTATAGTTTATACAAGGACTAAAATTTTATACAAAACTTTACAAGTTGTAGAAGATAACCAATTAAAATTAAAAGAAACTTTAGAGAACCTATTTGAATCAGAAGAAAAACTAAAAAACACTATTTATTTTGATTCTTTAACCAAACTTCCTTCTAGACTAGGAATTGAACTATAT
>RRZU010458655.1_pt1 | contig 11821 bp, 5 predicted proteins | sample 2165561 | NCBI WGS metagenome assembly RRZU01 (sample SAMN10456909, study PRJNA506462) | wastewater metagenome | isolation source: wastewater sludge | place: USA: Moscow, Idaho | reverse complement strand
GATTTCAAGAAGATTGTGTTAGATGAGTTGGCACGAATGATTTTCTCAATATCTTCACCATATACAGAACGGAGCTGTTGGAAGGATTGCAATACGAAGGTCAATTGCACATCCTGACCAAGGGCGATAGATGTGATTGTATCAATGTTCGGTATTCCATTTTCACCGGAACGGATGTTACCAAACTCCTCGAGCATTAAACGAGTACCAACTATAGGTTTACGTGTAGATTTAGTAACATATGAGTTGGCATATATCTCATCAATAATCTGTTTGATGATAATCAAAATATGTTTCTGATATTGTTGCAAGTGAGGTGGTGTTATCGCAAAGATAAACTTAGGACGCTCACTGTAGAATACCTGATTAGAAACAATAACTGGTTTATTGACATTATCGTATGAACGAGTTATATAAGATATCTGTGGTGTTACAAAATCACTTATCTTAGGTTCCTTAGTTTTAGGGTCTAATTCAAGTAATAAACCACCTGATACTTTTTTCTTCTTAGTTATAGGGTCTACAACGTAAGTGATACTGTTGTATGTTTGATAACCCTTAATAAACTTGAAGAAGAACTCTTTAACAATTGTTCCATTTGTCTCAATAGACAACTTCAAATAAGTTTCATCGTTTTCAAAGATACCTGCAAAGTGTGCCCAAATCCAGTTTGAAGCCGCGATACGCTCTTCGTGTTCATAAGCACTACCTTCATAACGTTCTGTAAAGTTCTTATCTTTATAAACTGTCCACTTACATAATTCACCTGTGATACGGAATTTCTTAACGTAATCAGCGTCAAATTGGATACCAAAACGTCTAGGGAATCCCATACCTGTAACGTCAAAGGATTCACTCAAGCTTCCTGACATCAAGGCTACGGTTGTTGGGTCAGCATAGGCTGACAAACCAGTAAGAAGGGTTGCGTAGATACCTGCGATTGTTTGTTGGGCTCCAGCAATTTGTTTGATTGCGTTGTTGGCTGTGATTGCTAGTGTACGCAATTCATTGGCTGGCAACATTGACATGGCGTCAAAGACCAAAGTCAAGAAGTCTTTTTCAGCAACCGGAGGTGCGGATGGGTCTAAATTAATAAAATCAACATCTTTCGAAACTTTCGCTGCCAGTTCCCCTATAAGTGAATATACGTTATACATGGTAACTTTAGAGTAAAGTTTGTCAATTTCATCATCGATAACTTCTTGAGGTACTTTATCACGATATCCTAGATATCGAATATATTTCTCTTGTTCTATATAATAGTCGAATAAGAGATAAACAGCTCGACGGAACATGTTACCTGCGGCAGGGTTCCAAATCTCACCGTTGTCAGGGAACAGGGTATCAACTATAGAGTCAATCAAGGCTGTCCCTTTGTTTTTGTTAGAACGTCTAAACTCTTGAATTGCGTTAGCTAGTGGGTTAAAGACGTTAGTTAAGTTCGGGTTCATGAGGTTGAATTGAACAACTTCCATACCACGAACTGTGGCTGAGTAATAGAACTTAGCGAGGAGCTCGCCCTTAGGGTCTGTCGTAAACAAGTTCCATTTTTTCTTTTCACGCGTCCATACATCGATTTTTTCTACCGTCCCTTTCGGGATATTTACACGGAATAGACTATACATTCACCCATACGGTGCACCCATTATAGTCGTTGAACCTCCTCTTACGAGTTTGGCTGCTGATTATCCATTCCTACTCCTTAGTACTATTCCTAGCTTTTCTTTCAACTTAGAGTATCCGATAACTTGTTTCTGACTTTCGTCTCCACTCGGGCATATCGGCTTTAGGATGTCCCAGCAATTTAGAGTGTTTTGACACTAGGTTTCCCTAATGAAAGCCCCCAATGTTAAGGCTGGTTCTATATATGTTTGCATTTTCTTCAATATGATTCGCAAAATCATACCCGACGGTTATCGTCTGCCTTTACTTTCATAAAGGATGAGATTATATCTTATACTAACGAGTGAATTTCCACAACTTACTACCTGCTGTGTAGATTCGGTCATATCCTTGTTTATCATCAGTTTTATGAGTTAAATGATTCTCAACATATTCATCAACATTACCACCATACTCCCCACCATTATCTTTGGCTATTACACCAGACTTGGCTGACCATGGTGTGGCTATTTGCCAACTATAGGTGTCTAATGGATTACTTGTTGATACAAAGACTAAGGATGGTCCAGTCTCTTTTACAAACTCAGCTCCAGCTGAAGCATATCCATTACCGTCACCATAATTGTTGTCGGAATATGAGGTTATCACATCATCATCAAAATCTTTGAAATATCTTTTGATAAACTTACTCAACCCACCAAGAACTTGAATACCTGGTTTAAAACACAATCGTTTCAACTCAACAGTTCCTCGATTGTCACCAAAGGTCGCTACAGCCACCAAGTCACCATTATGATACATTCCATACTTTACCTTGGATGCTATATATCCTTGGGTATGATAATTCTCCAAGAAGGTGCGAGCTGTTTTTGTAGAAATCTCTTCAATTGTAGTCTTTCTTGCATAGAGCCTAGTACTGTATCCCAATATTTGTTGTTCTAATCTTGGCCATACAATAGAAGTAAATCTGTTTGGTTCTAAATCATACTCAAACAACTGAATCAATATAACACCTTTATCTTTGCACAATCTGTACTTATCATAATGATATCCTCTATCCTTAGACCTATTCAAATATGAACGATTGCTAGTCTTTGCAAAGATATTACTATTATGGGTTGATGATGGATTGACCTCAATAGCTAAACCATGTTCGGGTAGATAAAAATCTACTTCTAAACCGTCTAAGAGTTTTCTGTGGTTGCGTACATATGGTACATTCAATTCCTTCAATTTATGTTCAAGCATTGTTTCATACTTAGACACTGTTTTCTCAAGATAAACCTCTGGAACTTTCAACAAGCCCTTTTGGTTGTAATACTTCAACCAAGGTATAGAGAAATCTATTGATAATTTGAATAACTGATTGTCAGGATATTCCATAAGACCATACTCATCATTCCAAAGCTTGATAAGGTTTTCAACATGGTCATTACTTAAGGTTGATATAACAAAATCTCTGCGAGAGAGTGGTAATTCCTGTAAGAAGATTTCTGATTCATCATACTTTGATAAGACTGCTTTCCACTTGTCATCTCTTGTCAATGTATTATATGTAGATTTTCTCCAATTTTTAGCGGGGTCGGATAATTGAAAATTATGCTCAACACCGTATTTGGATAACATGGTTTCTTTCAATTTATCTTTAAACTCAGATAATTCCATAACATTGTCTACACCATAACGCTCTCGTGTTGTTGCAACCCGTTTCTTTTGAACATCTTCCAATAAGGCGGTATGTTCAACACCATATAAACCAAGAGTTGTGTTCTTTTGAGATATGGACTTACGTTTAGACCAATCTTTAACACTATCAACACCCAAAACATCTGAGAAAAAGGATTTTAATTTCTTATAATCTAAGCCGTACTTGACCATGATGTCTATACGGTCTAAGTCTCCGGATAAATAAGCATTCAAATCAACTCTTACTTCATCAGTCTTATCCATCCATCTTGAAAGGTTCTCTTGATAGGCTTGTTTTGAGTTACTTCTTGTGGATTTATAGTCAGACACCAATTTATCAACAACTGATTCATCAGTAACCAAGGCTTTTAGTGTACTTGGTGTTACAAATCCATAATAATACATTGGTAGTAACTCTTCTACCGTCGCTTCTATTTGTGGGAAATAATTGGATGTTCCATTTAATTTAATAATATTATTCGTTTTCTTCATAACTATATTATATCATAAATGGTCTTATTTGTCAACCCTTCCCACCTCGTTAGTCACACATTTTTCTTCCGCCATAAGCTTGCGGTTCTACTCCCCGACAAGGGGATAATCGTTGAGGGTCCCTCATAGGCTTACGCCCTTAGAGTGTTCCCAGCTAAAGACCCATTCTTATGAACTTAGGATTTAACCTTATTTACATTCTCCAACTCTTTTCTATTTTCATTACCTCACAGCTCATCATTTCTAATCACTGTTTGGGCTTGGAGACTTTAGGGATTCAAAGCTTTTAACGTGTTAGCATTTACTAGTTACCTAATAAATGGGGCAAACACCCTTTACCACCCCGGGTGATAGCGATCAATACCGTATTAACCGGGCGGCTGTCGTAAAAATATACACCTGCTGGTCGTGCTGTTTCTGTATCTAATGGATAAAATTCATTATTTATCACATCTGCTAGAGTATCATACTCCATACGACCGTAGGAACCTGAACGTTTCTTACCGTCCCCACCTTCATTTTTCTTCAACTTAGGGTTGAAGTCGTAATCGGTAGCGTCATGTAAGATACGAAATTTTTGTGGTACACCTGACATTGAGAACAAAGTATCTGCCAATTCTTCGTCAAACATAGGCATCTTCTTGGTGACGATATTACCATTCTCATCCCGTTTTACGAAACCATCGACCGTTGGGTCGTAAACTGGTACGTCAATTTTCTTAATACCTTTGTTGCTTATCATGGCATGACCCATAAGGGTTGATACGTGTCCGTCAAAACCTAGTCCCACATCGGGTGCTACGTCTAATTCTTGGGTCAAATGGTCCATTGTTCGAATATAGGCATCGTTTGTATATTCTTCAATGTCGCTTGTCAAGTGCATAGCATTGTTGTTAAACCATATAGCATAGATTTTCTTATAGGCTATAAAGTAGACAATTGCAATTACTGGTAAGGCTAAGATAAAATACCAAGGAACTAAGCCGTTCATGTGGAAGAATCCAACATCTGGTTCGTTTGGTGGTAAGTTTATGAACATCATTGAGAAGTATTGTAATACTACGCAAAGAAGTAAATAACCACCAACACTTACACCCCAGGTTGGTGCTAGATAGTACCATTCCGGGTCGGCCGTAGTCTTGTTCTTTTTGTCAACCTTTTGGTTTGCATCTCTTCGAGGTGCGTTCGCATTTTGTTTCGTTTTGTTGTAATAGTCTCGTTGAATTTGTCTCTGAGCTTTTTTACCAAAATCTCCAAAAGCCATTATTCCTCCTAGTGGTTTTACCCACGTTATTTTACTTTATACCTTTATTATATCATATATTGTAGGTTTTGTCAATAGATGAACAAGACTAATAGGAGTCTTTTGAGGTTCTTTGGGTTGACGTGTATACACCAGAATAAGTTATCATAAGCGCCCGAATATTATTATAATTAAAATTTATGCCATCTTCTCTTGACAACCCCCCCCGATTTGGTATAATTAAGGTGTATTAAGATATATTTAAGGTATTAAAAAATTAAGAGGATTTTATGATTATTAGAAAAAATAGAAAAGTACTCCTTACAGCAGCGGCCATCTTGGGTGGTACGGTTACAACATCTGTACATGCTGATGAGTTTACTGATTTATATAATAAGGTTCAAGCCTTTAACTCCCGTGTGGACAGTCAGATATCAGCCAATGTTAAATTGGGTGAGACCGTTACAGTACCTGTTGCAAGTATTGCAACTATGGAACAGCAAGTTAACCAACATATTGCATCTACTGACTCAATCCTTGCTAACAAAGGTGATATTTCGGCAGAACTTGAAGCATATAACGCACGTAAAGATGCTTATAACACAGCTAGAAATGAGGCAATTCGATATAATGTAGAAAATGCGGCACTCGAAATCGACACTTCCGGAACCACACCAGTGTTGCGAGCTACGGGTGTTGAGGTTACACAAATCAATATTGCAGAATTATTTAATTCTGCGAATGCTAAGAAAGTGGTTGATTTTTATTCTACGGTTAGTGCTTTTGATCCTAATAGTACCGGTAACGGTATTAACAAGGGTGCGCCTATTCGTATAAGCGGTACGGAGGGAGTTGATGTTGTCGTCACTTGGGTCGCTGGTGATACACGCCCTCTGTGGTTAGACCCGTACGTCGATGACTATTCTCATGCCTTCAGTATAGATGCTCCCAATAATGGTTCAATGGAATCCGCGACGGAACTACGTTTCCAATTTGTTAAAACGGGAACGGATGAGCCTGTGAATATTGCAACGATGTTCCGTACGGTAGACTTTGACAAACGAGAACGATTGGCTTTTAAATCTGATACTGGAGCCTCAGCTATGATTTCTGGTGTAAGAAACACAGTGGAATCGGGTGAGTGGGAGATTTATGAGGGTGGTTATGCACCATCTGATGTGGTTGGTGCTGCAGGCTCTGTTACTGCGTTTAGTGGTTCTGATGTTTCAATTAAATATTGGGGTGATTTGGCTATTTTAGGATTGTTTGCGCCAACAAGCGATTTCAAAATAGAAAATATTCAATTGAAACCAATACCTCCTGAATTCTCTGAACCGGCTCCAACAGCCAAACCTGTCACAATTCAAAAACTAGCTCTTCCTGAACGTATCGTAACAACAGAACCAATACCAGTCACTACTAGATACATTGACAATCCTGATGAGTTGCCTGGTTATCAAGTGGTCAGACAAGAAGGTAAGGCTGGTGTGCGTACAATTACTAAAACTGACGGTGTTAGTGATGGTGGTAAAATTACAACACCTATGGTTGAGCGTGTAATTGAACGTGGTACTCTTGAACGTATCGTAACAACAGAACCAATACCAGTCACTACTAGATACATTGACAATCCTGATGAGTTGCCTGGTTATCAAGTGGTCAGACAAGAAGGTAAGGCTGGTGTGCTTACAATTACTAAAACTAACGGTGTTAGTGATGGTGGTAAAATTACAACACCTATGGTTGAGCGTGTAATTGAACGTGGTACTGGTGTTGATATAGTAGAACCAATCAAAGTGGAATACAAGGTTGTTGACACTATACCATACGGTGAACAAAAAGTGATTGTTGAAGGTAGAGCGCGAGTAACTCGAAACAACAAAGAACGTGTCGCTGGAATAACACGAATTGTTGAGGTTGGTACAGCCAAGACTGAATACACTAAAACAGGTACAGTGGAAACTCGTTATATTCCTGATGCTAACACACCATATGGTGAAACACGAGAATTCACTAAAGGTTATCAAGGTCTAACAACTGTAGAAACAACAGCTTCAGTCGATGCAAATGGTAATATTGTTAATCCTGTAACAACAAAGACTGTTGAAGAAAAACAAGACCATATTATTGCCGTTGGTAATGTTAAGAAAGAACCGATAACAATACCATTTGAAACAAAATATATTGATGACCCAACACTTAAAAAGGGTGAAGAGGTTGTTGAAGTAAAAGGTGTTAACGGTACTGGATACTCTGTAATTGGGCATGAGATTAACCCACAAACGGGTGAACTTGGAGCTAGTCAAACATCAACAACAGTAACAACAAGACCTGTTATGGCTTTGATTAGACGTGGTACTAAAGTTGAAGAGACTCCTGTGGTTGAGACACCAGTAACTGAGACACCAGTAACAGAAACTGAAACACCAGTAACTGAAACACCAGTAACAGAAACACCAGTAACTGAGACTCCGGTAACTGAAACACCTGTAACTGAGAAACCTGTAACTGAGAAACCTGTAACTGATAAACCTGTTACGGAAACTCCAAAAACAGAAACTCCTGTAACTGAAACTCCAAAAACAGAGACTCCTATAACTGAAGCACCTACTGAGACTCCTGTAACGGAAACTCCAGTAACCGAGACTCCTGTAACAGAAACACCCGTAACCGAAACACCCGTAACCGAAACACCTGTAACAGAAAAACCAGTAACTGAAACACCGGTAACTGAAAAACCGGTAACTGAGACTCCTACAACTGAGACTCCTGTAACAGAAACACCAGTAATTGAAACACCAGTAACTGAAACACCGGTAACTGAGACTCCTGTAACTGAGAAACCTGTAACTGATAAACCTGTAACTGAGAAACCTGTTACGGAAACTCCAAAAACAAAAACTCCTGTAACTGAAACACCAGTGACTGAGAAACCTACAATAACCAAACCCACATTACAAACAACACCAGCTACCGCAACACAATCGACAGCTACACAACCAACAGCACAACCAACAGCCACACAACAAACAGCTCAAACGGCGGTAAAAACCACACAACCATTACCTCAAACAGGTGATACGTCAGGTTTGTCAACAATTGTTGGTTTAGTTTCAACAATCACTTCTGGTTTAGGTTTAACTCGTAAACGAAGAAATAAAAAAGACTGATTTAATCAGTCTTTTACTGTTTAAAATATTGGTCAACACTAGTATTTGTTGACAAAACACTTATAATTTGCTACAATGTATATAGAGAAAGTGAGGCTGAAATGTACAAAATCGGATATATTAACAGCAAATCAAAACTTAAAACACGAGACTTTCCTGAAATATACACAGGTGGTGACCTCAAAGATGGTTATTTTACAACTCATTTGACTGACAAGAACATTGAACGTGTTGCTCGACGTCTTATGGATAACACCTATCATAACGCCTTGGTCTATGTGGTGAAAGTTGATGGTGATGAAGTCACAAACATATATAAAGCGCATAATGATTTCAAGTTGGAGTTGGACTACCAGGCATCAAATGGAAATACAGTAACCGTTGAAATACCCGGTGGGGCATATGTTGAAGGTAAATATCTTACGCAAGATAATTCCTTAGAAACAGCACAAGCGTTAGCTGACAGATGGGGAAATGGGTTGTTAAATGCTAAATTACAAAAGATGGATGGGAATATTAAATTGTACGATTACCGAGATGAAAACATCCCACTCCACAAAGACCCCATTCAAGTCTACTCTAAAGAGTTGGCGGAAGCTTTGTACGAAAAATATCATTTCAAAAGAGATAACCCGTATATTGATAATATGGTCAATCAAAAAGAACATCAATTGGTTGTTAAACTTGCTGAACAAAACATTCTACCAAATGAATCGTATATAAACTTTAAAGAACGTTTAAAATATTTCTATGACATGTACAAGAATGCTGTGGATTTTAAAACCATCACACATATCACAACTGGTCAAAAAGTGGATATTCCAATAAGTAAAAGTGAGAAAGATAAAAACTTCTTTACTTATAACAAACATGTGAAAGAATTGTTGCTTTGTAATGGTTTCGATGATATCAACCACCAACATTTAGCGGTGGATGGTATGACCATACAGCCTAGGCCTGTTGATATTATATATGCGAATAGTCAATATACGTTAAAAGACATTAAATATGAGAATATCGCAAAACATTCCGGTAGTATGGTGATTTCTGGTAAAGATTTAAACAAAAAGATGTTTGATGATATTAGAAATCTATTCCGAAACAAAACTACGGATAAAGATAACTATTCACTGGAAAATGATAAAAAGATTGGTATATCCTGGTATAAAGACTTTGCAAAAACCAATGGTGAAACGTGCGATGGTGTTGTTGTTGTTGTTGATATTTCAACCAATAGTCGTAATGCTAGATATGTAATATCAAAAGATTCAGAAAATAATACCATTGTTAATAAGGACTGGCATTCGGATGCTTTAGATATGCCATCCGTTCGTAAAGTTTTAAACACTATCGCTGAAGCTAATAAACAACAATTACTACCACAAATCGAAAATCAACCATTAATTGAATCTCCTAAGGTTGAAAAATTAGATGCACCAATTGTGAATGTTGCTTTGCCGCAGTCATTAACCACAAGAATTAATGAAATTAAAATATTGTCTGATTCAATATCAAATAAAATTGGTGAAAATATAATTGAAAAAGAATTACTCAATGCGAAAAATTCAAGAGTTGAAACCGCTGTTAACCAATTCGATGAATTACATAAATTAAACCCAACTAAGTCTGCTGATTATGTTCCACGATTTGAAGAAGCTTTAGACAATGTCAAAACCGAAATGGAAAATAAAATTGAACAATTGTCAGAAAAAGATGGCAACGATTTTGAAATAGCTCTTAGAATGTTGGAAAATAACGATTTGATGTTGTGAGACTGATAGAAAAAAGACTGATATAATCAGTCTTTTATTTATGCTCTTTCAAATGTATATAGTACAAGATGCTAGACAAGTGCAAATATGGAATTACCCATAGTGAAGCTAATCCAACGGTTATCACAATTAATAAGAACCACCCAAAGAATGAAAGAACGAATAAAATATAGTGTAATTTATGCCCTTTCATCATCTCGATAGACTCTTGCACTACTTGCCCTATTGACAATTGAGGTTTATCAATCGCAATAAAGTTTGCTGGCACAAGCATTAATGATACAACTATGAGTGCTACCAAAGCAATAATATTCACAAACGGAATAAATAATAGTAGTGTTAATAGAATTATAATTAACTCTATACCTAATTGTGTTGTTAAGACATGTGGGTTTTTAGCTAAGCTTATCAATCCTGAAAAGGATAATAAGTCCTGGTCTTGCGTTGTTATCCAATTATATGTGTTATATTGAACGAATAAGGCAATTAACAGATATAGGACGGCGAATAGGACATACAAGAATCCGTTGGCTTGTGTAGACCATGAATTAAATATTCCACCAACTAAGAGTGCGTTGGCTTGTGTAGACCATGAATTAAATATTCCACCAACTAAGAGTGGTAATGTGACGAATAAAAATAGTTGAATGAAATTTCCTTTCATTACGCTTTTAGCTTCTCGCTTAATTGAACTTATTGACATTTCTTTAACCTCGTTCTATTAAATTATTTATACATATATTATACCATAATGTTGTTTATTTGTCAAGAGATATGAGGAATTATTTGGTGAGTATACATAGTGAAGCATCTAGATATATGTAGATAGTAAAGCATCTAGAATATGTTGTACAAAGAGGAATATTTACTGAAATGGTTATACCAAAATCAAAGCATCTAGGCGTTTAATCAACAAAAGAGGAAAATTTGACTAGAGATTCCTGAGGTATATTTATTCCAAAATCGAAGCATTTAGGCTGTTTATTCAACAAAAGAGGAAGAGCCTGACTTGGACTTTTGAATGGCGTGTTTCAATAATCCGAACGAACAACTCTTCACAAATTAAAATCAGGAATATTTACAGTAAAACACGAACAAAATAAAAAAGTAGGGCTGACGTCATACCACTAACCGAAAATATACATTTTATTGTATAATATGCACTAAAATTACCAAAAATTACTTTTTTTCAAAAAAGTAACAAAAAAGTATGAATAAAAGTATGAATAAAACCTAAAATATACATAAAATATACAATAAATATACAAAATAAGAAAAAAGTAATAAAAAAGTAATAGCTAAAAACCTTATTATATCAATGTTTATACAATATTACCAACTTTATTCATACTTTTATTCATACTTTTTTACCCTAAATCATATTAAAAAATATTTTTTTTTCTTAAGGGGTCCAAAAATTGCAAAAAAGTAGGGCACCCTCTGAAAACCGCATAACGACGCGGTTTGTGAGGGGTCCCTTGCCCTACTTTTTTGTTACTTTTTTTCAAAAAAGTATTTTACTGGTTAAGCATATGCGAGAAACCCAGTAATGACGCGGGTTTACGCCATTTTTTGACTCATACAAAACTCATACTTTTTTTTGATACAAAAATTACTTTTTTTAAAAAAGTAGGGCAAAAAGTAATTTTGTACTAAAACTCAAAAAATGTATTGTTCGTAAATTCCAAACACTGGTTCAAAATCCAATCCTGTTGATAATCGATAACTGCTTCATCAATCTAATACAACTTCTGTTGAGAGTATGTTAAATGCTTCAATCTTCATTATCAATCTTGTTGAGAATAGATTTCTGCTTCACGTTGATAAATGTGTGT
>RRZU010180917.1_pt1 | contig 11822 bp, 11 predicted proteins | sample 2165561 | NCBI WGS metagenome assembly RRZU01 (sample SAMN10456909, study PRJNA506462) | wastewater metagenome | isolation source: wastewater sludge | place: USA: Moscow, Idaho | reverse complement strand
TTTAACCTCCATTTCTTTTAGGTAAATATCTTCTTGGGTTAACACGTGTGCGGTTTTCTATGACTTCAAGATGAAGATGTGGTGCAGTACTCTTACCAGTTGAGCCTACTTCACCAATCAATTCACCTTTTTCTATTGCCATATTTTCTTCTACACTAATCTTTGATAAGTGAGCATAGAATGAGAAGACGCCACCACCATGGTCGATTAATACATAAAAACCAAAGTCACCATTTGTATGTTTTGCAGCTACGACTTCGCCTTTGTTGACGGATAAAAGGGGTGTACCAAATGCTAGTCCAAGATCTATACCATAGTGATAGTTTCCAGTGACACTGCCATCTGGAAGTGTAATAGGTGTTCTTGGACCAAATTCAGATGTTATAAAGTCTTGCCACTCACCATTAAAAGGTGAACCAAAAGAACCACCTACATACTCTTTCTTTTCAGATTCTATGTAAGCTTCTTCAAGGATAATTGATAGGGGTTTTGTATCTTCAAAACCATTTTTGTTTCCAATGAGAGCAACATAGTAGAGTTCATAAAGTGATTCTTTGTGTGGTTTTACATCTACTCCTAAGTGGTTACTTGCTTCAATTAGAAGTAGATCTGTATCTTGGATTGGTTTAATAAATGTTTTTGTTTCAACCATTGGTGGTGATGCTTCATCATCAATTTCTATTTCCACCTCCTTTTCTTCTTGGGTATAAAAAAGTGCTAGATAATCATCAGTATTGATGTTTTCTAGCACTTTTTCATCAATTAAAAAGCTTTGAAATAAAATGGATTTGACAAAAGTGTTATCAAATTTTCCTTCTACATTTTCAAAGCTTTCAATTTTTTTATCGATGACATCAAATACTAAAGTTATTTTCTTAATCAGTGATTTGAATTCATCCGGGGTGTCTTGGGTTATTTCAGCACCATTAAAGAGTACATCAATAACCTTGTTGTTGTGTTTTGCTGTTGCATCTTGTAGTAGTGAATAAGCTAAAATTAAAATAATCAAAGGCGAGAGAATAATAATGAGTGCATTTTTTAATAGCTTTCTCCCGTTTTCAGTTTTTACTAAAGTAATCAGTACTTTAGCTGCTTTACCAATCATCGACCGCCACCAGTTCCAAAAAGCGCTTCTTTATGTTTGGGTGCAATGACTTTTAAGTGGTAACGTTCATTACCACATTTATATAAACATACACCACGTTGTGGATAACGGATAAGTTTAAACTCAGACTCTTCAAGTTGGAGTGTATCGATATAAAACTGCTTATCGACAGCACCTGCATTAAACAAGAATTGATGCGATGGAATAGAGAAGAGTGGTTTGGTATATTCTTTAATTTTTGGAATGTTAAAGTCTTCAAGGTTTTGTGATGCGATGATGATGGAGCTATCTTTCTTACGAACGCGTTTCATAAAGTTACGAATATACTCAACAGCAGTTAAGTTAGTAAGAAATAGATAAAACTCATCGAGTGATCCAACTGTATTACCTTTTGTTAATAGATCATTAGACATATAGGATAATACATTAAAAAGTAGTGCATTCTTTAAGTTTTCATTTGAATTAAGTAGGCCTTTTACACCAAATGTTACCAAAGCACCATGCTTAATATTGGTATGACCATTAAAGTACTTTGACTCTGATCCTTTACAAATTGAGTAAAGTGAAAGGAGAATCTCACGAAGTATTTCTTCAGAATAAAGGTGTTTTTGTGACGCATCATAATTTTTAAATTCATCATCAATCATTTCATATAAATCTTCCAAAGTAGGGAAGTCAGTTGGAATTAGTTCTTGAAGATTGGTATCATCGTTAATACCATATGAGTCATAGAGTTTTTTCAACATGATTTCAATGGTATCAATATGAGCATCATCCATGTCTTTATAAGATTTGAAGAAGTCTTTTAAAAATGAAATATGTTGAGATAAAGCATTGGTTGTTTTAAATGCATCAGGTGCAAAATCATCATATCTATCTTCAAGTGTGACATCATCATTCCATAGCTTTGGTTCTAAAACATTGATGATATATTGACCACTGGTTAAATCAATATAATCACCATTTAGTTCTTGCGTAAGTGTATCGTATTCACTTTCAGGATCTAAAATGATAACGTTTTTTCCAGATTCAACAAGGTTAATATTAATTAATTTTAGTAAGTATGATTTTCCTTGGCCAGAGTTTCCTAAGATAATAATATTTGAATTGGTTTTATCTTCAGTTCTTTTATCAAAATCTACGATTATATTAGTTCCATTAACATCTTGTCCTAGACTAAACCCTTTGTCATCAGTTTTACCGGAGTAGTTAAAAGGGAATAGATTAGCGACTGATTTAGCAGGCATCACTCTTTCGAATTCATCTTTAAATGGATTGTAACCAGAAGGTGATACAGCAAGCATCCCTTCTTTTTGTCTTAAGAGTAATTTGTCCACATTGATTTTAGAACGTGATAATTCCGCAAAAACATTAGATTCAATGAGTTTTAAATCTTCATGAGAGTTGGCCATCATTTCAATGAAGACAGCTGTATGCACGAGTGGTTCTTTAGAACGATGCATATCCGCTATCAGTTGATTCAAGTCTAATAAGTCAGCTTGAGATTGAACAGTTTCCTGAAGTTGAGTTGATGAGACAGTACTCATCTTACTTTTATTCGAAGCATTGGTAATTATTTTTCTTTCTTCTAAAGGTGTTACCACACGTGCATAGATTCTTAAAGTAACATTTTCTTTATCACCTAAATGACGAAGTAGTGCTTGTTCTTCAGTTTGTGTTGGATATTGTCTTATTGCCCATACCGATCTATAAGTGTTACCTAAGATAAAGTAATCAATAAAGAATTTTGCGACTCCTGGTGAAACTGTATTGAGGAAGCTTTGTGTTTGAATTAGTTCAGGATCAATCTTTTTCTTTTGTAGCCATCTTGTTCCGTCTTTATCTTCAAACTTTGTTGAAGTCACATTTTGTTCGAAATAAACAGCAAGGAGTGTTTTGAGTTCTTCTTTAGATAGCTTATTAATCACAAAACCATGTTGCATAAATGACTTTTCAATACTAGACAGTATGTTCTGAATAGAACGGTCAATTTCACCTCTAAAGCGTAAAGCAATTAAAAAAGACCGAGCAGTTGCGGTCTGTACTTGGATTTTATCAATGTATTCTAAGTCTTTTTGAAGGAGCTTTTTAATGGGTACTGTTTCTTCGACACTCATTCTGTGTTTCAGAAATTCTTTATTCAGTCCATAATTTTCTCTGTTATTAAGGACCAGTATTTCAAGTTCACCGTAATTTTTAATGATGTTCATCATGCCAAATATCTTGGCATGTATGTTTTCTTCTGATAATACTGATAGGTTATATGGCGCAATTTGGTAATAGAATATTGTATGGTGATTATATCCGAGAAGATGGTTGTCTTCTATCGTATTTAGATTGAGTAATCTTCTAGTAGATAATTTTTTATTTTTGAACATTATTAAAGCTCCATTTCAAAATCAAATTCGTTTTTAACATATTCAATTTCAGGCAGTTCTTTTTCACCTAGTTGTAAAGGGATAATTGCTGGATGTAATTCATTGATAAGATATTCTTGATTAGGACACCTGTCTATAAAGCCTCCAACTGTTGAAGATACAATGAAGTTATCACCAATATCAGTGATGACACATTTGTGGAACATGTGTTGAACAATAAATGATGCGATATTTTCTGGCGTATCATCAAATATATATGTTTTATCATAAGTACTAGTAGAATCATAAACATAACCTTTAACATAACTTTTATTTTCTTGTATTGTCATTTAAACTCCTTTCATTCGACCAAGTGTAAGTTTGACTTGAGAATATAAAAAAATGACATGAGTGAATTATAAAATCCAATACACTCATGTCATCTATCCTTAGTGAGAGTAGTGCATAAACTGCTGATCCTACTAGAGGATAAATATTGGTGAATTGAGAGTAAAAAAGAACTGCAATTAAGGTTGAAATCCCTATAATGACAAGTTCTTTCAGTTGCCATAACCATAATTTTGGTTTGGCTTTTAAATTATTAGGGTATAAATACATCAGACCGTCCTTTCTAAATTTAAAGAGTGGTTTCCCACTCTTTTTACTGTAAATAAAATTTATTTGTTAATTTTTATATTTCTAATGTCTTCCCAAAGAACATCGATAGTATCTAAATATAATGTGGTCTCATCAGCAAATCCTTCAAATTTACCAACAACACTTTCAAGAAGATTACCAAATTGATCACGCAAATTCAACTGAATTTTGACTTTCTTTGACTTCAAGAAAGCTTCTTGAAGGACATTATCAATTTCTACTCGTGACATTAAAGGAAGCTCTTTTATGATTTTAGTAGCACTTGTTTTATTAGCTGTAATAGAGTCTGTTAGTTCTGCTAGTGCAAATGCAGTACCCCATTTTAAACCAAAGGGTCTATCAATATAATCATTATAATTAACAAACTCTTTCCTTGTTCTATTTCTTTTCATCATCTTTACTCTCTAAACCACTTAGCCCTCCTGCATGTCCACCAACAAGAGAACTACGCTCAATAGCACGACCACCCTTCATAAGACTACTTGCATAAACAAGTTTAGTAAAGCCATGCTTTTCTCTTATTGTATCAACAACTTTATCAAAGTTATCATCCTTGATGGAATTCTCAACATCTTCAAAAAGGTTGATTTGACGCTCTGCATTGTGTATAAGCTTTGAACAGGTAACACCAATGTTACGAATAACTTGTCCATGGTAATATTGGTCGAAGATTTCTAGGAGCGCTTCACTGATTTCTTTACTACTGTGGGTTGCATCCATTTTAACTTGTTTGCTAAATCCTCTTTTGCCATCTTCATCAATATAACTTAATGAATAACCAATCCATAAACTGACAGAAGTAGTTCTTACTTTTTCTCTTCTAAGTCGTGTAGCAACTTGATCGGCCATCTCATTGATGACGATTTCAATTTCTTCTCGTTTATCATAATCACGGTTAAGAACTTGAGAGTTTCCAATAGATTTAGATTTTGGTGTGTAGGTCTCACCTAGGAACGTTCGATCAATGCCTCGTGCATGTGCATAAAGCTGTGCTCCAATAACACCCATCTCTTTTTTTAGTTGATAATAATTAGCGTGCGCCAAATCTTCAACTGAGTAAATGTTAAGTGAATTAAGACGTTTCTCTGTTCTACTGCCAATACCCCAAAAATCAGTAAGTTTTGGAATTTTCCAAAGTTTTGTTGGAACGTCCTTATAACGCCATTCGGCTTTCATGTTTTTGTTATACTTTGATTCATTATCTAGAGCAAGCTTTGCAAGTAGGGGATTATCACCAATACCTACTGTTGTGTATATTCCTGTTTCATTAAAGACTTTAGTTTGGATCATTCGAGCCAATTCAAAAGCAGTATCGCATTTAAAATAAGTTAGAGAGTCAGTCACATCAAGAAATGTTTCATCTACAGAGTAGACAGCTATATTTTCATCATCAACAAAACTTCGATAGATATTGTTGATTTTTTTATGAACTTCCATATACAGTTTCATTCGTGGTGGCGCTATCACTAAGTCTTCAGGGTAGGGAAAAGGGAGGTCGCGAGCTCTACTAACATTTGAAATGTTATAAGCTTTCTTAGCTTCTGGACTGGATGCTAGGATGAGGCCACTTCCGCGTTCTTTAACATTATCACTTGGGTAGCTCATCACAACTAACTTTACTTTTAGTGGATCTAGTCCTCTTTCAACTGCTTCACAAGATGCATAAAAACTCTTGCAATCAATACAAAGAATATCCCTAGAAGGTTCTTTATCATATTCAAAAACTACCGATTGTGGAAACATAATTACACCTTCCTTCAAATAATAATTATACATTATATTATGCTACAAGGTAATATTGGTAGTTATTTCACATCATCAAATTCTTCAATGTTTGTGTTGCATAAAGTGCACTCATCATATTACCACGTGTTGAAGTTTCAAGACCAAACTGGTCTGCAATGCGTGGTATTTCATTCGCACTTAACATAAGTCCTATACCTATTAACATTTTGTCTTTAAAAACAAGAAGGCCAGTGATTAATATTAATGATTGTAAAAATGTTGTCATTGACAGTGCAATGACTTGTTTTGACCATGAAGTAAAACCATCAGTAAAACCTCTTGGTATTGATACCATGTAGAGGCTACCAATTGCAATTTGAGTGAGGAGAATTCCTCCTCTTTTTAAATTACTAAAGAATACTTTAATTACAGAGTATCCTAACGCAATTAATAAGAAAATCAAGAATATACCTGAGAACCCCATTTTATCTATTTGAAGTAATGAGTTTTGTGCTATTTCCCCAATTGGTTTTGTTTCTGATATAAGTCCCGATATAGAAGCAGTAAGAGAAGTTTGCATTGTTACCGAAAAACGAAATAGTTCTACGGGTAGGGTAGTTAGTAATGAAGTAGCAATGAAACCTTTCAAAATATTAAGAAAGGTTCCACCAACATTACCTTGTCCACTTTGGTAAGCAATCGCTGTTTCAAAAACTGATAAGATAAGCCCCACTGTAAACATTGACCAAGCTAGGTAATTAAAGAATAGTAAGATAGCTTGCACCCAAACAAAATCGAAAAGTTCTGCACCCATGCTATTGATCATTCCAAAGAATTCACTTAGAAAGATCATAATTTGAGAATAAACCCATTTAGTTATTTGTTCGAAGAATGTTTCTCCTACAAAATCCCAGATAAACATATTATAAAATCTTCCAAATATAGGTTGGAGCAGTCAATGTGAAAACTAGTGCGACAAATAAGATCGCTGGAGCAGTCCATTCAAATTGGTCGTGGTTCTTCTTATAGTCGAAGTATGCAGATCCTAGCTTCACGAAAAAGAAAATAGCCAGTATCACGCTAAGTGCAGGGAAGATAACATCATTTGTTACTGACTTAATTTGTGACTCTGCATTCTTCCATGTTTCTTTAATTACACCAGATACATTGCCAGACAACATTAATGTTTTTAATAATCTGTATTTATGCATTTAATCATTCCTTTCTAAAGTCTTTAATATAGACTCAATAATTTTTATTCGTTCTTTCTCATCCAGGTAACTTAAGGCATTTTGAATATTCATTTTCAATTCTTCAATGATGTTACCATGTTGATCTAAAATGCCCACTTTAGTCAGGACAATTGATCCATCTTTTGTTTGTAGTTTTATCACATCACCATTTTTGAACTCTACTTTCTTACGCATATCTTTAGGTATTGTGATCCGACCACTTTGATCAATAATTTTCAAAGTCATGTTATTCATATTCCTCCCATATGTTTAATTGTTTTGGTTTTGTGTACCTCGTATCAATGATGTTATAATTGGCTATCAATAATTCTTCGTAAAGGCTACCCGGATCATATTTTTGTTTAAGGTTGTTGAGTCTCACTACAGGAACAATATAAAAATCTTTATAGAGATCTCTTATATATTCACAATCATTGTAAGATAATAAAAACTTACCTCTAATTTGGGTAAGCTTATCTCTTAATATCTCATGTTGTTCTTTGGAAAATTCTACATCGTAATGTCCTTCGGTTTCATAATATGGGGGATCACAATAATAAAATGTATCTGGGTCATCTGTATGTTTATCGATTAGGTCTTCAAAGGATTGGTTTTCAATAACAACTCTTTGAAGACGGTGATAGGCTCTCATTATTTCAATGGTAATTTTTTTAATAGAAAGAGCAGCAGGTGTAGCGTTATAAGATGTTCCTCTAGCTCCATAACTAATTTTTTGAATACGATAAAACACAACTGCCCGATTTACATCGAAAAGTGTTGCTTTCGTTTTGAGTATTTCCTTAATTTCTTTATAATCCTCTTCATTGAAGACTGTTTCTGCAACTCTAATTTCTTCTTCAATATGTTCATATTGAATTGCAGTTCCTTTAAGGAGTTTTTTAAGATATTGAAATTCTTCTCTACTGTTAATGGGTAGTAACCTTAATTCTTTTAAAAACGAAATTGGTTTTTCTTTAAGAACAAGAAAAAGATTAACCAGATCAGAATTATAATCATTATATATTTCATATGGTGTGGGTGGTTTTGCGAATAAGACTGATGCACCACCTCCAAAAACCTCGATATATTTACTATATTTTAAAGGGAATCTCGGCAGTATTTCATGAAGTAAAGATCTTTTTCCTCCAACCCATGGAATAGGAGATTTCATTTATAACCTCATTTCTTGTGTATTTGTTGTTTCTAAGTTTAAATATTCTTCAATTTGCATTCTTTTGTTAAGTTCTACAAATATATACTCTATGTCAATGTATGGTTCATCTATTTGTAATAATGGTTCTTTTGAAATAAGTGTCCCCCAATGATTTATCATAATTTGAGGAGCTAAGAATTTTGGAGTCATACCATCATTGTAAGACTGAATATCATAAACATTTAACGTATTATCGATTATGTTACGATCAAGGCGACTGAATGTATAAAGGACTGGTATTTCTCCCACCAGTCCAACATTGAATTGCGTATCTTTTAAGTTTGTCATTTCAAAAAACCTTTCTAAAGTATCTTATGAATTCAAAATACCAATTATTTTTAATAAATATCCAAAACAGGATAAGAGCTATGACAGCCCCTATCCTTAAATTTCTATTTCTAAGCTTCATCTTGTTGTTTTTCATGTTTACGAACTTTGTTGTAAAGCACAAATAAAGCAGCGAATCCTAATGAGATAATGCCAGCGGTAATCAGGGTTGATTTAGATCCAGTTTGAGGCAATTCAGGAATTTTTTTATTTTCTACAAGTGTAGATACTTCAAAGTTTTCTTCCTTATCTTTAATTTTAAATTTCATTTTTTTATTTGAGATTACATATCCCTCTAATGCCTTAGTTTCTTTTACTACATATTTTCCAGTAGGTACTAAAAAACGAACCGTTCCAAGTTCGTCAGTTAAGTAAGAAATAATTTCATTTCCTTTATTGTCGTAGAGAGTAAACGCCACGTCTTGTAATACATCTTTAGAATTAGCATCAATTTTATTGATAACTATTTCTGTAAAATAAACTGTTTGATTCTCATCAGTCAAATCTTGATGATCTGCAATTAGATATCCGCCTGAGAAAAGTTGTTCGAAGACGACATATTCTCCTTTATTTAAAAGCTCAATTGGAATGACAAAGTCCATTGATATTTTACCATTTTCTTTTTCAGGGATAAATGAGACGCTTGCTTCAATAATATTACCTTCTTTATCACTAAGAGGTAAGTTATCTTTTGTCATAATCCAACCATTTAATGTATACTCTTGGTTAACATTAAGATTTTGATACTTCACGATATCGGTGATGACGACTGTATCTTTGGTGAGTGAATGTGCACTTGCACTAGTTTTAATATTAGGGAACTCAACTGTTTGTTCAATATCTTTTAAATCGTGGTGTGTTGCCACTAGGATTCCTTCTTGATATGCATCTTCAAAAACAACAATCGTTTCAGTTTCTAATTTGCTTTGGTCAAAGGTAAAGAACACTTCAACAGTTCCATCCCGCTCTTCTGCAATAAATGTCACTTCGCTTGTTACTGGATCATTATCAATTAAGATTTCTTCTCCAGTCTTAGGATTCATAAGTTTTCCTTTTATCGTATATTCTTTTCCAATAAGTAAGTTTTCATATGATACAACATCAACAAGCGTTGTAATATTTGGATCATCTTTATCTAAAGACACAAAGGAAGCACTAGTTTTAATTTCTACTGTTCTAGTTTCTAATACTTCAACAAGAATGTGGATAATTGGTGTTTTCTCATCCTTATACTCAACATTTACTCCATAGGTATTGTCATCAAGAATATACCCTTCAGGTGAAGATTCTTCTTTAATATAGTATTCACCAATTTGTACATTGGTAAATGTTAACTCACCATGTTCATTGGTGGATTGTTTTTGGAGCATTTCATCATCCTTATTATAGAGAGCATACTCTGCATCTTCTACAGGTTTAAAGTCTTTATAGTCTAATTTAAGAAGTTTAATTTCACCAACTGGTTTATCATTTTTAAAGGTCACTTTATAAACCTTACTGTCTTTGATGATATCAATAAATTGTGGTGATGAATCGAGTAAATATTCACCATCGACTTCGATCTCTTGAATCATGTAACGTCCATATTTAAATTGTTCAAAGGTAATAAGTCCATCTTCATCGGTGATTTCTTGTGTAGACTCTCCAGTTTCTAAGTTTGTTAATTTAAACTTGAAATTTGGAAGTGCTTCACCTGTTAAAGCATCAACCTTTAATAATTCAATATCAGAGCGAATGGGTCTATTTGTGACTGTTGTTTTAAGTACAGTACCAATGATTTCCAATTCTATAAAGTCTTGTTTCTCATCTATAGTAAATTCAATTGGGTCACTTAAGTTATAACCTTCTGGCGCTTTAGTTTCAATGAGTTGATATTTACCATATGGAATGAATGCTTCTAGTAAAAACTCACCATCTTCATCAGTGATCCATTCATCTTTTGTAATGACTTTTTTTCCTTCTTGGAACTGAATGGATACAAACTCATTTGTATTGATATCTAAGATTTTAAATACTGCATTTTCTAATGGTTTTAGATTTTCACTATCAACTTTATTGACATGAATTTTTGCCTCAATTAAAGCATTTGGTGCCGTGACATAAAGTGTTTTGTCATGCTCTTCAATTGTGAAAGGAATTGGTGTTGGATCAAGCCAATAACCAATTGGTGCATTTAATTCTTTTAGGTAGTAAGAACCATATCTTAAGTCAGGTGTAATGAGTCTACCATTTTCGTTTGTCTTTAATGTAGTAATGAGTTCATCATTACTTGTGTATAGTTCGAATGTAGCATCTTTTAAGAGTGCATGTTTACCATCTGTTTTAACAAGATTGACTCTTCCATAAATGACTTCATTTTCTAAAGTCTTTTGTGTTTCAGTAACCTCTGTTTTCACATTGGTTGAATCGTATTTTGCACTAATAAACCATTTACCAGTAAAGAGTTGATATCCCTTTGGTGCTTCTTTTTCAATAGCGTAATACTCACCAATTGGTAAGTTATGGAACTTCACTTGTCCTACGCTATTGGTAATTTCAACACCTACAAGTTCGCCACTTAAATATATGTTCTTTTGACCTTCATAAATATCTTCGGCTGCATAGAGTTCAATCACAGCGCCTTTAAGTTCAAGACCATGATTTTCTTTAAAGATTTGATCCCAGGTATTTTCCACTTTAGTCAGGGTAATGTTAGTTCTTTGGAACTTATTGGTAGCATTAACACCACCAAAAATGACAGGTGTTAATTGATCTTTATATTTTAATTCGACATTAACTGGTGTATCATCAAGTACTAAATTTGAAGGAACCGATGCTTCTTTAACGGTATATTTTCCTAATGGTAACTCTCTAGAGACGGCATAACCATTTGAATTTGTGGTCAAGATTTGAACTAGCTCTTTGTTAGTGTTATAAATGTCAAACTTCGCATTAGAAACGAATTCACCATTTGTGTTCTTCTTGGTAACTTCAATTTTACCTACTGCAACTTTATTTTTATGGGTAACTGAATTTGTTACAACTGGAGTGACTTGATCTTTGTATTTCAATTCAACTTGAATTGGTGTTGCATCTAAAATATATGGGTTTGGAACGAATGATTCAATCACAGTATATTTACCAAGAGGCAGTTCTTTAGAAGTGGCCTTACCGTTTTTGTCAGTAGTCAGAGTTTCTACGAGTTTATTACTTGAATTGTAAATTTC
>RRZU010154861.1_pt1 | contig 11822 bp, 14 predicted proteins | sample 2165561 | NCBI WGS metagenome assembly RRZU01 (sample SAMN10456909, study PRJNA506462) | wastewater metagenome | isolation source: wastewater sludge | place: USA: Moscow, Idaho | reverse complement strand
TCACGACGCTTCACGGCAATGAAGAGGCGATTGCCAAGGTCCTTCAGCCGGGGTGGGATGTGACCTGCCTTGGAGCCTCAGACGACGTGCTGGATGTGATCCACTTCTTGCGCGCCGCTGTGCCGGGCCGGATGCCGAACCTGCACATCATCGGTGAGGTGGCGGCATCTGGTCTGGAGCGCGACCCCGTGTTCCGCGCCTTGCAGGGGGACGACCGCCTAAAGGTTACGCTTGCCAAGGTCGATTGGGCCTATGCCGATGCGGCCGGCAAGGTCCGTTTGCGCCTGCGGCAGGCGGATGGCACGTCCCAGGAGATCACCGTGCCACTGGCGGTGAACACCGCGGGTCCGGGCGAACAGCTGAACCTTGACCTACTGGTCAGCGGGCTGATCGCGCGCGGCTGGCTGGAACTGGACAACGAGCGCCGCGCCATATCCGTGGGGCCCGGGTTTTCGGCCCGTATCGACGGGCTGCGCTATGCCTCTGACGCAGTCGGCTGGCTGGACGGGGTGCCGTGGCGGCCACAAGAGAACGACTTTGCAAGCCGGGTGCGGCAGATGCGATGCGATCCGGCAAAGATGAACTGATCGACACGCCCCTCTGACGGGGCAGAAAGGAAATGACCATGGCTTTTGGTGGTTTGCGAGAAAAAGCCCGCGAATTGCGGGTCAATGACTGGATCGACGGTCAGGGCAATCCGATGACGAAGCCGGTGCGGCTGTCCGACCTGGGCGAGGGATCGAAGATCATCTTTTGTTTTCAGGACTGGTGCCCCGGCTGCCATTCGCGCGGTTTTCCGACGCTGAAGGCGCTTTACGGCGCGCTGAAGGACAAAGGCTTTGGCTTTGCGGTCATCCAGACGGTGTTTGAAGGCACCGAAGTGAACACCGCCGACAAGTTGCGCCTGAACCAGCTGCGGTACGGGCTCGATATCCCCTTCGGTCAGGATCTGCCGCCGGCTGGCGAGCGCTATCCGACCTTCATGGAGGATTACCGTTCGGGCGGAACACCGTGGTTCACGGTGATCGACCCCGACGGCAACGTGGTCTTTGCCGATTTCCGGCTGGATGCCGGGCGGTTTCTGGCCGCGCTTGGTGCCGATGATGTCGACCTGAGCCGCACCTGACCGGCCTGTTGGGTCACCGCCCGATTCCGACGACACCTACACGTCTGCAGCCAAAGCCCCGTGCGGAGATCCCATGACCGAACTGCCCGCCATCCCGTTCGACAACAGCTATGCCCACAAGCTTGAGGGGTTTTATGTGCCATGGGCCGGCAGTGCGGCGCCCGCGCCCAGGGTATTGCGGCTGAACCGGGCGTTGGCGGCGGACCTGGGTCTGGATGCCGATGCGCTGAACACGGCGGGCGGCGCCGCGATGCTGAGTGGCGGGGTCGCGCCGGAAGGCGCGATGCCGCTCGCCATGGCCTATGCGGGACATCAGTTTGGCGGGTTCTCGCCGCAACTGGGCGATGGGCGTGCGCTGCTCTTGGGCGAAGTGATCGACCGGCACGGGCAGCGCCGCGACATCCACCTAAAGGGATCGGGCCGCACCCCATTTTCACGCGGCGGTGATGGCAAGGCGGTGCTGGGGCCGGTGCTGCGCGAGTATCTGTTCGGCGAGGCCATGCACGCGCTTGGGATCCCCACCACGCGCGCCCTTGCCGCCACGCTGACCGGAGAAGAGGTCGAGCGGAACGGCTATGAGAAAGGCGCGGTTCTGGCGCGCGTCGCGGCTTCACATCTGAGGGTCGGCACCTTCCAGTTCTTCGCCGCGCGGGGCGAGTCCGACAAGGTGCGCCAGCTTGCCGATTATGCCATCGACCGCCATTACCCCGATATTGGCGAGCGACCGGACCGTTATCTGGAATTCTTCCGCCGCGTGCGTGACGCGCAGGCGGCGCTGGTCGCGAAGTGGGTGCTGGTGGGCTTTGTCCACGGTGTGATGAACACCGACAACACCACGATTTCCGGCGAGACGATCGATTACGGGCCCTGTGCCTTCATCGATGCCTATGACCCGAAGGCTGTGTTCAGTTCGATCGACCAGCATGGGCGTTATGCCTATGGCAACCAGCCGCCAATCATGGTCTGGAACCTGTCGCGTTTTGCCGAAACACTGATTGATCTGGTCAATCCTCAGGACAGCGACGATGCCATTCGCCAGCTGACGAACGAGATCAACGCCTTTCCGGCGCATTACCAGGCAGAATGGCTGAGAGGAATGCGCGCCAAACTGGGCTTGTTCAAGGACATGCCGGGCGATCTGGACCTGGTCAATGACCTGATGGCGGCGGCTGAGGGGCAAAAGGTTGATTACACGGGCCTTTTCCGGGCCCTGTCCGTCTTTGTGCGCGGCAGCGTGGCCAGTGCCCGTGCGCTTTTTTCTGATCCGGAGCAGTTCGATGCCTGGGTCGACCGCTACGTCCGGAGAATGGCGGCGGAGGATACTCCCGATCTGCGCCGGGCCGAGGCAATGGACCATGTCAACCCGATCTACATTCCACGCAACCATCTGGTCGACGCGGCATTGAAGGCGGCGGCGGCGGGCGACATGGGACCGTTCGACCGCCTCTCTGATGTCCTCTCACGGCCATTCACGCAGCAGAAAGGCGCCGAGGTTTTCTCCGCGCCCGCGCCCGCCGATTTCGGCAAGTTCGTCACCTTTTGCGGCACCTGAAGAGCTGACCAACACCCCGACGGCCGATTGCGCAAGGCATTGATCGTCACGACAGAAAGACGAGGGACCATGGACGAATTCGACAGCATCATCATCGGGTCCGGTCAGGCCGCGCCCTCGCTTGCCGTGGCGCTGGCCAAGCGCGGCGACCGGGTTGCCCTGATTGAGGGGGATCGACTTGGCGGGACCTGTGTCAACACGGGCTGCACACCGACCAAGACGCTACGCAAGTCTGCCCGCGTGGCACATCTGGCGCGGCGGGCAGCGGATTTCGGGGTGACGACCGGCCCGGTCGAGGTGGATTTCGTCGCTGCCATGATCCGGATGCGCGCGCGCAGCGACACTGCGCGCGAGGGGCTGACCGGCTGGCTTGCGGGCACGGCCGGGCTCAGCGTGATCTACGGCTGGGGGCGCTTTGACGGGACCGAACAGGACGGGCGGTTTCGGGTGGCCGTGGGCGACCGGATCCTGCGGGCGCACCACGTCTACCTGAATACCGGCACGCGGCCCTTCCTGCCCAAGGTGCCGGGGATCGACACCATCGCATCCCTGGACAATGCGGGCCTTCTGGCGCTGAACGAACGGCCCGAGCACTTGGTTGTCGTGGGCGGATCCTATATCGGGCTGGAACTTGGCCAGATATTTGCGCGGCTCGGATCGCGGGTGACGATCCTGCATCGGGCGAACCGATTGGCGGAGCGCGAGGATGCCGATGTCTCCGGGATCATCGCCGATATGATGCGCGCCGAGGGTATAGATCTGCGACTGAATGCCCAACTTGGCTCAGTCGGCCGCAGCATGCGTGGGGTGCTGGTCACGCTTGAGGATGGCGCCGAGATCGCGGCCAGCCATATCCTGTTTGCCACTGGTCGGATTCCGAACACCGACCGTCTGAACCTTGGATCGGTGGGGCTGACGTCCGATGCGCGGGGGTATATCGGCACCGACGCGCGGCTGAAAACGGCGGTGCCCGGCATCTGGGCCTTGGGCGACATCAACCGGCGCGGGGCCTTTACCCATACCGCCTATCACGACCATGAAATCGTACTGGCCGAACGCGACGGCTTGACCGATCTGCATCAATGGGCGGGGGCCGATACGCGACCCACGACCTATGCCATGTTCACCGATCCGCCGCTGGGACGGGTCGGGATGACCCGTGCCGAAGCACTGGCCGAGGTGGCCAAGGGGCGGCGTATCCTGATTTCGGATATGCCGATGGAACGGGTCAGCCGGGCCAAGGAAGAGGGCGAGACGACGGGACTGATCCGCCTGATCGTCGATGGTGACACCGGAGCTTTCCTGGGGGCCACCGTCTTTGGCTTTGCCGGGGACGAGATCATTGCAACGCTTTCGAACTATATGGCGACAGGTGCAAGCTACCGGATCATGCAGCAGGCACTTCCGGTGCATCCGACGGTGGCCGAATACCTGCCCACCATCCTGGCCGGTCTGACCCCACTTGGGGTCGCCGATGGCTGAAATCACCCTGTTTGGCGAACTGCGCTGCCACAAGACGCGTTTCTATCAGGGGGCGCTGGAGGAGCGTGGCCTGAGTTATGAGATGGCCGAGGTGGACAAAGATCCTGCCGCCGCCCGGCGCCTGATTGCCCTGACTGGCAGCGCCGACAAGTTTCCCACTTTTCAGATCAAGGGGCGAAAACTGCGAAATCCCAAACTTCCTGACCTCGACAAGGCATTGGCCCGTGCGGGGCTTTACGATCCGGGCCTTGTCCATGACGTGCCAAGCCGGCGTTTTGTCCGTCATATGGCTCCCTCGGATGCCTATGTCAGCTATCACTGGCAAGGCGACCGCATGGTGATGACCCATATCGAGGTGGACCCGTCCCTGCGCGGCACCGGCGCGGGGGGGCGTTTTGCCGCCGAGGTCTTCGAGGCGGTGCAGGACCGCCCGCATGAAATTCGCCTCACCTGCCCGTTCCTGCGCCGTGTCGCGGCGACCCGACCCGAGTGGCGGGAAAAATTCGGCATCGGAGGATAAGCCATGGTCGCCTTTGAAAACACGCGATTCGATCCTGATCTGATTGGCTTTCACGGAATCGCCCAGCAGATGGCAGCCGCGGTTGGTTATACTGCGGATCTTTCGGTTGACGCCCGCCTGGCCCAGTTGCTGCGTCTGCGGGTGGCGCAACTGAACCCCTGTTCCTACTGCCTGATCCTGCACACCCAGGCGGCGCTGGATCGGGGCATCGGCGCGGCGAAGGTGGCGCATCTGCCGTCATGGCGGGAAAGCACCATGTTCAGCGATGCCGAATGCTGCGCTCTCGCCTATACCGAGGCTTTGACCGCCTACGACATGGCGGCGTTCCCCGGGCGACACGCGGCGCTGACCTCGCATTTTGACGACACTGCGATTGCCGAGATCGCCGCCATCGTCATCAACATGAACCTCTGGACACGGCTGAAGCTGGCCCAGGGCGCCGTGCCGGTCGAGGACGCGGAATGACCGGGCATGAGGCGGGTTTTGGGGGCGGCTGTCACTGGTGCACCGAAGCCGTGTTCCGGTCACTGTGCGGCGTGCAGACGGTCCGGCAGGGCTTTATCGCTTCGGACCCGCCGCAAGACAGTTATTCCGAAGCGGTTGTCGTCACATGGGACCCGGACGAGATCACCCTCGAGGACCTGATCGCGGTGCATCTTGCCACCCATGCCAGCACCTCGGCGCACAAGATGCGCGGCAAGTACCGCAGCGCGGTCTATGCCCAAAGCGATGCCATCGCCGATGATGCTCGCCAGATCCTTGCACGTTTGGAGGATGAGGCCGGCCAGAGTTTTGTAACGGCGGTCTTGCCATTTCGCACGTTCAAGGCATCCGATCCACGGTTTCACGACTATTACAGTCGCAACCGCCAAGGCCCCTTCTGCGAGTCCTATATCGAGCCGAAGCTTGCGCTGCTGCGCAAACGCTTTGCCCGGCTTCAAAAGGCAGAGTTGCTGAATGGCTGAGGCACTGGTCGTCCTGCTGGCCTTTGCGGCCTATTCGCTGTTCAGCAAGGCGCTAACGCGCACAGTTCTGACGCTGCCGATCCTTTTCACCGGACTTGGCCTGGCACTGAGCGGCCCGCTGCACGACGCTTTTCCGGGCGAGGTAATCCATTCCGGTAAGGTGTTTCTGGCCGAGGCCACGCTGATCCTTGTGCTGTTCGCAGATGCAAGCCACGTCCGCTTTCGACGGTTGATCCTGAGCTGGACCTTGCCAGCGCGGATGCTGGTGATCGGCATGCCGCTGACGATCGCAGTCGGCACCGTGGTGGCCTATTGGCTGAACCCTGCCTCGGGGCTGGCACTGGCGCTGTTGACGGCGGCGGTTCTGACGCCAACGGATGCGGCCCTTGGGCAGGCGGTTGTCGTCAACCCGGCAGTGCCCGAGCGATTGGGCCAGACAATCAACGTCGAAAGCGGGTTGAACGACGGGCTGGCGCTGCCCTTCGTGCTCTTAGGCGCAACGCTGGCGTCAACGACGATGGGCCATGCGGTTTCAGGCGGCGATCTGGCGATGGAGGCGGCACGCGAGGTTGTCTTTGGCACGTCGGCAGGCATCGCGATCGGCTGGACGGCCGCGCGCGCCATGGACTGGGCGCAGGGCCGCGACCTGATGCAGGTCCCTGCGGGGGCGGTCCTGTTCCTGTTGTCGGCCTTTGCCGCCTATCTGGCGGCGACGCTGGTCGGGGGTAACGGTTTCATTGCGGCCTTTGTCGCGGGTATGGTGTTCGGAAACACCTATCGCCACGACATCCATTTCATCGGCGAATTCATGGAGGGCGCGGGCCAGCTCTTGACGATGGCAGCCTTCCTGGTCTTTGGCGCCTTTTTGTTGCCGCAGGGCCTGGCCCATGCAGGGGTTTCGACCGTTCTTCTGGCGGTCCTTTTTCTGACTGTGGTTCGGATGCTGCCGATTTTTCTCTCTCTTTTCGGCACTGGCCTGCCGGCGCGTGAAAAGCTGTTTCTCGGCTGGTTCGGCCCGCGTGGATTGGCCTCGATCCTTTTCACCCTGCTGATGATGGACGAGTTTGACTTCCCGAACGAGGCTGAACTCCTAGCCTGCGTCTCGCTTACCGTTTCGATGTCGATTTTGCTGCACGGCATCACGGCGAATCCATTGGCCGCCCGAATTGCGCGAACGAGGAACTGAAATGGCAAGACTTTTGCGCCTTCTTCTTGGTGTTCTGGCGGCCTTCGTGGCCTTTGTGGTCGTCATGCGCCTGCTCTTTCCCCTGCCAGGCCTGGAGGGGCGGATCGCGTCGACCTATTTGCCGACCACGCCGGAAACGACGCTTGGCGCCTTTGTCCGTGGGCAAGCCAATAGCAATGGCGAAATGTCGGGAATGTATCCGCTGTTCCACGGTGCCGAGGCATTCGCGGCCCGTGTCGAACTGGCGCGTATGGCCGAAGAAAGCATCGACGCGCGCTATTACATCTGGCAACGCGATCTGACCGGGATAGCACTGCTCGATGAGTTGCGCCAAGCGGCTGAACGGGGTGTTCGGGTTCGGCTTCTGGTCGACGACAATGGGACCCCCGATCTTGACGTGAACCTTGCCGCACTCAACGCGATGGAAAACGCCGAGGTCCGTATCTTCAACCCCTTCACGCTCCGGTCGCCGCGGTTGTTGTCTTACGGCTTCGATTTTCCGCGCCTGAATCGCAGGATGCATAACAAGTCCTTCACTGTGGACGGATCAGCCACGATCGTGGGCGGGCGTAACGTCGGTGACATCTATTTCTCGAGAGCAAGCGACAGCCAGTATTCGGACTTCGACTTGCTGCTCGTCGGGCAAGCGGCGGACGAGGTTGGTGCGGATTTTGACCGTTATTGGAACAGTGGATCGGCCTATCCGCACGAATTGCTTGTGACGCCTGAAGAAAGTGGGATGGCCCAGTTTGCCTCCGATGTCGTGCTCATGGCCCAAGACCCCGGTTGGGAAGAATACCGCGCATCCATCGCGCAGTCGCCGCTTGGCAGATACGTCGAGACGGGGACATTGCCTCTGGAATGGGTCAGTGTCACACTTTTCAGCGACGATCCGGCAAAGGGGCTTGGCCGCCTTCCCGATGATCAATTGCTGATTCACAAACTGGCTAGGGTGATCGAAGACGCGCAGGTTTCAATCGACATTATTTCTGCCTACTTCATACCGGGTGACATCGGAAGTGCTGCACTTACTTCGGCGGTCGCCCGGGGCCTGCATGTCCGAACGCTTACCAACTCCCTTGAAGCAACTGACGTTATCCCTGTTCACGCCGGCTATTCCCGCTATCGTGATGATCTGATCGACGGCGGAGTTGAGGTTTTTGAGCTGAGGCCCGATCAATCGCCGACGAACGCGGATGAGCTTGGGATCATCGGCAGCTCGGCCGCCAGCCTGCATGCAAAAAGCGTTGCCTTGGATGGCGCTAGGGTCTTTGTCGGCTCGTTCAATTTCGACCCGAGGTCGGCCTTTCTGAACTGCGAGATGGGGTTTCTGGTTGAAAGTGCAACGCTTGCCAGCCGCATAAACGAGGCCTTTGCCAAGAACCTATCGGGCTTCGCATGGCGGGTCACGCGGGCCCCGGATGGTGGCTTGCAATGGCAGGCCCAAGATGTTGCCGGGGCGATGACGACCCTGACGGACGAACCGGGTGCAAGCCTTGGGGTGCGGTTTGCGTTGAAGGTTGTCGCACTATTGCCGGTGCAATGGATGCTGTGAATCCGTGCGTAGCGCACGGTAATGAGGGAAAGGAACAACAAAATGGCAATTCACGTCGAAGTCTTTCGTCATCGTATCGACCCCGACTTCAGGGGCGAGTTCGACGCCCTTTACGAACGCATGTTGACGGTGGTGAAGGGCCTGAAGGGCTACATCAGCCACAAGGTCTTTGTTGCCGAGGACGGCGAGCGGGTGCTTGTCGGCTATTTCGAGAGCTTCGATGCGATCGAAGAATGGGACGTCCACCCCGAGCACAAATATGCGAAGGAACGGGGCAAGACCGACATCTTCACCGAATATGATGTCATCGTTGCCGAGGTCGTCGAACGTCACACCAAGGTATTCGGGGAAAAGAAGTAATGGGTGCACCCGTGGTCGTGTCGTTCTGCCTGATTGCGGGCATGGCCGGCGCAGAGGGCGCCACGTGGTCGGGATTCAAGTCGCGGGTCGGAACGGACGGCGCGTTTTCGCTTGCTGCCGCCGATCACCGGCATGCGCACTTTGCCGAAAGCCTTCCCATCCAAAGTCTTGCCCGCCACGAGCCGGCGCGGGAAACCGGGCTGGTTCACGTTCAGGGCTATCCCGCGCTTCAAGGTCGCGAGGATTGACCCATGCCCAGTAGTCACGTCAGTCTAGAGCATCTTCTTCCAGCGCAACAAGGCAACAGCGGCAGCCGTTATCGCCGTGCAACCCGCGATGAAGATCCAAAAGCCGTTGGGGTTTGTTTCGAAGGGCAACCCCATGAGATTCACGCCGAAGAGCCCGGTGATGAAGCCAAGCGGCAGGAAGACGGTCGCGACAGCCGCGAAAACATAGGACGACCGGTTCAATTGACGATCCTGAATGCGTTCGATCTGATCGTTCAAGATCGTCATCCGTTCGCGCAGGTTTTGCAGGGTTTCAAGAAAGCGCAGCAGACGGTTCAGCGCGTCGTCCAGCCGCGCCCTTTCGCGGTCACCAATCACCGGGTGGGGCTGCGTGGACAGGGTTTCCAACACCGGGCGCTGCGGGTTCAGGTGGCGCAGAAACCCGCTTATCCGGGTTTCGGTATCGGCCATATTTGGGCAGGCGTCTTCGGATTTGTGCAGATTGACCAGCCGCGCAATATTGTCGGTCGCATCCTCAAGCATTTCGACCTGTTCTTCGATCTCGCGCAGATGTTCTTCGACAAGATCGGCCAGAAAGGCGCCGGGTGTCTCTGGCCCTTCTCCGGCGCTCAGCCGAGAGGCGATTTCGATGACGGGATCGACATCGGCCTCGCGCGTGGTGATCACGTTGCCCGGGGTCAGCCACAGGCGGATCGAGACCATGTCTTCGGGCTTGGCCATCTCTTCGCCCTTGAGGTGCATCGCCTTGAGCAGAACCATGATGCCATCGTCGCGCAGCCGAACGCGGGATCGGGTGTCTTCCTCAAGCAGGGCATCCACGATCAGATCATCCAGCTCGGCCTCGTCCATAAGATAGGCAGCCGTCTCGGCATGGCGGATGCACATGTGCAGCCATGGACTGCCATCCTTCAGCCGAAGAAGGTGCAGGTGGCCGGGTTGATTTCGTGCTGTTTGCATGGTCGCTCAATGGGCGCTTCGGGTGATTGGTTGGCCGAAGGCGGTGGAAAACGCCATATGCGCCTCGACCGGGCCGGACAGGATCGCGCCTTGCCCGATGTCGAACGCGCCGAGCCAGCCATGGCGGATATGTCCATCCGCGACCCTGACTGCGATCGGCACCAGGGCCGAGGCCGCGCCCCAGTCTTTTGGATCGGAGGGTGGAACCCTGGCAAGCTTATGTTCGGCGATGGTGGCATCGTCGGCCAGCCGATACAAAAGCAGGAAGGGCATCCGTCCCATCCCCTGACGTTCCAGCCAGCGCGAGGCCACGCCACAGATCAAGCGATCTGCCCAAGGGGTAAGAAGGACAAAGCGCAGAAGCAGCAGGGCAGTCGCAATCGCGGCCACTTGGCCCGCCAGCCCGCTGGTTGTGTCGCTGACACCGAACGCCCCGACCACGACGGTCGCGATCAAAGAACCAAGCCCGATGCTGCCGGTGATCATCAGCGCGATCACCACTTTTCGCCGTTCAGGTGTCTGCAACAGCAATTCCGATTCACTCGTGGTGAATCCCGCCCCGGTCAGGGCCGATACCGCTTGAAACCGCGAAATCTGGCGGGGAACGCCGCTATGTTCAAGCACTACGCCCGCGATCCTCACGATCGTGCTTGTCACCGTGAAAAGGATCACGATCGAAAGCGCAGCACCCATCTAACCTCTCCTGCGTTCTGCACTGCGCCCGCCACATTGGCAGACCGCCCACACCATCCCACCAGCCTAAAGGAATGAACATGATCGACAAGTCCCACCTTCGCGCAACCATGCTGGCATTGACCGAAGCCGAATTGGCACAGGCCCACAAGACCTATGAACGGTTCTTGTCGGGCGCCCGGCTTGACCGCAGCGAGCCGATCGAGAACGACGAGCAGGCGCAGGCAGAAAGATCAGCCGATCTTGCCGAGGCTTTCGACGATCTGGAGCACGAAGCCTCGGCCAAGCTGGCGGCTATCGCCCAGCTGGATTTTGGCCCCCGCAACGAGGTGGCGCCTGGTGCTGCCGTCAAGATCGGAGACCGCTATCTGGTCATTGGCGTCTCGACCGGAGAGTTTACCTGCCAGGGGCAAAAGTTTGTCGGTATCTCGCAAGCAGCACCGATCTACGCGGCGCTTGAGGGCAAGACCAGCGGTGAAACCTGTGAGTTTCGCGGGCGCGTGCTGCGGATATCGGAAATCTATTGACAGGGACCAAGCCCGATGAGCCAACAGCGCAAGGACGGCCGGCCCCGCGTTCCGCCCAACCAGGTTGTCACAACCAAGTTTCCGGTAATGACTGCCGGAACGCCGGATACGGCAGATACCACTTCCTGGACACTGACGCTGGACGGAAACGTCGAGCAACCGGTGACTCTGGATTGGGCGGCGTTTCGCGACCTTCCCCATCAGGATTTCACGGTTGACGTACATTGCGTCACGCGCTGGTCAAAGCTCGATACCAAGTGGCGGGGTGTTTCCATCGCAACGCTCGCTGCATTGGTGCGGCCCGCAGAAGATGCGGCCTACGTCCAGGCGCGCGCCGACGGCGGCTATACCGCCAATCTGCGTTTGCCCGATCTGCTTGATGACAAGGCTTTTGTTGCAACGGAATATGACGGCAAGCCTCTGACACCCGAACATGGCGGCCCGGCGCGATTGGTGGTGCCGGATCTCTACTTCTGGAAAAGCGCAAAATGGCTTCGTGGCCTGCATTTTAGTCCCTTCGACTACAAGGGCTATTGGGAGATGCTGGGTTATCACAACTACGGCGACCCATGGCGTGAACAGAGGTACAGGGGATGACCACGACGTCCGTAGCCTCGGCACTGGTGGATGAGATCCGCGAATGCAGGCGCT
>RRZU010566529.1_pt1 | contig 11825 bp, 10 predicted proteins | sample 2165561 | NCBI WGS metagenome assembly RRZU01 (sample SAMN10456909, study PRJNA506462) | wastewater metagenome | isolation source: wastewater sludge | place: USA: Moscow, Idaho | reverse complement strand
GAGGCGGCGCTGGCCCGCGGTGCGATCGTCATCGTGACCGCGCTTGTGGTGCTTCGTCTGATCGCTGCAGCCGTCACGCCGCTGACCTTCGACGAAACTTATTACAGGATCTGGGCAAAGCATCTTTCGGGCGGTTATTACGACCATCCTCCGATGGTTGGTTGGTGGTTGAGCGGCTTGCTTGCCTTTTCACGTGCCGAGTTGTTCATCCGGTTGCCAGCGATTGTGTTGCCGCTGCTCCTGGCTTGGGCTGCCTGGGTACTGGCTCGACCGCACGGCATTGAAAAGGCGCGCTGGGCCGCGCTGCTCGTCTTGTGGCAGCCGGTGAATGTGTGGAATGTGCTGATTACCACCGATACCCCGGTCATCCTGTTTTCCATGCTCTCTATCCTGGCGTATGTGCTCGCCCTGCGTTCAGCTGCTCCCGGAGCCCGGCTGGCCGGGCAGGGTTTGGCCGGCGGCTTGTTGGGGCTGGCTTTCCTTGGCAAGTACTTCGCCGCCTTGCTCGGCTTTGCCTACCTTGCCCATCTCCTCTTCGTCCGGCGCGATGCCGGTCGGTGGTCGGGTTTTGCGCTGCTCTTAGTGGCGGCGTTGCCTGCCCCGCTTTATAACCTGTGGTGGAACAGCGGTCAGTGCTGGGTGAACATTCTGTTCAATTTTCTTAACCGCAACCAGTCCGCGGGTTTCGAGTGGCACAATCCGGTGCTGTACCTGTTGTCCGTCCTCTACCTGGCGACGCCATGGGTGGTTTGGGCCCTGTGGCGTGAGCGGGCAGTGCTCGCACGCCGCGCCGCCGAGTACCCTGAGGTGAAAACGCTTCTCTGGCTCGCCGGTTTGCCGCTTGCCATTTTTGCGTTGATGTCATTCTGGCGTGCGGTTGGCTTGCACTGGCTGGTGTCCTTCATCCCGCTCACGGCCGTGCTTGCTGCCCTGGTATTGAGGTCGGCGGCGCTTGGACGTCTGCTCGCGGGTTCGATCATTTTTGGCGCCATGCATGCCGTGGTTTTCGTTGCCGTGCTGGCCATGCCCATGCAGGTCTGGAAGGGGACGCGCGTCGCCGAGGGAGTGGCCATGCGGGTTCTGGCGCCGCAGATTGTCGATCGCTTGCAGCCTGAGTCGGCTTTGCTGGCGGCGGAGAGTTATTCCTCGGCATCCTTCCTGGCGTACGCCAGCGGACGTCCGGTTGCGGTCTTTGGTGATGGCTCTTTCTATGCCCGGCAGGACGACTTCATCACGGATTGGCGCGCCCAGGATGGACGGGATGTACTCATTTTTCGCAGCCGCCCAGGGAAGGCCGAGGACTACCTGCCGTTCTTCAGGCGTGTCGAATTTGATGAAATGGATGTGGCCGGTGTGCGCTTCTATCGAATCCATGGCCAGGGCTTCGATTACGCCGTGTATCATGACAAGGTGTTGAAACGGGTGAGGGATCGTTACTATCGCATTCCCGCCTGGCTGCCTTTGCGTTCGTGTCTATTTACCGAGCGTTATTTTCCGGAATCCGTGCGATGAGTCGCCTCCGAGCCTACCTCAAATTGCTGCGCCCACATCAATGGATCAAGAGCGGCTTCGTCTTTGTCGGTTTGCTCTTTGGTCACGCCTGGGGTGATCCGGCGGTGGTCGGCGCGGTCGTGCTGACAGCGGTGGCCTTTTCCTTGGCGGCATCGTCAGTCTATGTGTTCAATGATTATCTCGATTGTGAGCGTGATCGGGTGCATCCTGAAAAATGCCGCAGGCCATTAGCCAGCGGTGCTGTCAGCGGCAGCGAGGCCATCCTGCTCGGTGGGGGCTGTCTTTTCTCTGCGCTTGGTTTCTCAGCAGGGGTTTCACCTTCGGTGCTGGCCATCATCGCGGCCTATTTGTTGCTTAATGTGGGCTACTCGCTGGGCCTCAAGCACGTTGTTCTGCTCGACGTTTTTATCATTTCCGCCGGATTCATGTTGCGCATTCTGGCCGGGACGCTCGGAGTCGGCATCGCGCCGTCGCACTGGCTTCTGCTGTGCGGTCTGCTGGTCACGTTGTTCCTTGGCTTTGCCAAACGGCGTGCTGAACTGGCGGCCCTGGAACATCGGGGGGGGAGCCATCGGCAGGTGCTGGATGACTACGATCCGCCCTTGCTCGACAAACTGATCGGAATCTGCGCAGCGGGCACCTTGGTGACCTACAGCCTGTACACGGTTAGCCCCGAGACGGTTTCCATGCACGGCACGAACAGTCTTGTCTATTCCGTGCCTTGTGTGCTCTACGGCTTGTTTCGCTATCTGTATCTGTTGCACCGGCGCGGCGGCGGCGGTGATCCAGCCGCTGCGCTGCTACGCGACAGGCACCTCCTAGGGGCGTTTGTGGCTTGGCTGGCGATCGTTGTGGTAGTGCTTCGCTAGCCGACGCCTGCCGCATCCTCCGGATGTCAGGGATCAATAGCGCAGGCGGGCAGGGCGTCGCTGGGCAGGTCCGGGATGCCTGGTCTGGCCGTGACCCGGAGTAGGGTTTTGGGATTCATCAAGCCAAATCCGCCAGCCGGGAGCGAGTACGTGAGCAAGGGCTGCTCGAACAGTCGGTTGATGTTCATCAGCCGCTCGGCGAGAGCGCTTCGCCTCACGCCTTCGGCAAGGAAGATCATGCCATGCCCGCCGTGGAAGCTGGCATCCAGGAGCAGGGCGTAGTGCTCGCCATCCAGTCCGCCGGCAGACGCCGCGCCAGCGTCTTCCGGGCTTAGCTTGTGCAGGGTCGGGTTCTGGTTGCTGGTCGGGCGTAAAGCCTCCAGTTCCGGCGTGCCGTCGCTGGCCGGCCATCCGATCTCAATACTGACGAGCGACTCAGCCGCAAAGAGTTCGGTTTGCTGGCTGGAACTCAGAATCAGCGGCTTGCCCGAAAAAAGATTCGTTCCCCACTTGAGTACCTGACGCAAGGCGATGGTTCCTTGCGCGGCGTCCAGAGCAAAACGATGGGTGCTGGCGTTCGTCGTGAAGACAGTGATGAGGACGGACATGGCTCGCTCCTTTTAGCGGCTGGTTCGCCACCGATAGTATCGCAATGCAGACGCCGGGCGAAGGGAGTTACGCTTGCGCTTGGCCTGCTGATCGGCCGCTCTGCACCCAGAGTACGTCGGGTTTGCCGGCAGACTTGTTGAGCAGCCGGCCCAGGATGAAGAGCAGGTCGGAGAGGCGGTTCAAGTATTTGCGAGTTGTCATCGAGACTGTCTCTTCGCCCGCCAGGGTGACGAGCCGCCGCTCGACGCGCCGACAAACCGTACGTGCCAGATGGGCTTGGGCCGCCGCCCGGCAGCCGCCCGGCAGGATGAAGTCCTTGAGCGGTGAAAGGTCGGCGTTGAACTGTTCGACCCAGCCTTCCAGACGCTCGACATGCGCCTCCCCGATCAGAGCGGTGCCCGGGATGCAGATTTCGCCGCCCAGGTCAAAAAGGTCGTTTTGCACGCCGAGCAGGGCGGCACGAACTTGATCCGGGCACGTTTCGGAAAGGACGACGCCGATACAGGAGTTGAGTTCGTCGATTTCACCGATGGCTTCGATGCGCAGGCAGTCTTTGGCAACGCGCGACCCGTCGCCCAAGCCGGTTGTGCCGCCGTCACCCGTGCGTGTGACGATCTTGGAGAGGCGATTACCCATAGCGGTCTGTACACTGGTTGGTTTGAAAGTTGAACGATTATAGCGGAAGCCGTTAGCACCGCCGGGCGTGGTGGAAAGGTTTTGGGCTGCCGGGCCACGATTGTTTTCCAACTTTTGGCACGGTGTGCCAATAGGATGGGCATGATGACGATAGATCACGCGATACTGGAAAAGCTGACCGATGCAGAAGGGGAGGGAATAAGGCGATTTTTCGAAAAGGGCGTTGTGCTGCCTCCGCAGCCGCGCGTGTTGAGTGAATTTCAGGCACAAGTCGGCGCGGGTGTTACCGATGTCCGCGTACTCGCCAAGACGATTGCGCAGGATCCGGGCGTGGTGGCCATGTTGTTCAAGGTCGCGCGAAGTGCAGTTCGCAGTGCGCGGCCTTTTTCCTCGGCCGAGCAGATAGTGCAGGTGATCGGTATCCGGCAGGCTGAAAATCTGGTGCGGGCAATCGCCCTGACCCGCGCGCTGCCAGCCAAACACAACTGCAAGGCCTTTGAGGCGTACTGGGCACGGTCGCAGGCGATCGCCGAACTGGCGATGCTGATTGCCGACGAGCGGGTCTCGGTGTGCAACATCTTCTCCGACCAGGCGTACCTGGCAGGCCTGTTTCACGAGTGCGGCGTACCGGTGTTGATGCAGCGCTTTCCAACCTATTGCAAAGCCATGCGGCTCGACGAGCCGGGGCTCTGGGTCGATCTGGCAGATGAAGACGCACGCTTTAACGCCGATCATTGCGTTGTCGGTTATCTCGTCGCCAAGCACTGGAGGCTGCCGGCCTTTATCTGCGAGGCGATTCGTTGCCACCACGATATTCAGCGACTTGACTACCATGCGGCACGAACCATGGCCGCCATCCTGCAACTGGCCGGGCAAATTTATTACTTGGAGATGCGCTTCGAAAACCCGGATTGGGAGAGTGTTCACGCGGAGGTGCTGGAAGAGTTGGGGTTGAGCGAAGAGAGTCTGCCGGAACTCATTGATGTCTTTCGTGAGCGTTATCACACGGCCTCCGCCGCATGACCAGCGTATGTCGGAATCGTGCCTCGTGTTATGCTAGGCGGGTCAGGGGGGATTGTTGATGCCGATTGTAGTTGATGCGTGCGTTGCCCAGCATCAGGGTGATCGCAAGGAGCAGCAGGATCGCGTGGCGCTCATGCCCCACCCCAAGGGCGGGGGCGTGGCGCTCGCCGTGGTGGCCGACGGGATGGGCGGGCACACTGGTGGGGCGCTGGCTGCGCAGCAGGTGCTGCACACTTCGCGAAACAATTTCGAACATTTTTCGGCGCGTACCGAATGCCCGCAGGAGATGCTCGGTGCCAGCATCCAGGAGGCCCATCTGCTGATCAAGGCCTCGCGTTTCATCAACGAAAAGGATCCGCACAGCACGGCCGTGATGCTTTTGCTGCAGCCGGGCAAGGCCTCGTGGGCGCACTGCGGCGATAGCCGGGTGTACCGGTTTCAGGGCGACAAGCCGGTGTTTCAGACGGTGGATCACTCCTACGTTGAGCAATTGGTGGCCAAGGGAAAAATAACGCCCGAACAGGCCCTGGTTCATCCCAATCGCAACATTCTGGTGACCTCGCTGGGGGGCAACGAGCCGCCGCGGATAGATTACGGGACAGCAGACGATTTAGCTGCCGGCGACGCTTTTCTGCTGTGTTCCGATGGTTTGTGGACGTACTTCGGTGCGGCCGAACTGGGCGGGGTGATTGCCGCCTACTCGGCGCGCGAAGCCGCCGAGCGCTTGATCGACCGGGCCAGGAAGCGGGCGAGCGGCGAGGGCGACAATATCTCCTTGGCCATCGTCAAACTGCTCGAGGCGCCCAAGCCAAAAGCCTCGGGGGCGGCAGAGGCCAAGGCTGGTGGGGCGGATGGCCGGCCAAGGGCGCCGGGCATGTCGGCTTCGCCCTATCGCAGCCTCTGAGCACGCAGCCCGTAAAAACAATCGGCCCGCGATGACGCGGGCCGATTGTTTTATGCTCAGTGTCGGCCCAGGCCGCCGAGCAGCGCGGCCACGACTTTACGCGGTTTGTGCGGGTGTTCGCTGCGCGCTGGTGCCTTGGCTGGGTCGGGGTCGGTCGGGCTGGCCAGGGTGTGCGGCTCAGGACTGCCCTCCGGAGTGTAGGGTTTGCTGAAATCGAAACCATCCGCCGCGATATGATTCGGGCGTTTACCTTGCGTGTTGCGCGGCCTGGCCGCTGGCGCCACATTGGCCGGGGGCGCGGGAGGGCGACGGTGGTGGCCCTTCTTGCCGCTGGGCGGGTACTCGTAGTCATACTCGGGTTCGTACCCGGCAACGATGACCTGCTCGATGGGTTTCTTGATCAGTTTTTCGATGTCGACGAGGTACTGCACCTCGGCCGCGGAAACCAGTGAGACCGCCGTACCCTGGCGACCAGCACGGCCAGTACGGCCGATGCGGTGGACGTAGTCTTCCGGGGTGTGTGGCAACTCAAAATTGATGACATGCGGCAGTTCGTCGATGTCGAGTCCGCGTGCGGCAACATCCGTGGCGACCAGCACCAGGGTCGATCCGTCCTTGAACGCTTCGAGCGCCTTGAGCCGGTCCTGCTGGCTTTTGTCGCCGTGGATGGCGTCAGCCTTGATGCCGGCGCGCTGCAGTTCGCGAGCGAGGCGGCCGGTTTCAAGCTTGGTGCGGGTGAAGACCAGCACCTGGTTGAACTCCTCCGAGCGCAGCAGTTTGACGAGCAACGCACGTTTGGCGTCTGCGGCGACCGGATGGACGCGGTGGGTGATCGTTTCTGAGACGGTGTTGCGTTTGGCTACCTCGATCAGTACCGGCTTGTGCAGCATGCGGTCGGCGAGCTTCTTGATCTCGTCCGAGAACGTTGCCGAAAACAGCAAGCTCTGTCGTTGTTGCGGCAACAGGCCGATGATGCGCGTGACATCGGGGATGAATCCCATGTCGAGCATGCGGTCCGCTTCGTCGAGGACCAGCGCCTGAACGCTGGCGAAATTGAGGCATTTTTGCTCATGCAGATCGAGCAGTCTGCCAGGCGTCGCCACGAGGATCTCCACGCCGCGCCGGATCTCTTCGATCTGTGGCTTGATGTCGACCCCACCATAGACGCACAGACTGCGCAGCGGGACATATTTGCTGTAAGTCTTGACCGACTCGAAAACCTGGATAGCGAGTTCGCGGGTTGGCGCAAGCATCAGAATGCGTACCGGATGGCGTGCCGGCGAGGGGCTGGGATTGGCAAAGCCCAGAATCCGCTGCAGCAGAGGCAGGGTGAATGCCGCGGTTTTGCCCGTGCCGGTTTGCGCCCCTCCCATCAAGTCTTGTCCGGACAACACGATGGGAATCGACTGGGCCTGAATCGGCGTCGGTGTCGTGTACCCCTGTTCGTTGATGGCTTTGAGCAGGTCAGGAGCCAGTCCGAGTTCGTCAAAGCGCATCGGTGGCTCCGTCAAATAATAGGGAAATCAAAAGCATAGCCTTAGGATTATACACGATTCCGGGGTGGAATCGCTTAGCGATGGCCAAGCTGTTCCAGTGCGAGTGATGCGGCACGGTCAAATAGAGGGGTGGTGGAATCGCGGCTGGCCAGGCCGTTCTGCAATTGGGTCTCAAGCTCGTTGACCGGGAGAGCCACGGCAAAACCCCAGTCTGAGTTGTAGAAAAGCGCACGGGTTCCGCGCGAGGTGCTGCCGCAATAGCGGCCCAAAAGGCGTTCGCTGTCGGGCAGGGTGATGTTCAGCCAGTCTCCAATGGCCGGTGATGGCGTGGCCGGGGCGGGAGAACCGCTGATGTACTGAACAAGAATCCCCGTTTGCTCTAGGAGTTGCAGTGATCCTGACGGGGTGGTCGGCGCGGTGTGAGTGTCTGGGTATTGGCGTGGGTAGAGGGGGACGCTGCGGTTGCGCAGGGCGGCCGTCTGCAGATCGAAAAAGGCATCGAGAAACGGGGTTCGTTCGGTGGCCGCGACGCCGAGTTCATCCAGTCCGGCATTGAGGCGACGAATGAGCGTCGGGATCAATGCTGCCAGACGTTGCCGATCTTCGGGGTTCTCTTTGGGGGTAGTGCTCCAGGCAAGCTCGACGGCGCAGTTGGCGGCATCTTGCCACTGCGGGCCTTCGGCGTTGTCGGCAATGAAAGCCTGCTGCATGCGGCGAGACCAGAGGATGACGAAAAAATCGGCAACCCGGGGCGGGAGCGCCGGGATCTGAAGGCTGCGTTGCAGCCATTCGGTGCTGTGCAGTAGCCCAAGGTCGCTGGTTTCCTGTGCTTCCGTTAGGGCTATATAGGGTTGGGCGGCGCGTTGCTGTGCTTCGTCTTTCTTGGTGTTCAGCGTTTCGATGGTATCGAGCAGTGCAGAGACATCCTGTCGTCCTTGCGGGTCGGGCGGTGTTTTCTCCAGGGTTTGACGCGCGTGATTGGCAAAGGCGGATAGCGCGGCGCAAAGCGGGTGGTCTTGGGCGCAGTCGGTGCTGAGGCCACGTGCGGCGTCAGCCATGCGGTTGACCAGTCGGCGGGCCGGGTGATTGACGTTTGAAAAGAAGTCCGCTTCAGCGATCGCGATGCGAACGAGAGGCAATTGAAGTCGTCCGATGGCAGACTTGACCGGTTCCGGGAGTTCCGGGGCGGAGAAAATGCCATCGAAAATCATGGCCAAGGTGTCGAGGGCAACAGCGGCGGCATCGGGGAGTTTTGCGGCAAGGTCGCTTGAGCGAATTGGCCTCGCGGTAGGTGCGTTTGCCTCGAGGTTTTGCAGGCTGACCATCAAACGATTGAGTGTGACGAGCGCGGTGGCATCCAGGGCGGCGTTGCCTGTGCCTGATCCGGAAGCGCTCTCCCCTGGGAAGTGCAGGGCCGGGAACCCAGTCCCGTTGCTTGGCGAGAACTGGCCGATGGGCGCGGCGTGCTGTTTTTGAGACTGCTGCAACGCGGCGAAGAGGCCGCCGGCCGACGTGGCGGTCGCTGGTGTGCTCGACACGACGTTGTCGTGAATGGCCACTTGCCGGTGGTCGCTGCCGGCGCGTCGAATTATTGGCGATTGTGCAGCCTCGACGCCGCTCTTTTCGAGATGTGCGTTGAGGTCGTTGTAGAGATCGGGGAGTTGTTCTTGCAAAAGCTCTTGAATGCGATCGAGTGCGTCGAACTTGCGGTCGGTGTCGCCATCGATGGCGTCGCATAGACCCCACAGCCCTTCTTCCAAGGCGCTGAAGCCGGCCGGATTGTCCTCTGCGGTCATGCCCGGTCGGCGCAGCAAGGCGGTGAGTCGCAACTGGGTACGCCAATGATCGATGCGTTTGTTGTCCTTGAGGCGATGGATGATGTCGCCGATCCGGATTTCGAGTTCCAGCGCGTCGTTGCCAACGAGTGAAATTCGCGATGCGGTCAGTCCCGCTGTCTCGCCAAAGCCGCCGCGTGCGTTACCTGAAGCCAGCAGATCAAAGGCTTTGCCTGTTTTTTGGATGAAGGCTTCACGGGCGCCGTTGCTGATGCCAGAGAGGCGGGCCAGTTGGTCCAGCCGGTGCACGAAAAGCGCTCGTGTGTCGCGCAGGATGAAATAAGGATCGTCTGCGGTTGGCGGGGGCGTGCTTGGTTCGGGAGCGTCTCTCATGGTGCAGGATTGTGCGCGGGCTCAGGTTTTTTCGTTGCTTTTCTTGTTGTCACCCGAGGCTGGCGAGCTTTTCTTCTTGCTGCCCGGCGGGGCGACAGGCGGGAGTTGAGGTTCGACGGTTTCCAGCTTGTTTTCGCGCATATAGGCATCCATGTCGCGCCAGCCTTCATAAATCGAAGCTTTGGGGAGCCAGGAATAGATCGAGTAGCAGTCTTCGATGGCGCGTCCTGACTGCCGGCAGGCACCGCCGACGGCTTTGCCGTCCGCGTCGTTGCGGGCAGCCTTGGCGGCCAGATCCTCGACGCCGAGTTGTTGCTGGATGATATCGCAGCCGCTCGTTGCGCAGGCCACTGCTGCGACCAGTATGGCGCAGCGGATGAGGCGGCTTGGCGTGCCCGGCATGACATCTCCCGGTGGTTGAAATGGAGGTGTCATTCTACTCCAAAGCCGGGCATCGGAAATGGCCTTGGTTCAGGCCTGGGTTGTGCGCAAATCAACGATGGGTTGCCGGCGGGTCAGTTTTCTGTCGTTCCGGATCGGGTATGTGCCAGGCTATCGAGTCGGCGTTCAAGCGCCGCCGTGAGGGGCTTGATGTCGCTGTCCGGGAGGGCTGCCGCCAGTTCGAGCAGGTGCGCTCTCGTCTGGGTCTCGCTGCGCTTGATGGCTGAAAACAGCAGATAGTGGCCGAGGGCATTGACCAGGATGAACAGGCATTCGAGGGTCAGCATCGGCCAATAGATGGCGCGTTGCGAACGGCTGCCAAAAAGGAAGTAGAAACTGTCGAATCCGCCAATGTCGCCTTTGAGTAGTGAGTGGTAGGGCTCAAACGGAGGAAAGGCGAAGATGACCACGAAGTTGACCAGAGAGAAAAGTGCAATGCCTTGAATGAAGGCAAATTCCGGCAGGGAGCCATGATGTCGCTTGCTTTGCAGGGCGAGGCAGGCGGCCAGGGCATTGATGGCGACAAAAATGAGTTCAAGCAGCAGTAGTGAGAGGAAGATCTGGCGTCCGGCGAAGATGCCGAAGATCGGGAAAAAGCCATCAAAACTCGGAAGAATGCCGCGCGCCAGGGAGGTGCTCGAAAAAGGCGGAAAAAGAAGGATGATCAGGCCATTCATCACGGCGGTGGCGATCACGAGTCGCTGGTATGGATTCATCCGGCTTTCTCCGGCAAGGATTCTTCGTACGGGCTCACCACGGAAACAAATGGAAGCGAGGCTGGGTGACCAAGGTGGATACAAGTCTTTATAATCGACCCTTCGCCGTATTCAACTGAGTGAGGAACTATGTCGCACTATCCCAGAATTTTCTTGCTGCTGGCGGGTTCGTTTGCCGCATCGCTGGCTTCGGCTTCGCCGGTTCCCGCGTCTGCAGCGGTTACCCGCATCGAGTTGTCTCACCAGTTGGACGAAGAGCGTGCTGCACGTCTTGAGCCCCTGATCGAAGCCTTCAACACGCAGAACAAGGGAGCGCAGGTGGTACTGGTGCGTCGTGTTGAAGGCGATGCGCCGAAGCATCTTAACCTGGTTAACCGCGAAGACCATGCGCGCCTGTTGGCGGCCAAGGCTCGCTTCCGGCCGATTCACGAGATCATGCGTGAGGCCAAGCAGCCGATCGAAGCTAGCCGGATTTCTCCGGAGTTGCGTGACGGGATGCTGGATGCCAAGGGGCAGGTCGCCGGTCTCCCGCTCGCCTTCGCCACCCCGGTGCTGTATGTCAATCGGGCGGCGTTCCGCAAGGCCGGGCTGAATCCTGATGCGCCGCCCAAGAGCTGGGCAGAGGTGCAGGATACGGCCGGGAAACTCTACGTCTCCGGAAGTACCTGCCCGTTTACGACCTCGTGGCCGGCTTGGGTTCATGTTGACAACATGAGCGCCTGGAATGGTGCCGATGTTTCCGATGGCAAGGGCCAGTTGACGATCAATGGTTTGGTGCAGATCAAGCATGTGGCAATGCTCGCTACGTGGTACAAGGCCAAGTATTTCTCCTATTTCGGTCGGCGCGATGAAGCCGACCGGCGTTTTGCCGCCGGCGAGTGCGCGATGCTGACGAGTTCGTCGTGGCTGTATGCGCATCTGTCGTCCGAGAAGGGGCTGGATTTCGGGGTGGCCCAATTGCCCTTCCACGATGATGTGTATGGGGCGCCGAAGAATACCCTGGCCGATGGCCTGGCGCTGTGGGCGGGGCATGGGCTCAAGCGCGAGGAATACCGGGCGGTTGCCGGCTTCGTGAACTATGTGCTCGGGCCCGAAGTCCAGATCGAAATGACCGTGGCCGGTGGCTTCCTGCCGATGACCTCGGTAGCCCGTGCTGCCGCGGGCAGCAAATTGCTCAAGGGCGATGTGGCAGCTTTGCAGGTGTCCTACGGCCAGTTGCAGGGGCGCGCCATGAACCCATTGCTGCGTGTGTCGCAAACCGACCGGGTACGCCTGATTGTCGAGGAAGAGCTTGAGTCCGTGTGGGAGGGGCGTAAACCTGCCAAGGAAGCACTCGATCACGCCGTGCGGCGGGGTAATGCGGTTATGGTCCCGGTCAGCGCGAGCAGCAAGAAGCGCGGCTAGAATTGTCCGAACGGTCCTGGTAAAGACAAAAAACCCGCTGCGGCGGG
>RRZU012000108.1_pt1 | contig 11827 bp, 14 predicted proteins | sample 2165561 | NCBI WGS metagenome assembly RRZU01 (sample SAMN10456909, study PRJNA506462) | wastewater metagenome | isolation source: wastewater sludge | place: USA: Moscow, Idaho | reverse complement strand
GGCCATGGTGGTGCGGTCACTGCGGTGGCAAGCAACCCCATGCTGAGCAGGAGCTTCTCGCCGACCGCGCGTTGCCGCCAGGGCGGACCCCAAGCCGCATCGTCCAGCGCAATCATCACGGGCTAACTCGGAGTGCTTTGGGTTGTGCCGCCCGGCGCCGCGTCCGCCGCGAACTGTTTGCGCGCGCTGCTGCGGCCACGCAGGTTGCCCAGGGCGAACCCGAGCAGGCCGGCGCCCAACGCCGCCTGCAGGGCGAACAGGCCGGACTCGATCTCACCCGAGCCCGGCTCGAAGATCGGTGAGAACCAAGGCTCGTAACCTTCGTCCTCAATGACCTGGGTGACCACGGAGTCGGTGCCGGTGAAGGCTTCGCTGTCCGGTTCGGTTGGCTTGGGGGCGAGCGTGAACGAGAGGGCGAAGATCGCGATCACCGCCGCGATGAGCGCCACCGTGATCCAGGTCTGGGGGCGCTGGTTAGGCATCTGCGGTCTGCTTCGTGGTGGCCGGGACGACCGGGTCGAGGATGCCGCGGGCTTCGAGTTGTGGCCGGACGACGGTGCCCAGGAAGCGGAAGAGCAAAACCCCGACGAATCCCTCGGCAATCGCCAACGGGATCTGGGTGATGGCGAAGACGGCCAAGAACTTTGCGGCGGCACCCCAGAAACCCGAGACCGGATCGGGGTGGGCCAAAGCCAGTTGAAGCGAGGTGACGCAGTAGGTGCTGAAGTTGGCGCAGAACATGGCGGCGAAGATCGCGACCGACGAGCCGAAGCGGCGCAGCAGCCGGTAGGCGCCGTAGCCGATCCACGGGCCGGCGATCGCCATCGAGAAGACGTTGGCGCCCAGCGTCGTGATCCCGCCGTGGGCCAGCAGCAGGGCCTGGAAGAGCAGCACGACGGTGCCGAGGAAGGCCATCACCGGGGGACGGAACAGCACCGCCCCCGCCCCGGTGCCGGTCGGGTGCGAGGAACTGCCGGACACCGACGGCAGCTTGATCGCCGACAGGACGAAGGTGAAGGCGCCCGCCGCAGCCAGCAGCATCTTGTTCTCCGGTGACTTGCGGGCTTCCTTGATGCACTCCCGGGCACCGTGCACCACGAACGGGGTGGCAACGGCATACCAAGCGACGCATTGCGCGGCCGGGAGGAACCCTTCGGCGATGTGCATGATCTCTCCTTCTGAGATTGCGCGTCCCATTATTCGAAGGCGGCAAGGTGAGTTCCTGACTCCCGTCCATCGTGGACGTTCACAGTGGCGCGACCGTGCCGGCTCTGCCCGGCTTCCTCAGCGCTTGCCGCTTGTGTCACTCTAGAGCACAGCTTCGGTCGGCTGAGAGGGGACCCCAGTGGTTGCGCAAGTCAGTTATCAGTACCTGACGGATGCGTCCGAGATCTACGCCGAGTCGTTCGCCATCATCAGGCGGGAAGCCGACCTCACCCGCTTCCCCGACGATGTCGCCAAGGTCGTGGTGCGGATGATCCATGCCGCCGCGCAGACCGACCTGCCCACCGACATCGCGTTCACCCCCGGGGTCGTGGCGGCTTGCCGGGAGGCCTTGTGGGCGGGCGCACCGATCCTGTGCGATTCGACGATGGTCGCGACCGGCATCATTCGTTCGCGGCTGCCGGCCGACAACGAGGTGGTCTGCCATCTGGGTGATCCTCGGCTGGCCGGCCTGGCCACCCAACTGGGGACGACCAAGACCGCGGCGGCAGTCGACCTGTGGGTTGACCAGTTGGCCGGGGCGGTGGTGGCGATCGGCAACGCCCCAACGGCGCTCTTCCGGCTGCTGGAGGTGGTGCGCGACACCGGCATCAAGCCAGCCGGGGTGATCGGCATCCCGGTCGGTTTCGTCGGAGCTGCCGAATCCAAGCAGGCACTGGTCGACAACCCGTTCGGTCTGGAATACCTGGTGCTGCGGGGACGCCGCGGCGGTTCTGCGGTCACGGTGGCCGCCGTCAACGCCATCGCCAGCACCGACGAGAGAACCAATCAGGTTCGCGGCTGAGTCCGGCGCAGACGATGGCGGAACAACGGGGCGGTCGGCGTGGCCAGCTGGCGTCCTCGGGGCTGCGGCCAGGCTGGACGACCGGCGCCTGCGCCACAGCCGCAGCCCGGGCTGCCTACACGGCGCTGCTGACCGGGCAGTTCCCCGATCCGGTGCCGGTCGTCCTGCCCCAGGGCCGCACTCCCACGTTTGCCTTGACCGCCGAGGCCCAGGGGGAGGGCTGGGCGGAGGCTGTCATCACCAAGGACGCTGGCGACGACCCCGACATCACCCACGGTGCGCTGGTTCGGGTGCGGGTTTCGGCTGGCGAACCAGTTGGTGGAGTGGGTTTCCGGGCCGGTGCCGGGGTGGGGACGATCACCCTGCCGGGGCTGCCGCTGCCGGTCGGGGAGCCGGCGATCAACCCGATGCCGCGAACCATGATCATCGCCAACCTGCGCTTGGCGGCCGGGCTGGACGCCGAGGCGCCGGATCCCGACCTGCTCGTCACTGTGGGCATCAATGACGGCGAACAGTTGGCAGCCAAGACGCTGAACCCGCGGCTCGGCATCGTGGGTGGGTTGTCGGTGCTGGGCACCACCGGGGTGGTCGTGCCGTATTCGTGCTCGGCGTGGATCGATTCGATCCGCCGCGGGGTGGACGTGGCCCGCGCCCTTGGGCACCACCATGTCGCCGGCTGTACCGGCTCGACCTCGGAACAGGTGGCCCGCGAGGTGTTCGGGCTGCCTGAGACCGCGCTGCTCGACATGGGCGACTTCGCGGGTGCGGTGCTGAAGTATCTGCGCCGGCACCCGATCGAGCGGCTGACCCTCTGCGGCGGGGTGGGAAAACTGGCCAAACTGGCCGACGGGCACCTCGACCTGCACTCGGCGCGTTCGCAGGTGGACACCCGGTTCCTGGCCGGGTTGGCCCGGCAGGTGGGCGCCGACGAGCAACTGGCGGCGGCAGTGGCGCAGGCAACCACGGCCCTGGGCGCGGTCGAGTTGTGCGCGGCGTCCGGCATCGAACTCGGCGACGCGATCGCCCAGGCCGCCAGGCAGGTGGCGGCAGGGGTGCTGGGGGAGGCGCCGGTTGCCGTCGACGTGATCTGTATCGACCGAGCCGGCACGATCGTGGGGCATGCGCGATGAGTGTCGCCAGGGGTCGTGCACTGGGGTTGTTGGCGGGTCTGGGCGCCGATGCGGTGCTGGGGGACCCGCCGAACAGGTGGCATCCAACCGCGTGGTTCGGCACTTGGGCGGGCTGGCTGGAGCGACGGTGTTACGCCGATTCGGTGCCGGCCGGCGTGGGTTACGTGGTGGCGGCGGTGGCGCCGGTCACCTTGGTTGGGGTGGGCGTCGAAGCGCTGGGACGCCGCTGGCCCTGGCTGCGCCCGGGCTGCACGGCGTTGGCCACCTGGGCGGTCGTGGGTGCCCACAGCCTGGCCCACGAGGGCCGGACGATGGCCGGGCGGCTCGAAGCTGGTGATCTGCCCGGGGCTCGTGAGCAGCTCAGCCACCTCTGCGGGCGGCAGGCCGCCGGGCTGGATGAGCCGGAACTTGCCCGGGCCACCATCGAGTCGCTGGCCGAGAACACCGCCGACAGCGTGGTGGCCTCGGTCTTTTGGGGAGCGCTGCTCGGAGCGCCGGGACTGCTCACCCATCGCGCGGTCAACACGTTGGACGCCATGGTCGGCCACCGCAGTGAACGGTATGAGCGGTTCGGCAAGTGCGCCGCCCGCCTGGACGACGCGCTCGACCTGCTGCCGGCCCGGGCGACCGGCCTGCTGGCCGGGCTGGTGAGTCCGCGTCCCATCCAGACCTGGCGGGTCACGATCCGGGACGCGCGCAACCATCCCAGCCCCAACGGGGGCTGGTGTGAAGCCGCCTGGGCAGCGGCACTCGGCGTCGCGTTGGGCGGCACCAACGTCTACCCGGGCGGACGCGTCGAAGACCGCGGCGTGCTGAACCCCGGCGGACGACCCCCGGACGGGGTGGCGGTGCGCCGGGCGTCCCGGATGGTGACCGCCGTGACGACGTTGGCCGGTGCCGGTGCCGGGGCCGCTGCCGCGCTGCTGGTGTTCGGTGCCCGGCGGCGCCGCTGATCGGGTGGGGCTGGAAACATCTCCGTCAGTCTCGGTCACCGTGGATGTCCGGCCAGTACCGGGCGCGTCCGGCGGCCTCCTGCAGCAGCTCGCCGGGTATCTCCAGGCTCACCGGCGGGGCCTCTCGGGATGTCCATGACATGGTGATTTGCGGTGAACCCGGCTGACTGGCGTCGTAGGGAAGAATGATCTCCCGCCCGGTGGATCCGCCGATGCTGAGCATCGGGACGACGGTATCGCCCGCACTGGGCGTCAGCCAGATTGCCATCAGCGGGCTTCCGGGATTCGGTAGGCCGCGGAACATGTCGGTGGGGGCTTCTGGTCCATGGTTGGGCACCGATGGGTCGATGAACACCGACACTCGGGCGTGGATGCATCGCCGGTCGATCCGGAACCTGTTCAGCACCGTGACGAACCCGGCTCCGCTCAGCACCAGTTCGTGGCCCTGTGCCAGTTCGCCTGGGATGACCATCATGTCGGGTGTGAACCGCTGTGCGTCGTTCTCCTTGACTGCGCCGGTGAGCGTGCCCACCGGGCCCCCGGATGCTGAGGTGAGAATGTGCCGGACGCCGTCGGCGTCAATGTGTTCTACCTGCGGCGTCCACGAGAACTGATGTCCGGACTCGCCCAATGGTCGGGTGAGAGGTGGAGCGCCGGCGTAGAGTTGCTCCCAGCTGTGCGATCGTGCGGCGGCTTCTCGCAGATGAGCGATCGGCAGGTTGATCACCTGCGGCGCCAGACCGAGGGCCTCGCACGAGACGACAATCCTCGGCTCATGGAGACGCTGAACGTCACCGGGGGAGACGAAAGTCATCTGCTCCCGCCGCAGTTCACCGTGTCGGCTCCCTCCGTTCCCGGTCGGCCTCGCCCTGGTGATGGCACTGTCGTCCTCCAGCCACGCCGCGAGCTGATGACTGCCGGGCCCGGGGACCTCGGAGATCCTCGCGAGATCGAGCAGGGGCGGCGTGTCCCCGGGAAAGGGTGTAGCGATACGGGGATGGACGCCCAAGAACGTGCAGCGCACGGACACCCCCGCTCGGTCCGCGCTGATGCCGTCGAGCACCAGCACGAACTGTTCACGTCGAACGGTCACCGTGATCGCCTGACGCAGATCGGCCGGAATTGGTGCCGGGCAAGAAAGGAAGATTGACAGATAGCGTCGCTTAAGCGACTATATGTGTCATGGAGTTGACGGTGGCCGAGGTAGCCAAGCTAGCGGGTACGACCCCGCGGCAAGTGCAGCGCGCCATCACGAATGGCACTCTGGCTTTGGGACGCCAGGTCGGGCGTGCGCAATTGGTTGACGATGTGGCGGCACTGATCTGGCGGCGTTCGGTTGCGCGGGGACGGCGGTGGACGCCGCAGGTTCGGTTAGCGGCGTTCGGCCTGTTGGAGTCCAAGACGACAGAATTGCTGACATCTTCGGAGCGCAGCCGCTTGCGAACGAAGCTGCGATCCATGACTGCGGTTGAGTTCGCGCACTCGGCCGGCGGCGTGGGTGGCGCGTGGGCAAGATATCGCCAGGTCGACGACCAACTCCACTCAGCCGCGCCTCTTGACCTCTGGGACGAAGGGATGGTCGGTGATCATCCGATGAGACTGGCCACCACCGAACACCTGACAAGTTTCGAACAGGTCAACCTGGTGCTGCCGGATGCCGACGGCGGCCTGGGTGTGATCGAGCGCGAACCTGACGACCGACTGGCCAGGCGACTGCTGGACGGCTACCTACTGGGTAATTCGAGGACATCGGCCGCAGCGGGGGCTGAGATCGAATCGAAGCTACGCAATGTCTGACGCCAGGATGTCCCGAGCACAGAGGATCCCTGGCCCCAGCCCCCACACACGCCAGGTGTTGTCGCCAACGCGCACCAGAGTGAGGAAGGTCACCTCGGTGACGAAGGCCGCGAATGTTCGAGCCGTGCTAGCGACCTGGGGAATGAATCGCATGATGGCCACGTCATTGGGTGCGTCCACCAGCGCGATGACCCCCGAAGCGAGCGACCTGCCCTGAAGTACATCCAACGCCCACTGGTAGTCACCCCAAGCGGACGGATCGTAAGTGAGATCCTGAACCTCCGGAGAACCAGCCATCAAGGCACCCCACCACAGAAGCGCCACCTGAGCAGGATCGGATAGGTCACCCGGCCTGCCCATGGCGGCAAGTGCCTCGACTTCGTCAGCTTCAACAAGTGCTGCGAAGGGCGCCTCGTCCGCAGACTCGACACCCAGCGCGCTGTTGGCGAGATTGGCGAATACCGGCACCACACCGGTCAGTGCCGCAAGATACTCGGTCATGGTCGTTGGGGGTTCACGATAAGTGGCCGCATCCGAGCGCACAGTTGCCAAAACCTCCTCACGGCGCTCTGCAAGGAGGACGGTGAGGAACTCGTCTGGATGCTTCACCGAAACCCCGTAGGGTTGGGTCGATTCGGCGGGGAAATCCTTCACGTTGAAGGTCAGCAGGACGTCGGCGCCGCCTATGATCGCCGCTGCCAGCACGTGGCGATCCTTGGGGTCGCATTCAAGCTGAGGCACCAGCGACTGGTAGTCGCCCACTGAGGCCTCGTCGTCGAACGCCGCTCTCATCGCGTCGACACGTCGTTTCGCCTTGTCCACCGTCATGCCCTTGAGCTTTGGCAGGTTGCGCTCGACCTCATCGAGGATCTCGTCCGACCACAGAGGTGTCAGCAACCCTGCTTCCGCAAGCGACAATAGGCATGAGGTGAGCCGGATCGGCACCAAGGTGCAAGCATCGAGCAGCACAGCAGGCGAGGTCATCTGGTGGTTACTACCTCGTCCGATGGAGTGTCGAAGTCGATGTCTTCTGCCAAGCTCGCCAAGGCAGACCGCCGCTTCGCCTTCCTGTCCGCCAGATACCGTTCGACCTCGGACGCTCGCACTCGTCGATGCGTGCCCCCGCCCGCGGCCTCGAGCCGGCCCTGGTCGATAAGCCGCACGACCGTCATCCGGCTAACCCCGAGGTGCTCAGCCACTGCCTGAGTGCTGAGCAACTCGTCTGCTGGCAGAACCACCGCAGCCGGGGATTCCTCGAGCACCGCAAGAAGACGCAAGAACGCATCACGCACTGCGCTGTCCGTCACTCCCTCCAGCGCGGCACGAAGCTGACGCGCCTCATCGGGGGCTAAAACTCCAGTCATACCTCCACGCTACCAAAACGCCCAAAACGCCCACACGTGCATGCATCCCTTTGCTGACGCTCCGGTTTCACGTACATTGGCTGCGTTGATGCAGGCCGGACGCGAAGAGATCTAGGCAAACCAGCCGACGCTGGACATCATGGTTGATGGCCGGGTCCGCCCTGGCACGGGCGACACCCCGGCAGCCACACCGGCTGCACCAGCCGTCCGGTTCGACGACCCGGCACGCGATCACCGCCCGATCGGGCTCGAGCAGTTGCCCGACCGCTACCAAGCCGAGCTCATCAAGTCGGCAGAACTTGGTCAGGTCAGGGCTATCGAAGGTAGCGTGGGAGATGTCGAGGTCTTTCAGATGGACGGCGTAGAGAACCTCCATCATCGGAAGACCTCGACACCTATCACGGGACCGCCACGCCGACGCGCCTCACCCCGGACCTACTAGAGCCCCGAGTTGTCGAGCGGACGCCAGGCTGATCAGGCGGCGCTGGAAGCCGGGTTGAAAGACGCAGGTTCGGTCACTGCAACCCATTGAGAAACGGCTGCGCTCCCTGCTCCACTTCGTGGGCGAAGCGGCCAGGTCAGCGACCGAGCGCGCAGGTCAGCCCTGGGGCAAGGGCGGTCTGGGCACGTCCCAAGCCTGTGCGTATTCGTCCTTCACCTCGTCCCAAACCAACGCAAGGCCATCTTCGAGCGAGTCGATCTCATCAGCTGTGGGTGAGAAGACGATGAAATCGTGGGGGATGATCCGGCCGGCCGCGTCCTTTCGTCCCTCGGGGTCTGGAAAACGCAACGCGACCATCTCTCCGACTCGACGACAGAGCGCCGGCTCGTCGAGACCCGAGAAGACCTTCTCGTACTCAGGCAGCGGATCGTCGAATCCGCCAGTGCGACGGAACTGAAAACCCCACGTCCGTCCACGGGTCGCCCAGATCAACCTCATCCGAAGCTCCTGATCAGCACCCGCTCGTCCTCGGCCTCATTCAGCTTCAACCTGAATTCCGCCAAAGTGGCTGTCAGGAAGTGCTGCTGCGCAAGCGCTTCGGAGTGGATCTCCTCGAGTTTTTCGGAGCCCAGTCTGGCCGCATCATTCAGTGCGTCTGCCAGCGCCGTGAATCCGAGAATGCCGACCACGGCACCTATCGGGCCGGGCGCTTTGACAGGGATCCCACCACGCCTTCCATTGCCCACAAGCATGACAGCGAAGGCTCCGGCTCCCATCAGGAGACCATCCAGCACTTTCCAGGGGACTTCCCTCAACTCGTGCCACCGAGCAAGCCGCTCGAACGGGAGCGTGGCAGCCAGCGGCAGGATCAGGTCCAGACCGACCCTCTTCGTAACCTCTATCTTGTCCACCTCGAACTTTGCTGATGACAGCAGCATGAAGTCCTCGCCCACCGACAGTGCCTCGCTGACTTCTACCAGCCCTTCGAGCACGTTACGAAGCTCTTCCAAGTCCTCACGAGCCTTCTCGATGACGAGGTCTCTGAAGTTGAACACGTTCATCTCGGGAAGCAGGTCGGCCTTTGAAAGTGCCATGATCCAGATGCGGGGAAACTCGACGAGTGGTTGCCCGTCCTCCAGCAGGTCATCCTTTAGCACCAGCAGCGCGTTCTTGACGTTGGCAAGCAGCGACTTCAGATACCGTTCTTCTTCTCCGGAGTTGTCCAACAGTCGCTGGCCGTCCACCAGTAAGAGGGCGACGTCAGAGCCCAGCAAGGACCTGAAAGTGGCGACTCTGCGCTTCGCTTCCTCTGGCCCGCTGACGCCCTGCTCGAACCACTCCCCGGGGTAGTCGTGCCAAATGAGGCGTACCGCGTCGAAAGGCTTGCCCTTGTTGTTCTTGGCGTCCCCATCCTTGAGTTTGATCGAGAAAGAGTGGGCGGTCGCGGAGAACCTGGTGATTTCGGGCCGCTTCGCAGAGTTCTTCATGCCGAGGTAGTTCTGGTGCAGCCGAGCGCCTTGACCGAAATCGTCGGCCACCACACGAAACAGGCTCTTCCTCACGAACTGCGGCTCCTGTGCCGCTCCGTAGAACGAAGAGAGCAGGACGGTTTTTCCGCTGCCGCTCTCGCCGAACACTGCGATCTCTTGCTGGAGAGTTCCGCCTGATCCCATAGTGGGCAACCTAACCAACAAGTGGCGCTTGCGTCGCGAATACCGGAGCGTCGCCATGCGGGCGGGCGCAGAAATCGATCCAGGTGGTCAGGGGCCGCAGAGTCGACGCATCTCGCTACGGTTAGCACATGCGCGGCCGCCGGGGCCGCGGTCAATCTGGCCCGGCTCGCGGTCCTGGCGGTGGCGCATGTCCCCGGAACTGGGTGGACTGTTGCGCCCGCGTGAGTCAAACAGCCAGGGACCCGATCGCCCCGCGCGGCAGCCAGATGCGGCCCCTCACGGGTCCTGACCACCTAGGAACGACCCGCAACTCCCCAACGACCATGGCCTGGGGCGCGTCCTCACACCAAGACGGCCCCGGCCCCTGGCCCAGCCTGATCAGCCGGCGGCGCGCCTACAACAGCAGTTCAAGACCAGCTTCACAACTCGCGCACCGCAGCCACTGCCACGCTACGCGCCCGGGCCGAGCGGTGAGGGTCGCGATCTCCCACCACACCCACGATCAGACCGCCGGTGGCGCCCGTCGCCGGCGTCCAAGCGCTGCCGCCGGCCGCATCGTCTGCACGGACGCAGAAGATGCGTCGCTGCTCTGCCCAGGCGGCGACCTGCGCGTTGACCTCGGGTGAGTCCGTGAGCGCCAGGGCATACCAAGCCCCGGCCAAGTCAGACTCGGTCACCTCTCGCTGCGTCCAGTTCAGCAGGCCGTCGGTAGCCAACTGACTGATCTGTGGGGACGCCGCGGGCGCCACCACGTGCAGGTCGGCGCCAGCGTCCAGCAGCTTGCCGACTCGCCGGGAGGCCACCCGTCCGGCTCCGGCAATGACGACCTTGCGGTCGCGGAGTACCAGTGCGCTCAGATACAGCTGAGGTGCTTCTTCAGCGTCGGAGGCAGCACCCAGGTACCGGTCGACCACCACCGCGGCCAACTCGTCGCAGGCACCGATGACTTCGGCGACCCGCACTTCGGCGTCCGGATGCTGGCTCGCCCAGTCTGCAGCCTGCTGCTGCGCCCAACGTTGCAGCCGGCCGGGGAACAGGTAGTGCGGCATGACCACGATCTGTCGGCCACCGTGGGAGTAGGCACGATCGAGGGCACCGGACAGGCCGGGCTGTGCGACCTGGATGAATCCGGTCACCACATCGGCGTAACCGCCCTCCTCCAGCAGCATCCGCCCTAACCGCACGTGGTCGGCGTTTGCTTCCGGCAGCGAACAGCCGCGGCCCAGGAAGACCACCGAGGTCTCGGCCGCGGGCCAATCGCCGGCCGCCGCCGCGATCCGATCCCGGGCCGCAGACCGCAGCCGTGGGTCGGGGCCCAGATGGGCGGTATAGGTAACGTTGCCGCCGGACAGTTCCTGCTTGCCGGCGGCGATTGCGTTCGGGATGTCCTCGCGGACATGCCCGCCGGTGCCGATCATCAGCGGCACCACCACCGCATGCCTAGCCGGGTCGGTCTCCAGCGCATCGGTGACCGCCACCGAGATGGCAGGCTCGTCCAGTTCCACAAAAGCATCCAGCACGCGCACCCCGGGCAGCATGGCCCGGACCCGATCCACCAACTCGCGGCAAGCCTGTTGGCCCTCCGGCAACCTGGTGCCGTGTGCCGCGATCACTAACGCTGTCATCGTTCCTCCAACCACTTGTAGTCGCGCGGGGTGACCATCACCTCGGCACCCACCCCGGTGGGCACCATGCGGGTGGTCGAAGAGCCCACGATCACGATCGAATGCATGTCGACCCACTCCGGGTCGAATACCGAAATGGGTGCCACCCGAAAGTTCTCGCCGGGTCGGGTGGCGTCCTGCACCACTGCGACCGGTGTTTCGGGTGGCCGGCGCGCACCCAGGATCTCCAATGCCCGCGGCAGATGCATGGTCCGCTTGCGGCTCCGCGGGTTGTAGAGCGCGACCACGAAATCGCCTTCGGCGATCGCCTGCAGCCGGCGCTCGATGACATCCCATGGGGTATGCAAGTCGGACAGCGAGATGGTGGCGTGGTCATGGCCGAGTGGGGCGCCCAGGATGGCCGACGCCGCCAGCTCGGCGGTGACCCCGGGCACGATCTGCACGTCGATGCCTTCGGTGCCCTGCTCCAAGGTGGGGGACGCCATCGCGTAGATCGCCGGGTCGCCGGAGCAGACGATCGCGACGGCGCGTCCCTCGCGAGCCTTCTCGATGCCCAGCCCGGTGCGCATCTCCTCGGTGCCCATGCCGGTCGCCACGATCTCGGTGCCCGGGCGCAGCAGGTGGTTGATCTGCGTCACGTAAGGCCGGTAGCCGATCACCACCGCCGAATCTGCCAGCACGCGCCGGGCGCGTGGGGTGAGCAGGTCGTCGGCGCCCGGCCCGAGCCCGACGATCGCCAGCCGGCCGCGGGGCGCCAGGCGTCCGATCGCGAGCGTGGCGTCGGGATTCTTGCGTTTGTCGACGATCAAGTCGGCGCCGTAGGCCAGCACGGACG
>RRZU013613249.1_pt1 | contig 11828 bp, 7 predicted proteins | sample 2165561 | NCBI WGS metagenome assembly RRZU01 (sample SAMN10456909, study PRJNA506462) | wastewater metagenome | isolation source: wastewater sludge | place: USA: Moscow, Idaho | reverse complement strand
TCCGTTCGAGCTGGGGATCACCCTCGATAAGGCGGTGGAGCAGGAAGCGGAACTGCGTCGGCTGTACGAGAACGACGAGGAGGTGCGGACCCTGATCGAGCTGGCCCGCAAGCTGGAAGGGCTGGCGCGCAACGTCGGCAAGCACGCGGGCGGGGTGGTGATCGCGCCATCGACCTTGACCGATTTTTCGCCGCTGTACCGCGAGCAGGATGATTCCAGCTTGATCACCCAGTTCGACAAGGACGACGTGGAAGCGGCCGGGCTGGTGAAATTCGACTTCCTGGGCCTGCGGACGCTGACGATCATCGATTGGGCGGTGCGGACCATCAACCGGCAGCGGGCGGCGGCCGGCGAGGCGCCGCTGGACATTTCCGCGATTCTCCTGGATGACGCGGACACCTTCGACCTGCTGAAACGCCATCAGACCACGGCGGTGTTCCAGTTGGAATCCAGCGGGATGAAGGACCTGATCCGCCGTCTGCAACCGGACTGTTTCGAGGAAATCGTGGCGCTGGTGGCGCTGTTCCGGCCGGGGCCGCTGCAATCGGGCATGGTGGACGACTTCATCGACCGCAAGCACGGCCGCGCTCGCATCGAGTATCCCCATCCGGCCCTGGCGACCATTCTCAAGCCCACCTACGGTGTCATTCTCTATCAGGAACAGGTGATGCAAATCGCCCAGGTGTTGGCGGGCTATACGCTGGGCGGCGCGGATTTGTTGCGGCGCGCGATGGGCAAGAAGGATGCCGAGAAGATGGCCAAGGAGCGGGACGGATTTGTGAAGGGCGCGACCAGTCGCGGGGTCGAGCCGGAAACTTCATCTTATATATTTGACCTGATAGATAAATTTGCGGGTTATGGCTTCAATAAAAGCCACAGTGCCGCCTACGCTCTGGTCTCGTATCAAACCGCCTGGTTGAAGGCGCACTATCCGGCGGCGTTCATGGCAGCGGTGTTGTCCTCGGACATGGACAAGACCGACAAGGTGGTGGTGTTCGTCGAGGAATGCCGCCGCATGAATCTCAAACTGGCGCCGCCGGACATCAACGTGTCCGAATACCGCTTCACGGTCGGCGCGCCCGGCGAAATCCGCTACGGCCTGGGCGCGATCAAGGGCGTCGGGGAGGGCGCCATCGAGGCGCTGGTGGAGGAGCGGCAACGGGGCGGCCCGTATCGGGATTTGTTCGACTTGTGCCAGCGGGTGGATTTGCGCAAGCTCAACCGTCGGGTGCTGGAGGCGCTGACCCGCTCCGGGGCGTTCGACCCGCTCGGCCCCAACCGGGCGACCCTGGCGGCGCAACGGCCGGACGCGCTGCAACTGGCCGAGCAACATTCCCGCACCGACGCCGCCGGCCAGAACGATCTGTTCGGGCTGGCCGCCGCCGAGAAAACGCCGGCCCGGCCCGCGCGGGTGGCCGAGGTGCCGGAATGGGACGAAGCGGAGCGGCTGCGCGGCGAGAAGGAAACGCTGGGCATTTACCTGACCGGTCATCCCATCAGTCGAGTGGCGGCGGAGTTGGCCGCGCTGAGCGCCACTCGCTTGCACGATCTGATCGAGAATGGCGGAACTTTGCGCCGGGGCGGCGACCGCTCGGTGCTGATCGCCGGGCTGGTGGTGAGCCTGCGCACCCGCAACGCCAACCGGGGCGGGCGGATCGCCTTCGTGACCCTGGACGATGGCAGCGGGCGGCTGGAAGTCCGCATCTTCCCGGAAGTCTACGAGCGGCACCGGCAGTCGATCGTCGAGGACGCCATCGTGCTGGTGCAGGGCGCGCTGGGCTGGGACGAGTTCAACCAGACCACGCGCTTCAACGTCGAGCGGGTCTTGGGGTTGGACGAGGCGCGCGCCGAATACGCGCGCCGGCTGGTGGTGCGGCTTGAAGCGCGGCAGTGCGAGGCGGGCGCGTTGCGGCAACTGGCGAGCATTTTGACCGAGCATCGCGCCGAGGGCCGCTGCGCGGTGTGGGCCGACTATATCGGCTCTGGCGCGCGGGTGGAGCTGGCGTTCGGCCCGAACTGGCGGGTCAAGCCCGGCGACGGGTTGCTCGAACGGTTGCGCGCCTTGGCCGGCCCGGAGGCGGTGCAACTGCGCTACGAGCAGCCGCCGAGCGCGGAGCGCGACAGCCTGGGTTGATGGGTGCCGATCATTGCATACAATCCCCATCCCCAGCCCCGCTCCCAAGGGGAGAGGCGCGTGCTGGTCGGGAGGGCATTGGAAGGTTTCTCAACTTCTTCCTTTCATCGTTTCCGCCAGGACCAGTTGGGTCCATGCCCCGGAGCCGGGTAAATTTTGGCCTCCGTCGGCGACGATCAGCGTGCCGGTGATGTAGGATGCCAGCGGCGAAGCCAGGAACACGCTCCACTGGCCGATGTCGTCCGGCGTGCCGCACCGGCCCAGCGGGATCATCTTCTTGAGCTTGTCGGCGCTGCCTTCCGGCACCAGCCGGCGCACGCCCTCGGTGCCCTCGATCGGGCCGGGCGCGATGCTGTTGCAGCGGATGCCGAACCGGCCCCACTCCAGCGCCAGATTGCGCATCATGTTGTCGATGCCGGCCTTGGCCGCCCCGACGTGCGCCTGAAACGCATACGGCATGAACGCCATGCCGGCCGAGATGAAGATGATGTTGCCCCGGGTCTCCTTGAGTTGCTCGAACGCCGCCCGGCAGGTGTGAAAACTGCCCAGCAAATCGATGTCGATCACCGATTTGAAGCCGTTGGGGCTGATCTGCTCGGCGGCCAAGGGGAAATTGCCGGCGGCGCCGCAGATCAAGGTGTGAATCGGCCCCAGTTCCTCCCGAGCGTCCCGCAGGGCCTTTTCCAGCGCCGGATAGTCGCGCACGTCGGCGGAATGGGCCGAGACCCGCGCGCCGAGCGCCCGCAGTTCCGCCGAGGCGGCGTCCAATTTTTCCTGCGAGCGGCCGACGATGCCGAGATTGGCCCCGACCGCCGCGAAGTTGCGGGCGATGCCGAGATTGATGCCGCTGCTGCCGCCGGTGATGAACACGGTCTTGCCCTGGAACAGGTCTTTGGCGAAATAGGAGCTAATGTTCATGGCGCTTCCTTGAGGTTCGGGTCGGTTATCGGGCAAGCCTAAACAAAATCGAACCGCCGCACATAGCACGCTTTGGCTAACTTGACCGTTCCGGCGGGCTTGTCGAGAATCGGAATTCGCCACCCATCACGTTTTTGGAGTCATTCATGGTCCTGACCCCCAACCCCGCTTCGCCGAGCGAACGGGGGAGAGAGCGGCTAGCTTGCGATCTGCTGATCGTCGGCGCCGGCATCGGCGGCCTGAGCATGGCGCACCACGCCGCCGCCGCCGGCTTGAGCGTGCGGGTGCTGGAGCGGGAGCGGCGAGCGGGGGGCTGTCTGCACTCGCATCGCTTCGCCGGCGCGCTGGAGGGGTTCTGGCTGGAGCTGGGCGCGCACAGTTGCTTCAATTCCTACGGTGACCTGCTCGCCATTTTGGAATCCCGCCAAGCCCTCGACCGCCTGATAAAGCGCGCCAAAGTCGGGTTTCGCCTGTACGCGGATAGCGCGGTCAAAACCATCCCCGCGCAATTGTATTTTCCGGAATTGCTGTTGGCGCCGTTTCGCTTGCTGGGGCTGAAAAAAACGGGGCGCGGCGTCGCCGACTATTTCGGCCGGATCGTCGGGCGCCGCAATTATGCGGCCGTATTCGGGCCGGCCTTCAACGCGGTGATTTGCCAGCCCGCCGGCGAGTTTCCGGCCGATTGCCTGTTCCGATCCCGCCCGCGCCGCAAGGACATACCGCGCGGTTTCACCCTGGCCGGCGGGTTGCAGACCATCGCCGATATTTTGGCCGAGCAGCCGGGTATCCCTATCGAACTCGGTCAAGCGGCGCGAGCGGTGCGGCGCGAGGGAGCGGAGTTCGTCGTGCGCACCGACGACCGCGATTACGCCGCCCGCCATCTCTGTTTGGCGACGCCGGTCGATGTCGCGGCCCAATTACTGCGGGCGGAATTCCCCGAGCTGGCCGAACGGCTAGCGGGCATTCCAACCGCCATGGTGGAAACCGTCGGCGTCGCGCTGCCGAAATCCCGTTTGAGTCTCCCGCCGCTGGCCGGGCTGATCGGCCGGGACGAGCCATTTTTTTCGGCGGTGTCGCGCGATACCGTGCCGGACGCCGGATTCCGGGGATTCACGTTCCACTTTCGGCCCGGCGCGCTGGACGAGGAAGGGAAGCTGAGTCGCGTCGCCGACGTGCTGAACGTGCCGAGGTCGGAATTCGGTTCGGAAAACGTGGCCACCAAGATCAATCGATTGCCGGCGTTGCGCGTCGGTCACGGCGATTTGATTCGCGCCGTCGATCACCTCCTGCCGGGAAATCGCTTGGCGCTGACCGGCAATTATTTCACCGGCGTGGCCATCGAGGACTGCGTGACGCGCTCGCGCGGCGAGTTCGAACGACTGCGGCGCGAGGGGTTGTGAGAGCGGGCGAGGGCCGACCATCAGGTTCCCGATGGTCGGCTCCGCTTGTCGGACGCAGGGGTCAGAAGGAAGGGCGTAGCGTCGTCGTTTCGCCGGCCGATGCGGTCATGTTGTCGCCGGTGGACCAGGCCTCGTCATTGATCAAGAACTTGAACGATACGGCGCCCTCGCGCACCGCGTTCGTGGTCCAGACCCACACATCGTTGCCGGCATTTTCCATCGCGGTCCCGGATTCCCAACTGAGGCCGGCGCCTTCGCCGCGAATGAACATGCTGTTGCCGATGCCCACATCGTATTTGGCGACGATGACGGTGACCGGCGCGGCGGCTTTGGCGGAAGCGGCCGGTTTTTTTCCCGTCTTGGCGGCGGGTGCCGGGGCCGCTGGTTTCGCGGGCGTGGCGGCGGGTTTCGCGGCCTTGGCGGGCGCTGGGGCGGCCGGTTTCTCGGGCGTTTTGGCGGTGGGGGCGGGCGCTGGAGCGACGGGCTTCTCGGCGGCCTTGGTGGTGGTTTCCGCCGGCTTGGCGGCAGCGGGTTTGGCCGCTTCCACCGGCTTGGCGGTTTCGGCGGCTGACTTCACCGCCGATGGGGCGGCGACGGGCTTCTCGACCTTGGTGGGTGTCTTGGATTCCTTGGTGACCGGGGCTCCAGTCGGCTCTTTCTTTTTCGGCATGAATCAGTCCTCTGAATCGCTTGATGAATATCGAGGCACGGCATGGTGCCTTGCCCTTACCGCTAGATACTTGAGAATGAGTCTAACCCAAGCTTGAAGCAGTCTCCAAGCTGGCGACAGCAACATTTCACACGCAAGATAAATGTAGACCTTTTTACGACAATGTTTCGACACGATTATCCGTTCGATCCGACCCACGGTTACGGTCTGCGAGCTTTATTGGGCGTTACCGCCCCGCCGGAGCCGACGGACTTCGCCGCGTTCTGGCAAGATCTGCATGCCCGAGCGCGGTCGGTAACGGTCGCGCCCACGCTGCGCGAGATATCGAGCCCGAGCGTGAAAGCGCGCGTGTTCGAGGTGGAATTCAACTCGTTGGATGGCGTTCGAATCCGCGGTTGGCTGACCCGGCCTCGCGATGATCGCGTCGAGCGGGGCGCGGTGGTGGGTCACGGCTACGGTGGCCGGGATGGGCCGGATTTCCATTTGCCGCTCGCGCGGGCGGCGCTGATTTTTCCTTGTGCCAGAGGGATTTCCCGCAGCGCCCGCGCCGACATTCCCGCCAATCCGGACGCTCACGTTCTACACGGGATCGAGCGGCGCGAAACCTACGTCCACGGCGGCTGCGCGGCCGATACGGTCTGGTGCGCGGCGTCGGCTTTGCTGGAGCTGTTCCCGATGGCGGGGCGGCGCCTGGATTATTTGGGCATCAGCTTCGGCGGCGGCGTCGGCGCGCTGGCCTTGCCGTGGGACGACCGGTTTCGTCGCGCTCATCTCAACGTGCCCAGCTTTGGCCATCATCCTCTACGGTTGGGCATGGCCTGCGTGGGGAGCGGTGCGGCGATCCGCCGCTACCAGCACCAGACTGGCCGAGCTTTGGAGACCTTGCGCTATTTCGATGCGGCTGCGGCGGCGCGGTATATGCGGATTCCGCTACACGTCGCTGCCGCCCGCTTTGATCCGGCCGTGCCGCCGCCCGGCCAGTTTGCCATCTACAACGCGCTCGCCGGTCCCAAAGAGTTGTACGTGCTGCGGGCCGGTCATTTCGATCATGCCGGAACCGCCGCCGACGAGGCGCGCTTGCTGGATGCCTTGGCCTATTTCTTCAATCGCGACTGATCCCGGCCGGCAACGGTCCAGCGCGGCCAGCCGGCCGGCCGGCGGCTCGGTCGGGCCGGGGAGCCGAATGTTTGGCGGCGTCACCGATTTCTGTTCCAAATTGCGCGCGACCATGGTGTATGATCGGATACGTTCAAATATATGACTATTGCCGCTTGAATGGACTTCAGCATGATCGAACCCACCGTCTTATCTCCCACGCTTACATCCGATGGCACTACCAAGACCCTGGATTGGGGCTGGTGGGTGGTGGGGTGCGCCGCCGTTTACGTCGTGCTCTTTTTTCTGTGGACGGAATTTCATTGGGGAGGCGAACCCTATAAAACCCTGATCGCCGATCTGGCCTTCCTACCGCTCAAGATCGCCCTAGTTGTACTGTTTGGGCGGACTGCCCTCCATCCGGCCTTACCACCGCGCGTTCGTTGGGGCTGGCGAGCGCTCGCGCTGGCTATGTTGTGCTACGGCATCGCCAATGCCGTGCTTTGGCCTTACTACGAATTGGTACTGCAGCGGCAGCCCTACCCATCCTGGACCGACGGCGGCTATACCAGCACTTATCCGTATGTCTTATATGGATTTATACTATTCACGGTTCACCCATTCCTATTGTTGGGCCTGATTCTGGTCACGGAATTTTTTAAAAAGAGCCGCGCCGCATGGCTCAAGTTCTGTCTGGACGCCGGGATTGTCCTCGTTGGCGTCGGTACGCCGGTTTGGTATTTCTTGATGCGGCCCATCGCGGAGGTTTATCAATACGATCTGTCGGAAACCCTGGTATTTTTGGCGTACCCGGCGTCTCCTCTACTGTTGCTGTTTAGCACCCTGACCGTTTTATTGATTGGCGCGGGACCGCGTAATAGCGGCTCCCTGCAATGTTTGGCGCTGGGAGTTCTCGTGCTCTGCGCCGGGGAGATGGTGTTCATCCACCAGACCCTAACAAACAACTATCAGTCTGGCGATCCGGTGGATACGTGGTATGCCGTCGCCGATCTGCTGCTGATGAGCGGCGCTCAACTGGAATACGCGCGGGTATCCACGGGCGAATCCAGGATGAAGGCTAATCCGTTGGGCGACGCTTTCCGGGTTCTGCCCTACCTGGCGGTCGTGCTGGCTTACGGCCTGCTGCTGGCGGCCGTCCGGGATGATTGGCGGGAACCGCTCGGGGGGTTGATTTTTGCCGCCGTCATCCTGACGGCTCTGCTCCTGGTCCGGCAATTCATCGCCAACCGGGAAAACCTGCGCTTGCGCGCCGAGCAGGACCAGCACGAAAGCGAAGCCCGCTTCGCGACGCTGGTGCGCAAATCCTCCGATCTGGTCACCATCACCGACCCCTACGGCGTCATCCAATTCATCAGCCCGGCGGTGCGGAACCTGCTGGGTTACGAGCCGGACGCGCTCCAGCAAACGCCGTTGCTGGCGCTGCTCCATCCCGAGGACCAGCAGCGGGGCCGCGATTTTTTTCGGGACGCGCTGCGCGATCCCGGCGTCACCGCCGTGATCGAGTGGCGGATGCGCTGTCGCGATGCGAGCTGGTTGCACGTCGAGACCGTCGCCAGCAATCTCCGGGAAGATCACTTCGTGCGGGGTATCGTGCTCAACACCCGCAACATCAGCGAGCGCCGCGCCCTGGAAGAACAGCTCCGGCATTTGGCGTTTCACGATTCCCTGACCCGGCTGGCCAACCGGGTGCTGTTTCGGGATCGGCTCGAACACGCCCTGGAGCGAGCGCAGCGCAGCGGGCAGCCGGTGGCGCTGATGTTTCTGGATCTCGACAATTTCAAAGCGGTCAACGATAGCCTGGGTCACGGCGAAGGCGATCACCTGCTGGTGACGACCGCCCGCCAACTGACGCGCCACACCCGCGCCAGCGATACCGTGGCCCGGTTGGGCGGCGACGAGTTCGCGATCCTGATCGAAGATGTGCCCCCGCTGGAAAATCTCCGGCAATTGGCGGAGCGCATCGTCGAGTCGCTGCGCATCCCCTACACTCTGGACAAGGGCGACGTGCTGGTCACGGCCAGCATGGGCGTCGCGATCGGCTCCGGCGCCGATAGCGCGGACGATTTGATGCGCAATGCCGATACCGCGATGTACGCCGCCAAGGGGCGCGGCAAGCACCGTTACGAAATCTTCAGCTCCCAAATGCGCTCCGCCGCGCGGGATCGCTTGCAGCTCGAAAAGGATTTGCAGCGGGCGCTGGAGCGGGGAGGCGAACTGTCGCTGCACTACCAGCCGATCCTGAATCTGGCGACGGGACAGTTGTCGGGAATCGAAGCGCTGGCGCGCTGGCGCCATCCGACCTTGCACAGCATCCCGCCCTCCACCTTTATTCCCATCGCCGAACAAAGCGGACTGATCGTGCCGCTCGGGAATTGGGTGCTGCGGGAAGCCTGTCGGCAAGCGCGGCTCTGGCGCGATAAGTCGTCGAATGGCCAGAAACCCTATATCGCGGTCAACGTGTCCACCCACCAATTGCAGCAAGCGGATTTTTCGGCCCGCGTCGCCGACGAATTGGAGCGCTCCGGCGTCGTGCCGGATGCGGTGGTGCTGGAGTTCACCGAAAGCGTGATGATGCGGAATACCCCGGTCGCGCTGGATCGCCTGCGGGAGTTGAACCGGTTGGGAGTCCGGCTGGCCATCGACGATTTTGGCACCGGCTATTCCTCGCTGAGCTACCTCAACCGCTTTCCGATCCACCTGCTGAAGATCGACCGCTCATTTATCGAGCATCTGGACCAAGGCGGGGAGGGCGCGGCGCTGGCGCGGGCGATTATCGCCATGGGGGATACTCTGCGAATCCAAATGGTGGCGGAAGGCATCGAGGGCGAAGGGCAGTTGCGGGAGCTGCGGCGCCTCGGTTGCCACTTGGGCCAGGGCCATCTGTTCTCGAAACCGACGACGGCACAGGAGTTCGCTTGGGCGGCGGGGATACACTGAAGGAGATAAAAAAGGGGTCAAAGCCCCAGCAGCCTCGCGCCCTGATAAAAAACGAAGCTGAACAGCCAAGCCAGCCCCAGCGACCAGACGATGCTGGCGCCGGTGAAAACGGCGCTTTTGGATTCGCCGCGCATCGTGGCCACGGTGGACAGGCAGGGCGTGTAGATCAAGGTGAACAGCATGAAGCTGAACGCCTGGACCCAATCCATCTGGTGGGCCATCAGTTGCGATAGCGCGTCGCTTTCCAGGCCGTAGACCACCGCCATCGCCCCCAGCACGATTTCCTTGGCGACGAAGCCGAACAGCAGCACCACCGCCATCTGCCGGTCGATGCCGATCGGTCGCAGCAGAGGTTCCAGCCAGCCGCCAAATATCCCCGCCAAGGTTTCCGGGCTTCCGGCCGGCACGCCGGGCGGCAAGTGAGTCAGCAGCCAGATCATGACCACGCCGACGACGATGAAGCGAGTGGCGCGACCGAGAAAATGCCGCACCTCGTGCCAGGCGCGCAAAGCGACCTGGTTCAAGGTCGGCAGGCGGTAGGGGGGCAGCTCGATCAGCAGCGGTTCGCCGCTTTGCAAGCGGTTTTTGAACAGCAGGGCGGTGGCGAAGGCGGTCAGGAAGCTGATCGCGTACAGCGCGAACAGGACCAGCGGAGCCTTGGCGGGCGCGAACAGCGCGGTGGTCAGGAACACGAACACCTGCAAGCGGGCCGAGCACAGCGAAAACGGGATGACCAGCATGGTCAACAGCCGCAGCCCGCGCGAGCGCATCACCCGCGTGCCCATCAGGGCCGGCACGTTGCAGCCGAAGCCCATCAGCAGCATCACGAACCCGCGCCCGTCCAAGCCCAGCCGCGCCATCAGCGCATCCATCAAAAAAGCGATGCGGGACAGATAACCGCTATCTTCGACCAGCGCCATGCCCAGGAAGAACAGCACGATGACCGGCACGAAGGAAGCCACCGTGCCCAGGCCGTCGTAAACGCCTTCCACCAGCAGGCCGTACAGCCAGCCGGGCAGGAAGGCGAGCAGGGGCGCCAGCGCGAAATCGCGGAAGCGCTCCAGCAGCCACGCCACCGCATCTTGCAAGGGTCCACCGAGGGTATAAACCGCCTGAAACAGCAAATAGAGCGCGATGAAAAAAAAAGGAATACCGAACAGCGGGTGCAGAGCGACCCGGTCGATCCGCTCCGTCAGGTCGTGCTCCAGCAGTCGCGGCAGCGACACCGTTCGCGCCACCAGCCGCTCCGCCTCGGCGACCAGCGCTTCGTCGGCGGCGAAATCGGCTTGCAGGGCCACGGTGTCGGCGGGCCGGGCGCGGCCGAGCACTCGGCGCAACGTCTCGCGCGTTTCGGGAAAGCCCTGGCCGTACTTGGCGCTGACCAAGCACACCGGACAGCCGAGCCCCGTCGCCAGCGCCGCCGCGTCGAAGCGGATGCCCAGCCGTTCCGCCTCGTCGGCCATGTTTAGGACCACCACCGCCTGGAGTCCCAACTGGCGCAATTGCAGCGCCAGCGGTAATTGCTGGTCGATCTGGGCGGCGTTGAGGATGACGCACAGCAGATCGACCGGGTTGTTTTGCAGGTAGCGGCGCACCACCTGCTCGTCCTCGGCGAAGCCGTGCAGGTCGTAGATGCCGGGCAGGTCCACCGCCTCAACCAGGTCGGCGCCGAGCGGGATCTTGGCGCCCAGCAAGTCCACGGTGATGCCGGGCCAGTTGCCGATGCGGGCGGAAGCCCCGGTCAGGCGGTTGAAGAAGGTCGATTTGCCGGTGTTTGGCATCCCCAGCAGGGCGATGCGCTTCATCCCTCGGCCCAGACGTAAATCGACGCGGCATCGTTCCGGCGCAGCATCACGTTGACGCTGCCGATGCGGACATGCAGCGGTCCGCCGAACAAGGCTTGGCGGATCAGGCGCACTTCCTTGCCGATCCGAAAGCCCAAGGATTGCAGCCGCTGACGGAAATGCTCCTCGGCTTCCACGTCTTCAATGATTCCCCTCTGGCCGATCGCCAGTTCGGAAAGGCGCACCATCGTCATGCGGGCATACCATAAATGAGAATAGTTCGCATTATCGGGCAAATGGGCCTATTCCGCAAGGGGTAATAAGCTCGCCGCCAGGGCGATCGCGCGCAAGCTGCGGGAAGGCGGAGCATCCCGATCCGGGGTCAGCCGGCCGCCGCCCCGGTTTCCGCCGTGCACACGCGGTTCCGCCCCTCCTGTTTGGCGGCGTAGAGCGCGGCGTCTGCGGCGGCTATCAGGGCTGCGGCGCTGTCCGCGTCGTCGGGGATGGAAGCCGCCCCGATGCTCACCGTGATGCCGATCTGCTCGCCGTCGCCGATATCGAAGGGCTGCGCCGCCACCGTGGCGCGCAGGCGCTCGGCCACGAGAGCGGCGGTCGGTTCCGACTGGGGCAGGATGGCGACCAGTTCCTCGCCGCCGTAGCGGCACAGGCGGTCGATGGAGCGAAGCCTGCCGGTCAGACGGTCGCTCAGGCCGCGCAGAATGGCGTCGCCGGCCGGATGGCCGTGAGTGTCGTTCACGCTCTTGAAGTGATCGACATCGATCATGAGCAGGGAGACCGCGTACTTGTGGCGGCGGCCTCGGGCGGGCTCGTCCGCCAGCAGGGCATCGAAGGTGCGGCGGTTGTAGAGG
>RRZU010874600.1_pt1 | contig 11830 bp, 9 predicted proteins | sample 2165561 | NCBI WGS metagenome assembly RRZU01 (sample SAMN10456909, study PRJNA506462) | wastewater metagenome | isolation source: wastewater sludge | place: USA: Moscow, Idaho | reverse complement strand
GCCGAGCAAACGCCTGCCTCCATCATGGTGCTGATGGAGCTGATTGGCGACCTGCTGCCGCCCGGCGTGGTCAACATCGTCAACGGCTTCGGCAAGGAAGCGGGCGAGGCGCTGGCCACCAGCACGCGCATCGCCAAGATCGCGTTCACGGGTTCCACCCCGGTGGGTCAACGCATCCTGCGGGCCGCGGCGGACAACCTGATTCCCTCCACGGTGGAGCTGGGGGGCAAGAGCCCCAACATCTTCTTTGCCGATGTGATGGACCACGACGACGCCTTTCTGGACAAGGCGCTCGAAGGCCTGTCGATGTTCGCGCTCAACCAGGGCGAGATCTGCACCTGCCCGTCGCGCGTGCTGATTCAGGAGTCCATCTACGAGCGCTTCATCGAACGCGCCGTGAAACGTGTATCGGCCATGAAGCAAGGCCATCCGCTGGACACGAGCACCATGGTGGGCGCGCAGGTGTCGCAGCAACAGATGGAGCGCATCCTGGGCTACATCGACATTGGCCGCAGCGAAGGGGCGCAATGCCTGACCGGCGGCGAGCGCAGCCGCCTGGGCCAGGACGTGAACGATGGCTTCTACATCAAGCCCACCTTGCTGTTCGGCAATAACGACATGCGGGTGTTCCAGGAAGAGATCTTCGGCCCGGTGGCGGCCGTGACCACCTTCAAGGACATGGACGAAGCCATCCACATCGCCAATGACACGGCCTATGGGCTGGGCGCGGGCGTGTGGTCGCGCAATGGCACCACGGCCTACAAGGTGGGGCGCGCCGTCCAGGCCGGTCGGGTCTGGACCAATTGCTACAACCTCTACCCGGCACATGCGGCCTTTGGCGGCTACAAGAAGTCGGGCATCGGACGCGAAAACCACGCCATGGCGCTCGCCAACTACCAGCAGACCAAGAACCTGCTGGTGAGCTACAGCGAAAAGGCGCTGGGCTTTTTCTGATCGATCGGCCGCAGGCGGTGGCGGCCGCCATCGCCGCGCGCGCATGGCTTCTCGGACCCCACCGTCGCGACCCGACGCTTTCTCCCCACCCGTCCTTCCCTCACTCTTCTGTGGATGCCTCCCCCATGATCTCGCTCAAGAACCCCGACCTCCAAGCCCCCCGTCAGAAGGCCATCGCCGCCATGCGCGCGAGCCTCAGCCCTGAACAATGGGAGCGCAATGCCCAGTTCGTAGCGCAGTTGCGGCAGGAGATTGCCCAGCACCCGGTGTCACGCCACCCGGCCATCGCACGCCTCAACAGCGGCACGGTGCGCCGCGAGGCGATGGAACAGATCCATCTGGAATACCGCCATGCCATCGTGCAGAGCTTCACCGATGCCCTGCTGGCCGCACAGATGCAAAGCCGGCAGCTGGAGCCGCGCCTGGCGCCAGGCAGCAAGATGGCGGGCCGCTTTCTGCTGACGCTCAATGTGCTGGATGAGTTCGGCTTCCGACCCGGGCAGGATGCACAGGGCTACTACCTGGGCAATCCGGCCTATGCGCACTATCCGTTGTACGAGGACGTGTTGAATGCCTACGGCATTTCCAACGAGGCGCGTGTCAACCATCGGCCCAGTGCCATCGCACGCGAAGTGCGCGCCTTTCTGGAGGACAGCTACGGTCGCTACACCGACGTCGCCACGCTGCTGGCGGTGGCCGAAGAGGAGGTGATTCTCTTCAGCCCGCCGCTGCGCAAGGCCACGGGCGCGCTGGGCCTGGAGGTGAACGACGGCTACTACTACGTGCATGGCGTGAGCGACGACGACAGCGCCGAAGCCGCTGACGATGACCACGAGGACGACCTCTGGTTCATCCTGACCCAGGCCCTCACCGATGCGGACCGCGAGTCACTGCGCACGCTGGGCCTGCGCTATTGCGACCTGTGGGTGCGCTTCTGGGATCATCAGATGACCCTTGCCGATGGAGCCACCGCATGGGCCAAGCCGGGCGCGGAGACCGCCTCGGCGTAGTGGCCATGCAAGCCAGGGAAGCGGCGCTTGGTGGCGCGCCACCAGACGCTGTGGGCTCTGCAGGCGCCAAGGGGCTGTCGAGGCCGTCGGGTGCGGCCGGTGTGTCGGTAGCGGGCGTTGCCACTGCAGTGGCTGCGTCGGGCAATCCGACTCGGCCTGCCGAGCGCGGAGCACCCACGGCAATCCCGCCCGCCGCAGCGGTGGCGGACCAGTTGATGGTGTTGAAAGACTTCCTGGAAGCGCAACGCTTCTTCTTCATCGCTTCGGCCAGCGCGGCGGGCGATTGCGATTGCTCCTACCGCGGGCGCAAGGCTCCCCCGCAGGACGAACCCGAGCCGCTGCTGATCGTCTGTGCAGGCGGCGAGGTGGTGTTTCCGGATTACCCGGGCAACCACCTGATGAACACACTGGGCAACCTGCTGCAACAGCCGGAGGTGGCGCTGCTGTTTGTCGATTTCAGCCGGGAGGCACGCTCCGTGCTGCTGCAGGGCCAGGCCGAGGTGCAGGGCATGGACGGCGTGGACGCTGCGCTGCGCGCGCGGTGGCCCACTGCGCCACGCGTGGTGCGGCTGCGCGTTTCGCGGCTGCGCGAACAACGGGTGGACGGCCTGCCGGTGCTCCAGTTCGCTCGAATGTGAAGACCTGAGGACGGCCAGAATGCCCTTCGCTTTGGAGCCCGCCGAGGGCCGCGATCCGTTTCATGCGGGCGAACACGAGGCCCACCAGCGTTTTGGCAGCGCAGCACTGGCGCGCGAAATGCAGGGCGTGATCGTCGACCGCCTCAGCGCCGAGCAGGCGCGGCTCATGCTGGCGCAGCCCTTCTTTTTCATCAGCCTGCTCGGCCTGGACGGCCGGATGGTTGCGGAGGTGGTGCCGCGTGTGGCGGTGGAGGCCGGTGCATACCCCCTGGTCGCCATCGCGAGTCCGACCTGCTTTTATTTCATGCTCGGACCGGGCGCGGCACCCCTGGTGTCTGGCGCGTTGCATGACGGCCCGCGCAGGGCAGGGCTGATCTTTGTGGATTTCTCGCGGCGCCGCCGTTTGCGGGTGAACGGGCGGGTGCATCCCGATGCGGATGGGCGCGAACTCGGGTTCGAGGTGCCATCCGGTGCGCGGCTGATGCGGCTGGAGGTGGAGCAGGCGTATTCGAACTGCGGGGCGCGGGTGGTGGGGCTGACGGCCCATCGTGGATCACCCCACAAAGCTTGACCGACGCTGTGATGCAACGTCGCGCCAGTCGTTGTCATCCTTTGCCCCATAAATGGCATGAAATCATCCCAAGAGAGGATGTCAAATTTCGAGACTTCTTCTATTGCGATCAAATAAAAATGTGAGTCATCACACCTACCATTGTTTATAGGTATTCCTCGCGAATTAAAAATATTCCTGGTGCAACGATAAATGTGCGTGTATTGTTCTGCGCCTGAGCAGAACAGAATCAATCAGGGAGGGCGCGTCGCAAAGCGCTTGGAGGGTGCCGGCGGCGCCTTCGTAGAAATTGCCGTCGCGGTCGGTGGCCATGGCGACCACGCCTGGCACGCCGCCGTGGCGCTGGGTGGTCTGGGTCAGCAGCGCGTCCAGCGCGGTCGCGGTGGGGCCTTGGGGCATGTCGATGTCTCCTGTTTTTGGGTGGGTGGTTGAGCGTGGTCAGGCCAACGCCGTGCGCGGCCTGCGTGACGCGTCTTCACTCTAGGCGGGGCGTGGCCCAGCGTTGTCTGAAACTGGCAAGGCGGTGTCTCTGCATGGCAGGAATGGAGGCTGCGGCAAGCCGACACCGGCTTACGAGCCGGCACGGTCAAGCCTTTCCGGGCGAACGATAGAACGCTGCCGGCGCGCGCGCCGAACGCGGCCGGCAGAGCGGAGGGGCTGTGGCGCGTCTTAGCGCTCGGCACTTGGGTCATGGCCCTGTTCAGGACTTCTTGGCGGCGCACGAGCGCGCCCACAGCAACATGGAACAAGCCCTTGGGGTAGCTCGACGAGCGAACACCTCAAAGGGTGTGAGGGACAAGCGCTGACAGCGCGATTTGTCGTGACTTCTGGTGCCTTAAAGCAACCAAAAAATGTCTGTTCGATAACCGACAATCGATGTGCTGGATGGCCAACGTCCTGGCGAACGGCTTTTTGCGACTTTTTTCACTGTCGGCTGACCAAGATGCGGAGCCTTGTTCAACACCCTGTGCGATGCTCGGGATGTTTTTTTGGCGGCGCAGTCGGTGCCAGGGTCACTTGTGTGGGCGAGGCGATGTTGCGTTCCAGGAACCGCCAGTTGTTCACACTTACATGGCCATAGGTGCGACGCGCCGATCTTGTCGCTGTCGCCCCAGTTTCATGGATACCCGTTTTACCGATCAGCATCGAGAGTCAAGTGTCTCGTCCAGCGCGCCTGGCATGCCGCTGACGGCGTTGTCCGCCCGGGCCGAGCGGCAGTTTGCAACGTGGGCGGACTTTCTCGCCAGTGGCATGGAGGCGACGGGTTTTCATCTGCCGTCGACCGACCCCTCCACTCAGGACGCATTGCTGTGGCAGATCCGCACCTCGGTGTTCTGGCCAGCGTGGGTTGCACTCGATGAAGGCGCGCCGGGGTCCAGACTGGCGCAGTTGGCGGACGGGCGGCAGACGCTTTCCGATGCGCGCGAGGGGGCCGAGCGTGTGGCGCGCGCGCGCGCCGCCTTGCCGTACGGGACGGATGGGTTGGATCTTGAAGAGCGCGTGCTTCACTTTCTGTATCTGAGGGATGGCGCCCGTTTGCAACCGCTGTGCGACCGCCACAGTCGGCTGCTGTACCGCTATCCGTTGGTGGAAGCGCTGGGTGCGAACGAGGATCAGGCGGCACAGCTGGTGCAATCGCTGCAGCGTCGACGTTGTCTCGAAGCCGACGCACCGATTGACCGTACGCGGCATTGCCGTCAGTGCAGCGGCGCCCATCCGCACTACTTCGACGTCTGTCCACATTGCAGGAGCATTCAGATCGAGCGCGCGATGGCGCTGCACTGCTTTACCTGTGGGCACGTGGCGCCGCAGGCGGACTTTCAGCAGGAGAGCGCGCTGGTCTGCCCGCAGTGCCATGCGCGGCTGCGCCACATCGGTGTGGACTATGACCGACCACTCGTGCAGTACGCCTGCGCGGATTGCCATCACGTTTTCATAGAGACATCGGTGCTCACGCGCTGTCTGGACTGCGATGCCGTCGCGGCACCCGATGCGCTGGATGTTCGAGTCGTCGCGCCATTGCGGCTGGCGGCGCGCGCGCGCGCGATGCTGAGGCAAAACCTGCAGGACGACCTGGACAGTGACCCGCTGACGAGCGGGTATGTGCCGATCGGGCAGTTTCGTCGGATGCTGGATTGGGTGCTGGCGGCCGGCCGGAGTGCGCGATCGCAGACCTTTACGCTGGTCCGGGTGGCGACGGAGCTCGTCGATCAACGACCGCCGGTGCTGGACGGCGAGCACCGACAGCGGATCGTGGATGAACTCGCCGGGCGCATCCGTGAACTGTTGGACGACGCCGATCTTTGCGCGCGCGACGCGCACGAGCATCTGTGGCTGCTGCTGCCACGCGGCGACGCCACCGCGTTGGTTCGTGAGATTCAACAACTGGTTCGCGAGGGATCCCCTGTGCGGGTGCACGTCAGCGCGCGCCGCCTTCCTGATGAACGGCGTCCGGCAATGCCTGCGGCGCAACTTATGGCGCAATGGCAGCCCGGAGAAAAGGAGGGCTGATGCTGACGCTGTTGAACCAGGTCGCCTATTCGTTCAACGTGCTGCTGGCGAGCATGAACGATCGCAGTTTGGCCGAGTTGGCGCTGAAGTTTTTCCCTTTCGTCCTGTTGCTCGGACTGCCGCTGTTTCTGTTGGTCTGTAGCGGCATTCTTCGCTACGGTCTGCGCCGGCTGAGGGAAGACCATCAGCGGGAGCAATACCCCAGCGTCTCCTGCATCGTCACCTGCTATTCGGAAGGCGAGGACGTTCGCAAGACGATCAAGTCGCTGGCGCACCAGATTTACCGCGGGCCCATTCAGATCATCGCCGTGATCGACGGCGCCATCCAGAACGGGCCGACGTTGCGCGCCGCGCTGGCGGAGTCGGACCATGTCGCTCCATTGCACGATCGGGCGTTGCTGGTCTTGCCGAAATGGCAACGCGGCGGTCGCGTGTCCTCATTGAATGCGGGTTTGAAGATGGCGACCGGCCAGATCGTGATGGCGCTGGACGGCGATACCTCGTTTGACAACGACATGGTGGCCAATGCCACCCGTCACTTTGATGATCCTGACGTCGTTGCTGTCTCGGGTTGCCTGCGCGTACGCAACGCCAACGCCTCGCTGGTTGCGCGCTTGCAGGCACTGGAGTACGTGCTTTCCATAGGGGCGGGAAAGACGGGACTGTCCGAGTTCAACCTGGTGAACAACATTTCCGGCGCTCTCGGCATTTTCCGCACCCGCTTCATTCGCTTGCTGGGAGGATGGGATGCCGGCACCGCGGAGGATCTGGACATCACCTTGCGCATCAAGCAGTACTTCGGGCGCTACCCCCATCTGCGCATAGTCTTTGAACCCCATGCGGTGGGGCATACCGATGCCCCCGATACCTGGCGCGGGTTCTGGCGCCAGCGCCTGCGCTGGGACGGTGACCTGCTTTACCTGTTCCTGCGCAAGTACCGGCGCAATATCCGTCCTCGTCTGTTGGGGTGGCCCAACTTCCTGTTCACGTTGGTCAATGGCGTTTTCATGCAGGTGCTGATGCCGTTTGTCATCGTGCTCTACACCTTTGTGATGCTGTGGTATCTGCCGCTGGGTTCGGTGCTGGGGGTGCTCGCCTTGGTCTATGTGGTCTATTGGTTCTCGGTTTTGATCTTGTTCGGGCTCTACCTCATCATCGTGTCGGAGCGCCCTGGCTACGACCTCGGCTACCTGTGGTTGACGCCGCTGTTGCCGGCATTCGCCTTTGCCAATCGCGTGCACAGCACCTTCTCTCTGTTGCAGGAAGCGTCCATCAAGGCGCACTTGGATTCCTCCATGGCGCCTTGGTGGGTGCTGCGAAAGACCAAGTTTTGAAGGCGACAAGACCATGAGGCGAGTCGCTGCGGGCGTGGTCAGCGCGCTGTTTGGTTTTTTGGGCAGCGTTCAAGCGCAAGGCCTGTCGCTTTCGCAACTGGAAGCGGCGGCGCGTGAAAACGCCAGTGCAGTGCAGCTCAGAAAGGTCGAAACCCGGGCGGCGGCGGCCGAGAAGGATGCGGCGCAGGCGCTGGTAGGTGCACGGGTGATTGGTGGCGTCGGCGTCAGCGACACGCGCGAGCCCGTGACCACAGAAACTGCCCGCCAGTACCGGCGAGCTGCTGCCAGCGTAGGCGTGCGCTGGCCGTTGCTGGGCAGTCGTCTGGCCCAGCAGCGGGATGCCGACGCCGCGCAATGGCAGGAGAGCCGGGCCCGCTTGCGTGAAAGCATTGCGGCCGAGGGCGCGGTGCGCGAGTTGCGCCTGGCGATCGTTCGAGGGGCGACGGCCGGTGAACGGCTGGGCGTGGCCAATGCCTATCTGCAGGCCCAGTCGGAGCTGGAGGCGCAGTTGCAGGCGCGCCAGCGGCGTGGCGCAATGTTGACCGCGGAAGTGCTGGACCTGACGGCCTTGAGCGGCGCGGTGGACGTGGCGCGGATGCGGCAGCAGCAGGCCTTGCGCGAGACCAAGCGGGTGGTTCAACGCCTGACGGGCTACGAAGGCGACGCGAGGGTCGGCCTGCCGACCTGGCCGACCACCTGCCTGGACCCCGACCGCTTGCTCAGCGCCGATGGCCGTGGGCGCGAAGCCATGGCCGAGCTCGACGTCGCGGCCGCACAGGCGCAACTTGATCTGGTTGGTGACGGGATCGCCCAGAGCGCCGAAGCGGGCGTGCAGCTCACCCATTCGCAGAGCCGGGATTTTCCAGGCCGCAGTGGTCACAGCACCGGCGTTTCGGTGGACGTGAGCATCCCGATGCAGTGGCAGAAGGTGCGTCAGGCGCGGCGCGCGCAATGGTTGGAGCGCAAGCGTCTGGCCAGCGAGTCGGCGCAGGCCGAACGCGCGCTTCGGCAAGAAGAGATTGAGCGCGCGCTTGCTGAGCGAGCGCTGCTGCAAGCTGAACTCGATCAACAGAGGCGCCGCTTGCGTGCGGCGCAGGAGGGCTTGCGCGTGGCGCGCCTGCGCATGCCCGCACTGGATGGCGATGGCTATGCCAAGCTGTGGCTGTCGCGTCATGCGGTCTACACCGCTGCGCTGCAGCTGATCGATGTGAATGAGCGCCGTCACGTGCAGGAGATTGAACTCATGGCCCTGGGGCCGGCGTGCGAGACGCCCCCATCCGCTGAAGCGGTATCGAGCATCGATTCAGCGGTCTTGCGCGAGCTTGCGTCCGATGTGGGTGTGAAACCATCGCTCTCGGCATCGCTGCCCGCGCAGCAGGGGCGGTTGCTAGGGTGGTTTGTGTGGGACGGCGCGTCCTTGCTCAAGCGTCCGGAACGCCTGGATGGAGTTGCCTCTGGGTCGGGTCGACTGCTGCTGTCGTTCAGCGCCCGCGAGATCGAGACCCTCGACGCATCGGCATGGCGTGCACTGCGCGAACGTGCTGACGCCAGGCAATTGCGTCTGGAGCTGTTGTTGGGCGATCCCGAATGGGTGACACCGTCGGGACGCGCGGCGCTGCTCCAGCTGCTGCAAAAAGCCCAGGATTGGCCGGTGCAAGGTTTGAACCTCGACATCGAGCGCAGTCAGTTGCGCAGCACCATGACCGCGGACACCTGGCACCGCGAGGTGTTGGCGACGCTCGGTGCGGTGCGGGCCGCCGTCCCTTGGCATCTGAGTCTGACCACCCACCATCGAGACCTCGATGATGCCGAGTTCCTGGATGCGCTGAAGGCGAGCGGCGTGGACGAGGCGGTCGCCATGGTCTACACCACGCGGGAGGCCACAGCACGAGCCACGATCGAGCGCTTGCTTGCCAAGACCGCGCGCGGGCCACGCATTGCGCTCGCACAGAGTGTCGAGTCCGCGCTGCCGGCGAATGAGAGCAGTTTTTTGAAGGGACGATCGGCCTCCTTGACCATCTGGCGGAACCTGGTGACGGCGCTGTCCCCGAATCAGCGGTTCAGCGGATTGATCGTCCAATCGCTGGCCGACTATGAAAAGGCTCGTCCATGAAAATCCGTTTCGACACACCGCCTGCGCGCGCCGATCAGGCCGGCGACCTGTCGGTGCGTTACGCCGCGGCGAAGCGCACCGTCCCGCGTTGGCGTTGGCGCCTCGTGCTGTTGCTGCTGGCCCTGACGCCCGCTTATTTCGTGATCCGTGCGCTCTCGTCCTTTTTTTGGGAGACTGCGCCGGGCCTCGTGGTCATGCAAAGCACGGTGGTGCGCGCCGGTGTGAGTGGCCATGTCACGTTCCTGGCCGAGAGCGGGGCGCGCCTGGCGCGCGGCGACGTTTTGGCGCGGGTGCAGCCAGCCAACGCGGCCACGCCTGCGCCCCCCTTGTCCTCTGCCGGGGTCGCCCCACCGTTGACTGGCACCCCGCGGATGGATGAGCGTTCGGCGCCTTTGCAACAGGCCTTGCGCGTGGCCGAACAACAGCGGCGCCTGGCGCAGGACCGGCTGAAACTGATGCAGTCCTTGCGCGCGCAGGACGCCGCCACCGAGCAGGAGGTTCAGTCGGCGCGGGCGGCGGCCTTGCAGGCCGATTCGGCATGGGTGCGGACGCGGCTGGACCTGGCCGAGCTGCAGGAGCAAGCCCATCAGAACGGCTTGAAGGTGGCGCCGCCGCCGCTCAGCGGCGCGTCCGCGTCCTCCGTCAACGCGACGCGCAAGGAGCAGCTTGTCCGCATGCCATTCGATGGTGTGGTGTCCGCGCAGCAGGTGGCCGAAGGTGAGTGGATATCGGCCAGCACGGATCTGGCCGCGCTGCTCAGCACCGCCGCGCCGATGATCCACGCCTACCTGGCGCCCAGCGACATTCAGTACGCGGCCAAGGGGCGCCACGCCACCTTGATTTTTCAGGATGGTGGCCGCCTGCCCGCCGAGGTGTTGGGCGTCACGGCCGAAGCGGAGCGCCAACCTGCGGAATCGGTTTCGCCGCTGGTGCCGCGCAACCTGTCCGTGGTGGTGCGCCTGCGTCCCGTGGATCCGCTCCCGGATCGCTACCGCATCTTTCGCTTGCCGCTGGAAGTGCGGTTCGACCGCTCCTGGCGCGAACAGGGCTCGGGCTGGCTGCGGCCGCTCACAGGCTAGACCGCGGCGGCTTTGCTTCCGGCGCGCGCGAAGCCGCCGGGGTGACTCTGGCTCCAGCGCCAGGCGTCGGTGCACATGGCGGCGAGGCCGCGCTCGGCCTGCCAACCCAGCAGCGATTGGGCGAGCCGCGCATCGGCGTGACAGTCCGCCACTTCCCCCGGCCGTCGCGCCACCACACGGTAGGGCACGGCGACGCCGTTGGCCGCTTGGAACGCTTGAACCATCTCCAGCACAGAGTGGCCGCGGCCCGTGCCCAGGTTGACCGCGACACACTGGGGTGCCGGTTGCTCGGCCATCCAGTGCAAGGCGCGCACATGCCCCTGGGCCAGGTCCATCACGTGGATGAAATCGCGGATGCAGCTGCCATCGCGCGTCGGGTAATCGGTGCCGAAGACGGGCAGTTCGGCGCGGCGGCCCAGTGCGACGTCGCAAATGACCGGCATCAGGTTGCTGGGCGTCGCCGCGGGCGATTCGCCGAGCAGCCCGCTTTCGTGTGCGCCCACCGGGTTGAAGTAACGCAGTGACACGGCCCGCCAGCCAGGCTCCGACGCCACCAGATGCCCCAACATCTCTTCACCGATCCGCTTGGTGACGGCGTAGGGGTTCACGCCAAGCAGAGGGGCGTCCTCACGGATGGGCACGGAATCGGGTACGCCATACACTGCGGCGGACGAGGAAAACACCAAGCTGCGAACGTTCGCGCGTCGCATCGCCTGCAACAGCACGGTCAGCCCATGCACGTTGTGGTCGTAGTAGCTGAGCGGGTCCCTGAGCGACTCGGACAACACCTTCAGCGCCGCGAAATGGACCACCGCGTCAAAGTCATGGGCCTCCAGCAGCGCCTGTACAGCGGCGGCGTCGCGCACATCCACCTGCGCCAATGCCAGTGGCAGACCGGTCAGCTGCTCCACCCGGCGCAGTGCCTCGCGCGAACCCGTGCTCAGGTTGTCCGCAACGGTCACCCGCCAACCGGCCTGCAGCAGCGCCAGGCAGGTGTGCGATCCGATGTAACCGGCGCCGCCGGTGACCAGTACATGCCCGGGCGTCATGCCTCAGGTGGCGTTCAGCACGCCCTGCGCCTGCTGGTCGGCGTGGTAACTGCTGCGCACCATGGCGCCCACGGCGGCGTGGGTGAAGCCCATGGCGTACGCCTCGCGCTCGAACATCTTGAAGGTGTCGGGGTGCACGTAGCGCTTGACCGACAGGTGCGCGTTGCTGGGCGCCAGGTACTGGCCGATGGTGAGCATGTCGACGCCGTGCGCGCGCAGGTCGCGCATCACGTCCAGAATCTCTTCGTCGGTTTCGCCCAGGCCCACCATCAGGCCGCTCTTGGTCGGCACGCCCGGGTGCAGGGCCTTGAATTTCTTCAGCAGGTTCAGGCTGAAGGCGTAGTCGCTGCCCGGGCGCGCTTCCTTGTACAGGCGCGGCACCGTTTCGAGGTTGTGGTTCATAACGTCGGGCGGCGCGGCTTTCAAAATCTCCAGCGCGCGTTCGTCGCGGCCGCGGAAGTCGGGCGTCAGGATTTCGATCTGCGTGCCGGGCGACTGCGCACGCGTGGCGCGGATGCAGTCGACGAAGTGCTGCGCGCCGCCGTCGCGCAGGTCGTCGCGATCCACGCTG
>RRZU012042093.1_pt1 | contig 11831 bp, 10 predicted proteins | sample 2165561 | NCBI WGS metagenome assembly RRZU01 (sample SAMN10456909, study PRJNA506462) | wastewater metagenome | isolation source: wastewater sludge | place: USA: Moscow, Idaho | reverse complement strand
TTCAGATAGTACCAGTTGTTTCCAAGCTTCAGCCAGCCGGTTGCCATCCAGCCGGCTCCATCAAAATAATACCAGCTTCCGTTGATCATTTCCCAGTTATTTCTGGTATAGCTTCCGTCTGCATGACGATACCACCAGCGGTTTCCGCTCTGTATCCAGCCGGCCTGTGCTTTTACTTTCCCCGGGATCCAGGCTCCGCTTCCGTCTACATAATTGTTTCCGATCCAGGTATCTGCCTGCATCGTTCCACTTTCATTCAGATAATACCAGGTACTTCCCAGCTGGATCCAGCCCGTTGCCATCGCTCCGCTTCCTGTCAGATAATACCAGCCGCTCGGACGTTTTAACCAGCCGGTTACCATCCAGCCGGCTCCGTCAAAGTAATACCAGGCTCCATTGATCACTTCCCATCCATTGGTGGTATAGCTTCCGTCTGCATGACGGTACCACCAGCGGTTTCCATCCCGGATCCACTGATTGACATCCACTACAGCCCGTGGCTGTACCTGTACCTGAGGTTCTTCCTCTGAAACCGCCTGTTCACCGGTCTGTGCTGTCTGCGGTTCTGCCTGTTCACCGGTCTGTGCTGTCTGCGGTTCTGTCTGTTCTCTGCTCTTATCTGCAGCTGTTCTGTTTTCTGCTGCTTCAGTTTTGTCTGTCTGTACCTCTGCCGCACCCTCTGCTGCATATTCCTCTGCCTGTTCTTTGTTTTCTGTTTCGTTCTCCTGCCCGGCCACCTGGGATGCTTCCTGTGTCACTACCGGCTGCGGAACACTTGCCAGTGCCCCGGTCGGTGTCAGCATGGTAACTGTAAGGCATCCTGCCAGTAATCTGCTTACGTATTTTTTCTTCATATGTATTTCCTTCTATTGTATTTTCTTCTATTGTATTTTCTTCTATGTCTGAAGCATTGCACTCTTCTCGATTATACAAGAAACAATGTACTGGTTTCTTTGCCACAGCTTTTATTATAACTTTGTTACAAATCTTTGTCAATTTCTTTGCATTTTCCTCAGCACTTTTTTCAGATAATTATACAGATCAACCCGCCCTTGCTGTCATTGACAATCTTTTGCATTGTATCCTGCAGCTTCACCTGACTTTCTTCACTGATCTGAGCAATCTTGGTACGGATGCCGTCTTCTACCAGCTGTTCGATGGATTTTCCGAAAATATTGGTCTCCCACATACCATCATTGGTATTTTTTTCATTTTCTTTGATGAATGTGATCAGATCGTGCGCCTGTTCCTCGCTTCCTACAATCGGTGCAATCTCCGTCTCAATATTCGCTTTGATCATATGGATGGACGGACTGACCGACTTGATCTTAACACCGTATTTGTTTCCCTGACGGATCACAACCGGTTCTTCCAGTGTGATCTCATTTTTCTCGGGGATCACTACACCATAACCTGTTCCACGTACGGATTCGATGGCCTGCTGGACTTTTGTATATTCCTGTTTCATCTGCGCCAGCTCTTTCAGCGTATGGATCAGCTGATACTCGCTCTCTATCGTCACACCGGTCATCTCGCTCATCACCTGATAATAATAGGGGTCTTCGATCTGAATACGGACTTTTACCACGCCGTTGGAAAGGTTGATTTCTTCCAGTGTGACTGATTTGACATAGTTACTGTCCATCTCCAGATTTTCCTGCCGGATATCACGGATATATTCCATGGTTCCCATCTTCTCTTTCATCTGTTTCAACAGATCTTCTTTCAGATAATGGGTGACCGGAAGCAGTTCCACCCATTTTGGTATGTAATATTCAATCTGACGCACCGGGAATTCATAAAGAATCTTTTCCAGGATCCGGAGCACATCTTCTTTTCGAAGTTGTTCACAGTTTACCCCGAGTACCGCTGCCTGATATTTTTCTTCCAGTTCTCTTACCAGCTTCTGTGCCTCTTCCCCGTACGGCTTTTTCGAATTCACAAGAATCAAAAATGGTTTCCCCTGTTTTTTGAGTTCCTGTACTGTCTTTTCTTCTCCATCCACAAAATTTTTACGCGGAATATCACCGAAGGAACCGTCGCAGGTTACTACGAGACCGATGGTAGAATGTTCCTGGATCACTTTTCTGGTTCCAATCTCTGCCGCCTGATGAAACGGAATCTCCTGTTCATACCAGGGGGTTTTTACCATTCGTTCTTTTTCCTGCTCCATATCCCCTGTAGCTTCAGGCACCATAAATCCCACGCAGTCGATCAGTCGGATCTTTACCGGAATCTCTTCTCCCAGATTTACATTCACCGCTTCCCTGGGAATAAATTTGGGTTCCACTGTTGTAATTGTTTTTCCTGAACCGGAAACCGGCAGCTGATCCCGCACCTCCGCAGCATCCTGTTCTTCCATTCCCGGAAGTGCCAGAAGTTCCATGAACCGCCGGATAAATGTAGATTTGCCCGTCCGGACCGGTCCTACCACTCCCAGAAGGAATTGGCCCTTCGTACGGGCTTGTATATCTTTGTAGACAGCAAATGGCTCCATATAGAAAAATCCTCCTCACCTATACTACTACTCAGTATATGTGAGAAGAATTTTCTCTAATACCAGATTTTTTATTTTTCACAGGAGGATGGATCCTCTTGTGCCATATTTCTCCGCAGCTGTTCCAGATACTGTTTTTCTTTTTTACTCAGTACTGCATCTTCAAGAAGTTCCGGACGGTTCTGAAGTGTTCGCAGGATAGACTGCTCTCTCCTCCACTTTTCAATATTCGCATGATGACCGGAAAGCAGCACATCCGGTACTTTTTTCCCCATCCATTCTGCCGGACGGCTGTACTGCGGATATTCCAGAAGATTGTCATGGAAGGAATCAAATTCCGCGGATTCTTCATTGTTCAGCACTCCCGGCACAAAACGGGAAATTGCATCCATCATTACCAGTGCCGGAAGTTCCCCGCCTGTCAGTACATAATCACCGATGGACACATAATCTGTTACCACTTCTTCCAGCACACGCTCATCGATACCTTCATAGTGCCCACACAAGAATACAAGATCCTGTTCTCTGGCAAAATCTTCCACCATCGACTGCTGAAATACTTTTCCCTGCGGTGTCAGATAGATCACACGTGGTTTGTATCCGATGGATTCGGTCACCTGTTTCCATGCTCCGTAGACAGGTTCCGCCTGCATCACCATGCCGGCTCCTCCGCCATATGGATAGTCGTCCACTTTCATATGTTTATTGGTTGAAAAATCCCGGATGTTCGTTGCAGTCAGCCGGATCAGTCCCTGCTCCATAGCCCGTCCCATAATACTGGTTCCCATACCCTGTTCGATCATCTCGGGAAACAATGTAAGTACATGATAATGCATACTCTTTCCTTCCTGTAATCATACAGCCGTTTGCACAGCTGCTTTTTATCAACATGGATACCTGTCTGAATCTGTCCCGTCAAAAAACGGTCAGATCAGACCATCCAACAGATGAATTTTCATTTTTCCTGCTTCCACATCCACATCAAGGATGCAGTCTTTGATTGCCGGGATCAGAACCTCTCCATGTTCTTCTGTCCGGATACAATACACATCATTTGCCCCTGTCTGCATCACATCTGTCAGAACACCAAATGCTGTACCATCCTCAAGTTCTACCTGCATATCAATCAGATCTGCAATAAAATACTCATCTTTTTTTAATTTCACTGCATGTTCTCTGGTCACATACAGGCTCTTCCCTTTATACTTTTCAATGTCATTGATATTATCAATGTCTTTAAATTTCAGAATCACAAACTGTTTGAAAAATTTTACCCCTTCGATTTCCAGACCTTTCTGTTCTCTTCCGGTATCCAGGATCACCTGTTTTAATTTTCTGAACCGATCTGGATCGTCTGTAGTAGGAAATACTTTTACTTCTCCCCGGATCCCGTGAGTGCTGGAGATTACTCCAACCTGCAGCAATTGTTCCATATCTCTACTCCTCTTTGTTTCCTGTTTTCAACGATATATGTTACCCGCGGAAATGAATGAAAAAGGATATAGCCATTGGCTATATCCTCATATTTTCAGCTATTGCAGAATTTCAACTACAACCTTCTTATCACATTTAGAGGAAGCAGCTTTTACCACAGTTCGGATTGCCTTTGCGATGCGTCCCTGACGGCCAATCACCTTGCCCATATCGGAAGGTGCCACCTTCAATTCTACTAAAATCGCATTGCTCTCTTCAGTCTGGTTTACTACCACTTCTTCCGGATGGTCTACGAGGGATTTTGCAATTACTTCTACTAAATCTTTCATCACGCACCTCCACGTATTTGTCAAAGCATTTCCATCTCAGAGAAATGCATCAGGCAAAAACGATATTACTGCTCAGAGCAAATCATGAACAGCAACAACATAATTCAGCAGCCCCTGGCGGTCCTGCATTATTTTTCGATACCGGCTAATTTGAAGATTTTGCTTACAACTTCTGTAGGCTGAGCACCGTTTGCCAGCCATTTTTTAGCTGCTTCTTCGTCTACTTTGTATACGCTCGGATCACAAGTAGGATCGTATGTTCCGATCTCTTCGATGAATCTTCCGTCTCTTGGGGATCTGGAATCTGCAACGATGATTCTATAGAAAGGTGCTTTTTTCTGACCCATTCTTCTCAGTCTGATTTTTACTGCCATTTTAATTTCCTCCTTAAGGTTATCCTTGTTTATTATAGTTTTATTTGTTTATTTAAAAGGGAAGCTTAAAGCCGCCTCTTTTACCGCTTTTACCACCCAGCATGCCAGGCATCTGTTTCATCATCTTTCTGGTCTGATCAAACTGTTTGACCATCCGGTTGACTTCCGCAATATCTACACCTGCGCCCTGAGCGATTCGTTTCTTTCTGGACGGGTTCAAAAGATCCGGGTTGGCTCTTTCTTTCGGAGTCATGGAAAGGATGATGGCTTCTTTTCTCGCCATGTCTTTCTCATCGATCATACCCTCGATGTCTTTTGCTTTGTTTCCCAGTCCGGGAAGCATGTTCAATACACTGGAAATACCGCCCATGTTCTTCATCTGGTTCATGCTCTCCAGATAATCGTCAAAGCCAAAGGTTGCTTTCTTGATCTTCTGTTCCATCTCGCGGGCTTTGTCCTCGTCGATGTTCTGCTGAGCTTTTTCAATCAGGCTCATCACATCGCCCATTCCCAGGATACGGGAAGCCATACGATCCGGGTAGAACTGTTCGAGATCGGAAAGTTTCTCTCCCATACCTACATACAGAATCGGTTTTCCACTGATTGCTTTGATAGAAAGTGCCGCACCGCCTCGGGTATCACCATCCATCTTTGTTAAGATCACGCCGTCAATGCCCACCTTCTGATTGAAGGACTCTGCCACATTGACTGCATCCTGACCGGTCATCGCGTCAACTACCAGAATGGTCTGATCCACATTGACTTCTTCTTTGATCCGGATCAGTTCCTGCATCATATCTTCATCTACATGAAGACGACCGGCGGTATCGAGGATCACAACGTTAAAGTTCTGATTCTTTGCATGTTCAATCGCTGCTTTGGCGATGTTTACCGGGTTCTGTTTATCTCCCATCGAGAAAACTTCCACACCCTGTTTTTCACCGTTGATCTGCAGCTGTGTGATTGCTGCCGGACGATAAACATCACAGGCTACAAGCAATGGCTTTCTGCCTTTTGCTTTCAGCTTTCCGGCGATCTTTGCTGTGGTTGTTGTCTTACCTGCACCCTGAAGACCTGCCATCATAATAACAGTAATCTCTCCTGCTGGGCGCAACGCGATCTCCGTGGTCTCACTTCCCATCAGAGATACCAGTTCATCGTTTACGATCTTGATCACCATCTGCCCCGGATTCAGTCCGTTCATCACATCCTGACCGATCGCACGTTCCTGTACCGCTTTGATAAACTGTTTTACCACTTTAAAACTGACATCTGCTTCCAGAAGTGCCATCTTAACTTCTTTTAATGCTACCTTTACATCTGCCTCGGTCAGACGGCCTTTGCTTCTCAGGTTTTTGAATACATTCTGCAGTTTTTCAGTTAAACTTTCAAATGCCATGTATTATAACTCCTCTAATATGCTGTGGGATAAAGTCTCGATCCGGTTCATCACCTGATTCAGATCTTTTTCCTCATAGTGTTGTGTCAGTCCGTGAATCTCATGTACCTTCTCGCGGACCGCTACGAACTTTTCTACCAGATGCAGTTTTTCTTCATATTCTTCCAGTATTCTGGTACTGCGCTTCACCAGATCATGAACCCCCTGCCGGCTGATTCCCTGATCCTGCGCCACCTCGCTGAGCGAATAATCATTCAACACAACATCTTCGTAAACATTCTGCTGATGCTCCGTCAGCAGTTCGCCATAAAAATCATATAACAATGCCTGTCTCGCAAGCTTATCCATGTGCATCACCTTGGACATCATACAACAATCTTTCATGGGTGTCAAGTACTTTTTCTTGACATCGTCATTTTATGATGTTGGGGGCAAAAGGTATTTTATTTTTCTTCCACAAACACATATTTTTTCAGCCGTTCAAAAGCTTCCTGCACTCTGCTGAGTGGCAGTGCCAGGTTTACGCGGATGCCGTACGGGGCAAAGAACGGGCGACCGTCCTGCCATGCCACACCTACATCCCAACCGGCTTTGAGGACCTCGTCGATGGTTTTTCCATGTGTCTTACACCATTCTTCGCAGTCCAGGAACAGCATATAGGTTCCCTGCGGGCGGCTTAATGTGACACCGGGAAAGTGTTCTTTGATGAAATCGCAGGCATAGGAAACATTTCCGCTCAGTACCCGGCACAGTTCATCCACCCACTCATAGCCTTCCGGTTTATATGCACCGATCAGCGCATACATGGAAAGTACATTCATCGCATTATAGTGTGATTTACTGCTGGCTGCCATCACCCGGTCACGAAGATAGGAATTGTAAATGATATGATAACTTCCCACCAGGCCTGCCAGGTTAAAGGTTTTGCTCGGCGCATACATCGCCACGGTGCGGTTTCTCGCATCCTCGCTGACAGACTGTGCCGGCGTATGATGATATCCTTCCAGGATCAGATCCGACCAGATCTCATCGGAGATAACCACGCAGTCATTGGCCTTATATACTTCCATCGCTTTTTCAATCTCCCAGCGTTCCCATACCCGGCCACACGGGTTATGGGGATTACAGAAGACTGCCACATGGATATGATGCTCTTTGATCTTCGCATCCATATCTTCATAATCCATTCTCCAGATTCCTTCCGCATCTTTTTTCAGCGGACTGTGAACCATCTTATATCCATAATTTCCGATGCATCCGGTAAATCCGATATAAGTCGGGCTGTGCAGAAGCACTGCATCCCCCGGACTTGCAAATGCCTGTAATGTAGACAGAACACCGCCGAGTACACCATTTTCATACCCGATCGCCTCCGCAGTCAGTCCCTCTACACCGTTTCGTTTCGTCTGCCAGTCGATAATCTCCTGAAAATACTCTTCCCGCGGATCAAAATATCCAAATGCCGGGTGCTTTACTCTCTCCGCAATTGCCTCCTGTACAGTCGGTACTGTCGCGAAATTCATATCCGCCACCCACATCGGAATAATATCAAATCCCTGTTTTGGTTTCGCCGGACTTCCCTGTCCGTCTTCACTGAGACCATCTACCGCAATAGCATCCATACCGTGACGATCCATGATTGTTGTAAAATCGTATTTCATTTGTAAAAACCTCCATGTATATAATTACTCTTATCAGTAACTGCTCCACACCTTCACAGTTATCTTTATTATATATGTTTTCTGTATAAAGCACAAATGTAAAAGCAGGCAGGAATACTATCTGAAACTAGTTTCCTGCCCGTTTTTCCATTACATTATTGTCTGTACATTCGTTTGTATTCAGGAAAGCTTCGGGAATAACGCTTTCACCGTCGGATAGATCTGCACAAATTTCCGATACTGTGTCTCGTATTTTTCTGCGATCTCCGGATCCGGTTCTACGGTTTCCACCACTTTCACGATCCTTGCAGCCGCCTCTTCCACCGATGCAAAGGTTCCATCCGCAACTGCAGCAAGCATCGCACCACCAAGGGCAGGCCCTTCCTCGGAAGCGATCCGGTCCACTTTGATATTCAGTACATTGGCAATGATCTTCCTCCACAGTGGACTCTTCGCTCCACCGCCGCAGATCCTGGTTCTCTCGATATGAATCCCCAGAGATTTTGCTATCTCAAAAGAATCACGGATCGCAAACGCCACGCCTTCCAGAACCGCCTGGGTCATATCCGCACGTGTGGTATCCATGGACATGCCGATAAAGGTTCCTCTCGCCTGCGGATCATTATGCGGAGAGCGTTCTCCCATCAGATATGGTAAGAAGAATACATGATTTTCTCCCAGCTTTTCTATCACTTCCTGCTCTTTTTCGTAATCTTTCGTTCCGATAATGGTATCCATCCACCATTTATTGCAGGATGCCGCACTCAGCATGCATCCCATCAGATGATAATGTCCGTCAGCATGGGCAAATGCATGCAGGGCATTGTGTGGATCCACGCCGAAATTTTCACTGGAAATAAAAATTGTTCCGCTGGTTCCCAGAGACACATTACACTGACCATCTCCCACTGTACCGGTTCCCACTGCTGCCGCAGCATTATCCCCGGCACCCGCTGCCACCAGACAGGTTTCCGGCAGTCCCAGTTCTTTTGCTACCTCCGGTTTTAATGTGCCCACTTTTTCATAACTTTCAAAAAGTTCCGGCATCTGTTCCCTGCTGACGCCACAGATTTCCATCATCTGTTCTGACCAGCATTTATTTTTCACATCCAGCAGAAGCATACCGGATGCATCGGAGTAATCACAACAATGTACACCGGTCAGACAGTATGCCAGATAGTCTTTCGGAAGCATAATTTTACAAATCTTCGCAAAATTTTCCGGCTCATTTTCTTTCACCCACAGAATCTTCGGTGCGGTAAATCCGGCAAATGCGATATTTGCCGTATATTCGGACAGTTTTTCTTTCCCAATTACCTGATTCAGATAATCGGTTTCTTTTGTGGTTCGCCCATCGTTCCACAGGATCGCCGGACGGATCACCTGATCGTTCTCATCCAGAATAACCAGACCATGCATCTGTCCGCCAAAGCTGATACCTGCCACTTCCGTCGCATCAATCTTGCTGATCAGTTCCTTGATTCCCTCTTTTGACTGTTCCCACCAGTCTTCCGGGTTCTGTTCTGACCAGCCCGGATGCGGAAAGGACAGTGGATATTCTCTGGATACGATATTGACAACCTGTCCTTCCTGATCCATCAGCAGAAGTTTTACTGCAGATGTTCCAAGGTCTACGCCGATATAATACTTCATCTTTTTCCTCCTGTATCTATTATGTACAAGAGCGTGTTCAAATAAATTTCAAACACGCTCTGTCATCTGATCCATTTTTATTTTATGCGAAAGGATTTTCTGTCGGATATCTGTCTCCCTTCGGATGGTTGTATCCGATCTCATCCGGTGTTACGCCGATGTATTTGAATACTTCAAACAGTGCTTTTCCATAGTGTCCGAATGCAACGGCTCCGTGATGTGGATAGCCTTTTTCGATCAGCTCATGACGATAGAATCTTCCCATCTCCGGAATCGCGAAGATACCGATGCCACCGAAGGAACGGGTAGCAACCGGAAGTACTTCACCGTTTGCCACATAAGCGCGCAGTTTTCCGTCAGCCGTACTCTGCAGGCGGAAGAATGTAATATCTCCAGGTACGATATCTCCTTCCAGTGTTCCCTGTGTCACTTCTTCCGGAAGGGATCTTGCCATGATCAGCTGATATTTCATGGAGCAGGAAGTCAGTTTTCCGGTTGTGGTATTACCACAGTGGAATCCCATAAATGTATCTTTGTGTGTATAATTATATTTTCCTTTGATTTCACTTTCATACATATCTGCAGGTACGGTATTGTTGATATCCAGCAGGGTTACCGCATCGTTACTTACCATTGTTCCGATAAATTCACTCAGTGCGCCATAGATATCCACCTCACAGGATACTGGGATGCCTCTTCCGGTCAGACGGCTGTTCACATAGCACGGGACAAAACCGAACTGCGTCTGGAACGCCGGCCAGCATTTTCCTGCGATGGCAACGTATTTTCTGGATCCTTTGTGTGCTTCGATCCAGTCAAGGAGAGTCAGTTCATACTGTGCCAGTTTTGGAAGAATGGTTGGTTTGTTGTTTCCATCCCCCAGTTCTTTTTCCATATCTGCAACCACTGCCGGAATTCTTTCGTCTCCGTCATGTTTGTGGAATGCTTCGAACAGATCCAGTTCGGAGTTTTCTTCGATCTCCACACCCAGGTTGAACAGCTGTTTGATCGGTGCATTACAAGCCATAAAGTCCTGCGGACGCGGACCGAAAGTGATAATTTTCAGATCTTTCAGACCAACAACGGCTCTTGCAATCGGAACAAACTCTTCCATCATCTCAGCGACTTCTTCCGGTGTTCCTACCGGATATTCCGGGATATATGCTTTCAGATTGCGAAGCTGCAGGTTGTAGCTTGCGTTCAGCATACCGCAATATGCATCTCCACGTCCCTGTACCAGATTGTCTCCATGCTCTTCTGCTGCCGCAACCACCATACACGGTCCGTCAAAATATTTTACCAGAAGAGTCTCTGCGGTCTCCGGACCGAAGTTTCCAAGATAGACAACCAAAGCATTACATCCTGCTTCCTGCACCTCTTTCAGGGCTTTCTGCATATCCAGCTCACTCTCTACTACGGTTGGACATTCGTACAGTTCTCCCTTATAAGCTGCTGCCACTGCTTTTCTTCTTGACTCGGACAGGGTGATCGGAAAGCAGTCTCTGCTTACGGCTACGATACCTAATTTTACTTCCGGCATGTTCATCATGATCTTATTCCTCCTTGATTTTCTGCAAGTTCATCTTATTTGTTTACTTACTAAACTAATCACACTGTACCACTTGTTATATCTTCCGTCAAGATACTTTTTTAGTTTGCTTTTTTCAATTTGTTTACTTATCAAACAAATTGTGGTATGGTAAATAGCAGTTAAACAAAAAATATTATTACAGGAGGTGTGTGCATGGTCACAGGAAGCAGAGAACTGATCCGGGAGATGAACCGGCGGCTTGTTCTGGAAACCGTTATCAACGATGGCCCCCTTTCCCGGGCGGCTATATCAAAAAAACTGGGACTTACCAAAGCAACGATCTCTGCCATCGTACAGGATCTGCTGGAGGAACAATATATCGAAGAGATCGGAAGCGATCAGACACAGTACGGCCGTAAACCGATCCTGTTACAATTCTGCCGTCAGAACGGTTATATTATCGCTCTGGATCTCGGTGTGGAACGTACCGTGCTGATGGTCTGTGATCTGCTCGGACAAAACTGTCGGCTTCACCAGTATAACTGTCCGTTGGAACGGGATACTTCAATTGATTTCCTGTTGCAGCTCATCCGGAATCAGATCCGTCTTCTTCCCGCCACCCCCTTTGGTGTTGTGGGAATCGGTATCGGTATCCACGGTACCGTCTGCCGGAATGAAATCACCTTCACTCCAAATTATAACCTTGCAGACCTTCCCATCAAAGATACGCTGGAGGATGCTCTGGAGATTCCGGTATGGTTGGAAAATGAAGCAAATCTTTCCGCCCTTGCCGAAAAAACCTTTGTGGAAAATCATAAAAATCTGATCCATGTTAGTATTCATGCAGGTGTCGGTGCGGGGATTATTCTGGATCATCATCTGTATACAGGACTGGCCGGTACAGCCGGAGAGGCCGGTCATATGATCGTCCAGCCCGGCGGTCGTTCCTGTCC
>RRZU011257616.1_pt1 | contig 11832 bp, 9 predicted proteins | sample 2165561 | NCBI WGS metagenome assembly RRZU01 (sample SAMN10456909, study PRJNA506462) | wastewater metagenome | isolation source: wastewater sludge | place: USA: Moscow, Idaho | reverse complement strand
TTTTTCAAAATCATTATTTTTTACGAAAAATACGTGTATTTTCACTGTCAAAATTCGCCTCTGAATTATATCATTTCATGCGTTTCATCGATATAATGCATAAAATGCTGTCTCTTGGCCGACACTTTAGATAGGCTAAAAAACGCTCTAATAGTCTGATACACAGTTATTAGACACTTCTACACTATTTATTTTGTAAACTATAAGTGGGGCGATTTCGTAAATATCAAGTAATCATAACGCTATAGATGCTTAGTCATATTGCTATGATTTAATCATATGTTATAATTAAATCATGTTTTTGTTGGATGATTAGCGTTTAAGAGTTCTAAAATTTCATTTCTACGATATAAACTTTCCGTTTCTACGATCAAACGTATGCGTTTCTACGACATAAAGTTTCCATTTCTACGACATAACGTTTCTGTTTCTATGATCAAACGTTTGCGTTTCTACGATATAAAGTTTCTGTTTCTACGATATAAAGTTTTCATTTCTATGTGGAGAATATTTATTTTATGAATGAATGCTATAAATACTACTAATGTATGGTGTGGGCTGTTGCCATTTGAGGGTAGGGTGTATATAAAAAGTTAGAAAAAAAACGTTGAATTATTTGGTGCTTTCGGATAAAAGTGATACCTTTGCACTCGCAATTGAGAAATAAGATGCAAAGCGGGGTGTAGCGCAGCCCGGTAGCGCTCCTGGTTTGGGACCAGGCGGCCGCAGGTTCGAATCCTGTCGCCCCGACAAAATAAAAAAGAGACAATCTTAACGGTTGTCTCTTTTTTGTCTCTTATAGTAAATAAGTCAATACGGTTGTTATTGAATATATGTAAAAAGAAGGACCTGACAATTTAGTCAAGTCCTAATTTTTTTCTTCTGTTGATATACCATTTCACCATGAAATAAATGAAGGCGATAGCAACGAGTGCCATTATAATAACCTTTATATACTCTCCATATTCCATAATTTTGTCGGTAAGCTTATCTTCTGGTACGATAGCATGTAGATACCATCCTAGGCCTGCTAGAATGCAGTTCCATAGACCTGCACCTATAGTAGTGTAGAGAAGAAATTGCCAGTATTTCATTTTAGATAGACCTGCTGGAATAGATATAAGATGTCTGATTCCTGGTATGAGTCTTCCTGTTATAGTGGCAACCATTCCATGTTGATAGAAAAACTTCTCACTCTTCTCAACCTTACGTTGATTTAAAAGGCACATTTTGCCCCATTTGCTATTTGCGAAACGGTATATAATGGGTCTGCCCAAATAGTATCCGGCAAGGTAGTTTATCGTGGCTCCACAGTCTGCTCCCAGTGTAGCGAACAGTATTACCAGGAAGACATTTAAATTGCCTCCAGCGGCATGATATGCAGCCGGAGATACAACAAATTCTGACGGAACAGGAATTACGGTACTTTCCAATAGCATAAGAAGGAAAATAGTACCATAATTTAAATTACCCAATAGTGTTGATAGCCAATTCATTATTAATCCTTTTTGGTGTTAGTTAGATACTTGTAATAGTCTTGGGGATCCATATTTTCAGGGAAATATTCCTTCAATAAATTCTTTGCTTCGTTTGGAGTTTTCTTTACGGCATTTTTAACGGCTTCTTTAAATTCGTCGTTATATCCCAAAATCTTGCAGCAAGCAGCTAGGAACACATATATCTTGTCTGATTGAGCTTCCTCGTGATCAAGCATGCAACGAAGAATCTTATATGCCATTTCAACATATCCGTTGTCCATAAGCGATGCAGAGATGCTTAAATACGTTTCTGCATTATTGTCAGATTCTTGTAATGCTTTGTCAAATATAGCTTTCGCTTTGTCTACATCACCATGCTCTAGATATAAGTTACCTTTGTTGAGTATAGCTTGTATATTTCCATTATTCTGATAGTATTCGTCTGAAAGCTTAATAGCTTCATCAAATTTATCTGCCAATGCTAAAGCGTTAGTATACTCTTCGTATATTTCGCTTCTAGCATTATCGTCTTCAGGACACTTTTGAAGAGCTGTACTAAAAACCTCTATTGCTTCTTCAAAACGATTAAGATTAGTGAGTGCCATACCTTGAAGTAAGTACCCAGAATAGTCTTCGGGACATAGTTCTGTATATCTCTTTGACTGTTTTAAGGATTCCTCGTAGTTTGATAGTCCGAAGAGTCCATTAATCTTGTTTAATATCGCATCTGTGTCATCAGGATTGATGGCAATAGAAAATTCGCTGCTGGCGATAGAATCACTGTAATTACTGTTAAGTAATTGTGCTGCAGCCAGTCTATTCCAATATTCGGTAGAATAGGGGTCTTTGTCTAAAAGACTGTTATATATGTGCTCACTTTCCTTCAGATTGCCCATACCCAGTTCAATTAGCCCTTTGGTCTGCCAATAATCAGGATCATCATGGTTGTTGGAATATCCAATCCATCTTTTTGCTATTTTAAACTCTTTGTAGTCAGCAAAAAGAGTAGCTACTTCTATAATATAGCTTTCAATTTCATCTTCTTCAACTTCCTCAGCCTTGCGTCTAAGATACTTAGATGCACCCTCCGGATTTTTTTCAACGATTTTTACTTCAGCTATAGCGTAATAATACTCGATGTCGTGCTTGTCGACAACTGATTTTAGAAAATCTTTTGCCTTATCAGTATTATTTTCTAACAAGAGAGCCATTCTTGCTCTGAATATCAATGGATATATATCACCTGGGAATAGCTTTATAGCATATTCTATAGCATCTATAGCGGCAAGTGAATTATCATGAGTCTCATAGTAGTTTGAAATATTGGCAAGGACATCTTCGTCGAAGTAGACGTCCTTACCATTTTTTCGAGCGTCCTCATACTTTTTTAAAGTATTAAGAAATTCGTCTTGTTCAAAGTACTCTGATTTATCAAAATGCTTCATTAATAGTTTTTTAAGTATATAATCACAGGCTATTATTTATTCTGTTTAGCCCATGTGTCTTTTAATCCTACAGTCTTGTTGTAAACAAGATGTTCGTTTGTTGAGTCTGGATCGGCAATGAAATATCCCGTGCGCTGGAATTGCAGATATTCTCCATTTAGCAATGTTGCTGCATAGTCTTCAACATAACAGTTGTTATATATTTTAAGACTATATGGATTTAACAATTCTCTGAAATCACGTTCGTCTGCAGATGGATTTTCAATATTGAAAAGTCGATCGTATTCACGAATTTCTGCTTTCAGGCAGTGGTCGATAGATACCCAATGAAGTGTACCCTTAACCTTGCGATTAGCACCTTCCATTCCGCTCTTACTCTCTGGATCGTATTCAGCTTGTATCTCAACAATATTGCCTTCAGCATCCTTTGTGCATCCTGTACATTTAATGATGTATGCATTCTTAAGGCGTACTTCTTTGCCAGGTGTCATTCTGAAGAACTTTTTAGGAGCATCTTCCATGAAGTCAGCACGCTCTATCCAAAGATTCTTTGAGAATATAATCTTATGGCTTCCTGCTGTCTCATCTTCTGGATTGTTGATAGCATCCATTTCTTCAGTTTTGTTGTCAGGATAGTTTGTGATAACAAGTTTCACAGGATCTAGTACTGCGCTTACACGAATTGCTTTTTTATTTAAGTCTTCGCGAACACTTGCCTCAAGCAATGCCATGTCGTTAAGGGCATCAAACTTAGTATAGCCAATAGAATTGATAAACATTCTAATACTTTCTGGGCTATAGCCACGACGACGCATACCACAAAGTGTAGGCATACGAGGATCATCCCAACCATTAACCAAATTCTCGTCTACAAGTGTATGTAACTTACGCTTACTCATTACAGTATAAGTAAGATTAAGACGATTGAATTCAATCTGTCGTGGGCGATTGTCTTGCATTTCACCCTTAATTCCAGTTTCGTCGTATTCTTTTAACAAGTCGACGAATTTATCGTATAGTGGACGGTGAGGAACAAATTCCAAAGTACAAATAGAATGTGTCACACCCTCGAAATAATCACTTTGTCCATGTGCGAAGTCATACATAGGATAGCAATGCCACTTTGTGCCTGTGCGGTGATGTGGTGTCTGTATGATTCTATACATTATCGGGTCACGGAAATGCATGTTTGGGTTTGCCATGTCTAGTTTGGCACGCAAAACCATGCTTCCTTCTACAGCTTCAGGAGTATTCATTTCCTCAAACAGTTGAAGATTCTCTTCTACAGGGCGATCACGATATGGGCTAGGAGTACCAGGAGTTGTTGGAGTACCCTTTTGTGATGCAATCTCTTCACTTGTCTGCTGGTCTACGTAAGCATATCCTTTCTTTATCATCCAGATAGCAAATTCCCATAACTTCTCAAAGTAATCAGAAGCATAGTAAATGTTTCCCCATTTGAAACCTAACCACTTGATGTCGTTAAGAATATTTTCTACATACTCATTGTTCTCCTTGCTTGGATTGGTATCATCAAAGCGAAGGTTGCATATTCCATTGTATGTTTCAGCAACTCCGAAGTCCATGCATATAGCTTTTGCGTGTCCAATATGAAGGTATCCGTTAGGCTCTGGTGGAAAACGAGTTTGTATTTTTCCCCCATTCTTGCCATTTGCAAGATCTTCTTCAACAAATTGTTCTACGAAGCTAATGCTTTTCTTCTCTTCGTTATTTTCTTCTTTAATTGCCATAATGTATATACATGTTATTTTTTTTGTGTTGCAAAAATAACTACATCAAATGCTATAATCAACAAAGTTGTGTGTTTCTTATCTATTAATGTAATTAATCACTGCAAAGATAGTGCAAAAATCTGATTAATCGAAGCGATTAGTGATAAAATTTCCATTATATAACGTATGTCAAGATTTATAATAGGTATTTACACAAATATTAAATAATATTTTTATCCGTGTTATTTGATAATTTACTAATATATATTACAAATCGAACAATTATTATGGTAAAAACATGTTTATAAACATAAAAAAACATTTGCATAGAAATGAAAAATCATTTATCTTTGCAAATGTTATCCTGAATACAATCTTTTTACCTTAAAAAGAGCTAATACCTATTGAGATTGATACCGCACTCTGTGAAGAGTGCGGTATTTTTTATTTAATCCCGCGTTCATTCAGTGCCTTTGAATATTTTGCAGCATTCTTCATATGCTCTTCGTAGGTTGTTGCGAAGTTGTGTGTACCGCTGAAGTCTTCTTTAGCGCACATATAAAGATAATTGTGATGTACACGGTTTAAAACGGCATCAATACCTGCAACTGACGGAATGCGTATAGGACCTGGAGGAAGTCCAGGGTTTTTGTATGTGTTATACGGACTCTTTATAAATAGTAAGTTGTTGTATATTCGTTTTAGGTCGAATTTCTTCCAAGCAAACTTAATTGTAGGGTCGGCTTGAAGAGGCATTCCTTCTGGGTATTTTGCATCGCGGAACATAAGGCGATTGTAATACATACCGGCAATCATAGGCTTTTCTGCATTGTTTGCAGTTTCTTCATCAATGATGCTGGCAAGTGTTATAACCTGATTAGCTGAAAGGTTTTCCTGTTTAGCTTTTTCGGTTCTTTCAAAGTTCCAGAATTTTTTACTTTCTTTCTGCATACGGTCAAGGAATTTGTCAATTGATACATTCCAATATATGTCGTATGTGTTAGGAATAAACATGCAGGCGATAGTTGCGGTATCATATCCGTACTTTTGGCAAACAGCTTCGTCTGTAAGTTTTTTGTAAAGTTGTGTGCTGTCAATCATCAGCTTCTTTGAGATTTCAGCTGACAGTTTGTCTAAAGTCCTGACGCTAGGAATTGTTAGACTAACAGGTGTTTGCAATCCGTTTTTCATGTGTCGGAAAATCTTTAAGGTTCCTTCACCAGGTTTGATTGCAAATCTACCAGTTTTGATTTTGTCTTTGTAATTGAACTGGCGTGATAGTGCTTTGAAAGCACTCATCCCGTGACTTGAGGCGATTGGCTCAATCTTACTGTATACAGAATCGATGTTGTCATCGTTGTCAATGTATACGTACTCAACGTCTTTCTTTACGGAAAAACTTGAAAAAAAGTAGTAGTAAATTACTCCTAATATAACCAGAATGAAGGCTAAGGCCGGAACAAGATACTTTTTCTTAAAATCTTTTTTCATAATTATATGTTGAAATCGTGCGCAAAGATACATCAATTTTTTTTTATCTTGTGCTCATCAGTCACTTTTTTTTCTTAACTTTGCATAATCTTCATGTTATTGTGATAGGTATTATTTTTATGTTATGAAATATAAGTCTTATATTTTTGATTTAGATGGAACGTTACTTGATTCTTTAACGGATCTAGCAGCAAGTTGTAATTATGCACTTCGTATAAATAATATGCCAGAACGAACCATTGATGAAGTCAGAATGTTTGTTGGTAATGGCGTGCGTAAATTGATGGAACGTGCAATTCCTGATGGAAATCGTAATGAATTATTTCAAAAAACTTATACCGATTTTCGTGATCATTATCTCATTCATAATCTAGATCATACTTCACCTTATAACGGAATAATTAATATGCTGAAATCATTGAAAGATGATGGTTGTAATATTGCCGTTGTAAGCAACAAGTTTTATGCAGCAACTCAAGAATTAGTCAATCACTTTTTTGGTGATTATGTTTCAGTTGCAATAGGCGAGCGTGATAATATTAGAAAGAAACCTTCTCCTGATACTGTTTTCGAGGCTTTAAGGCAATTGAATGTTGAAAAAGATGGTGCAGTCTATATAGGAGATAGTGATGTGGATGTGATGACTGCAAAGAACTGCGGCATGCCGTGTATCAGTGTATTGTGGGGATTTAGAGATAAAAAGTTTCTCATCGAACACGGAGCTAATGTATTCGTTGAGAAACCTTCAGAAATACTTCTTTTATAGGAAGTAATATTAAATGCTATGCTTAGCTACATATTTAAGGACATTCTCCTTGTAAGATTCTGATATAGGAATACTTAATTCTCCGTATACAAGATGCATACGTTCAATCATATCCATTTTAGACAGGTTGGCTATGTATGAACGGTGAATCCTCATGAAATCTTGACCAGTGATAGCTTTCTCAAGCTCTTTCATATTCATGAGTGACATAATTGGCTGTTTACCATTGTCAATATAAAATTTTACATAGTCCTTTACACCTTCAATATATAAAATATCAGATAGATTAACTTTTATGACTTTGTAGTCACTCTTGATAAAGATAAAACTGTCCTTTTTTAAATCAGGTGTTTTTTCTGTTGTAGAGAAAAATGTTTTTGCTTTAGCTGCAGCCTTCAATGTATCTTCAAAGTTGGCTGGGTTCATAAGGCAGTCTACAGCATTTACTTGATATCCTTCTATGGCATGCACTTTGTTGTCAACAAGGAATATCACTTTTAATGTTTCTGGAAGCATCTTCGCAAATTCTACACCGCTCATTTCAGGTAATCTAATGTTAATGAAAGCTATGTCAATGTGCGAATTTCTGATGACCTTCATTGCCTCGATGGCATTGGTGCAGCAATCAGTAAGATTGATAAATGGTATATTTTCCAAGTACTTTCTCATCTTTGCGGCTGTACTACTGTCATTTTCTATTAAAATACAATTTAGTATCATACAAATTTGTTTGGGTTGTTATGTTATTTTCTCGTTATTATGTAATATATAGTTATTTGATATCTCCATTTTTATAAAATTTCAACATGTCTATGTTCAATATTGTAAGATATTTACTTTGTAACTCATTTTGTTGAGCTCTTAGTAGGTTATCTTTTCCTGTCATTAGTTCAATAATATTTTTTAAACCAAGATTGAACTGCTCACTCAAGAGTTCATAGCTTTCTTTAGAGCTTTGTGTTGTTACCTTTGCGCTCTTGAACAGACTTTGATTATTATTTGCTTGCAACCAATAGTTCTCAATTGTAGAATATAGAATTGTCTGCTTGTCTTTCAGATCTAGCATATAATTCTCGTGTTGAATTCTAGCTTTGTTCACCATTGTCTTTGCTTGCCTATTGTCATATAGCGGAACACTAACTGTGAATCCAGCTCCGAACGCGAAATTGTTTTTTATTTGTTTATCCCAAGCATTGCTGCTCATAGATGTAGTATTCGTATTAAAACCAGCATTCATGCTTATTGTAGGTAATTTTTGCGCTTTAGCTATTTTCATACTAATATCGCTACCTTGTATTCCTAATTGAGCACCTTTTATCTCTGGTCTGTTTAAAGCCTGATTGTAGACATCATTTAATGTGGGGATAGTTTCTAAAGCCATATCGTCTGTTGTCTCAGGTATAGTGATGTCAAAGTCTTCACTGCTGGTAATCTGTAGTATCTGTTTTAATTGTCGCTTATAGTTCTTTAGATTACTCTCAGACTCGATAATCGCATATTCATCTTTCGCTCTTTGTGCTGTTAGCTGAGCAAGATCAGCTTTACTCATCTTTCCAACCTTCAGCATCATCATACCTCTTTCCTCGTTTTTTTTACTTGTTGTAAGGGTTTCTTTGTCTACTTTTACAGCTTCGTTGGAATAAAGTATTTGGACATATAATTGTGCTATTTGCTCCATTAGTGAATTGGCTGTGACAGCAGAATCTAATTCAGATTGCTGTTCAGTAACTTTATTCAATTTAACCTGATTGCGATTACGATTTCCATTCCACACGGTCCAGTTTGCGTTTACGCCATAACTACCGTTATAATATGTTTTGTCAACGCTCGTTTGTACTTTGTCTCCTGCAACAACATAACTACCAGTAAGTGGCCATGGATTGTATGTTAAGTTTTGCGAAGTGCTTAGTGATAAAGAAGGTAAGAGTTCAGCTTGACTTTGCTTAATATCTTCAATTGCACTTAATTTTGCCAGATTTTTTTTCTGTATTGTTATATTGTTTGTTATGGCATATTCAATACAATCTTTCAATGTCCAACTTCTAGCAGAAGTACACATTGGTAGAAAAACAAATCCTGTGCATAGCAGAGTTCTAATTACTATTTTTTTCACTTTGTATTTAATTATATTATTATTCATACAAATCTATAGTTTTAGATGTAAAAAGATGATAAAAAGTTTATTTGCTTAGGTAATAATTAACAAAACTTTAAAAATGTTGGCAATAAAAAAGATTGCAGTTGTTTAAATTGACTGCAATCTAGCTATATATTTACCAAGAATATCAAATTCTATATTTACAAAGCTTCCTAACTTTATATCACAAAAATTGGTATTTTCTCTTGTATAGGGTATTATTGCTACTGTAAATGTATTTTCGGTTGGTTCACATACTGTCAGTGACACACCGTTTACAGTAACAGATCCTTTATCAACAGTAAAATAGCCCTTTTTAGCCATCTCTTTGTCTAATTTGTACTCAAAAGTAAAATATGTGCTTCCGTCTGCGTCCTTTATATTAATGCATTTTGCTGTTTCGTCAACATGTCCTTGCACAATGTGACCATCAAGTCTACCATTCATGATCATAGAACGTTCAACGTTCACATGGTCACCAACTTCAAGCTTACCTAAATTTGACCTATCAAGAGTTTCCTTCATTGCTGTTACAGTATATGTATTACCGTTTATTTCAACAACAGTTAGACATACGCCATTATGAGATATACTTTGGTCTATTTTTAACTCATTTGTAAATGAGCATTCCATTGTTAGGTCTATATTTCCTTTGTCTCTCTTAATAGCTACTACTGTAGCCATTTCTTCTACAATTCCACTAAACATATAAATAAGATATTGATTTAATAAAAAGGAAAAAAGGGGTTGCTCGATGATGTGATGAAACTCCGAGCATTTCAAGATTTGAGAGCTCCCAGTTTTTGTAATCCGCTGGTCAACAGACTTACCTTCAAAGAAGTTTATGCGGCCCGCCATTAACATGAGAAACTTTCTCGGTTTTCGATATTATTTGATGAGTATCCCGATCAAACCGACACAACCCCGAATATCTTTCTCCTTTATACTGCAAAGATAATTTCTTTTATTGTATCTTCCAAATATTTTGCTTAAAATCTTTTTATTTTGATGAAGCCAATTCTATGGCTTATGCCTTTTTTATTTATGATTCTTATTTGGTACATTCCATCTTTAAGACTTCGAATATCAATAGTGTTGCTCTTTGTACGTAATGTCTTGATTGCATTGCCGTTTAATCCTGTAGCAACAATCATCCCATCACATTCATTATACCATGCAGGTAGTATGGCTTTTTCTCCATCATTAGAGATAAATTTTGCAGTATTGTATACCTTTGTTACACTTTGCACGGCTTCGCTTTCGTTGCCATATCTATCCATCGCGGTAACGGCATAGTATCTGTCTTCATCAGCTGGTATGCAAATGCTGTTAGTTTCTTGTCTTGTAAGAATCAGATTCTCTGATTTATTTATATCAACAGGCCAAGTTTTACTGCTATATATATTATATGTCTGGTCTTTTTCTTTATTCCAACTCAAAGTTCCATTGCGTTGGATAATGCCAGTAGGGGACTTTGGGGCAATGCTGTCTATCCATGTCATTGCTGGTACAAGAGCTGGTGATGTGTCAAATTCGTCAGTAGCAAAGTCGTATATTCCCTTTATATTATCTGTGAAAAACTTACTTCTGAAGTATGCGTGCCCCATACCAAATTGACGTGTTACTTCCATTTCACGTGTTATGTCATCAAGACTCCAGTCTTTTTCATTTGGAGACATGAAGTATATTCCAAGTCCAGGGCATATTATTTTTTCATCAGACAGTTCTTTCCAGTCAATAGCAAATGGATAGAAATTATTTTCTTTGAAATACATCATCGGAAACAGTTCGTCCATGAGCCCATTCTTAAGCCATCCTTGTGCGTCTTGCAATACGGTGGAGTAGGCATTCCATCCATGACTCCAGTATCTTGTAAGATCATCAGCTTTGCCAATTGGTGAGCAACTCATTTTCACCCAAGGTTTAATACTTTTAACCTCTTTGCTGATTGTCTCAACGATATTAGTTATATATCTTCTTCCTTGATTTCCGCTAACCTTAATTTTCCAAGTTTCAGGATACCTAATATAGTCAAGGTTTATTCCATCTATATCATAATTCTCCGTTATCTCTTTACACAATTTGGCTAAATAGTTTGCTGTTTCAGGCATTTCTGGATTCATGTATCCTTCATCTGCTATATTGCGTATTAATCCAGGAAATCTCTGTCTTAATCTCTTGCAACCTAAAGAGTTCCACTTGCCTACTGGAATTGTTACAACCCAAGCATGGAGCTCCATTCCTCTTTTATGGCATTCATTAATTGCAAACTCTAGTGGATCATAACCAGGACTTTTACCAGGAAAACCGCTTAGACAACCATCCCATGGTTCATATTCAGACGGGTAAATCATAGTTCCTCTTACTCTTGTTTGTAAGAGTACTGTATTTATTCCTGCTTTTTGGAGCTTATCAAGTATATTTGTCAGTTCTTGTTTCTGTCTTTGCATAGAGCTATTGTGCTGTGAATAGCAGTGTGGCCAATCTAGTCCACCAATAGTTGTAAGCCAAACTGCCCTTACTTCTCTTTTTGGCTGAGCAAATGAAAGAAGGGTGAAAGATAAGAATGTCAAAAGTATAATGAAAGTTCTCCGATTCATGTTTTATCGTTTCTGTGTATAAGACAAAGCTGCACCAATAGCAGTACAGAATTCGCTGTATTTGGGTATTCTGAAGTGTACTCCGTAAAGTTTTTCCATAGCAGGATACACTTCGCGACATTGTGGTAGTAATGTGAGATTTCCGATGATCACGAAATCGTTAATACCGCTTCCTTGACTGC
>RRZU011893300.1_pt1 | contig 11833 bp, 9 predicted proteins | sample 2165561 | NCBI WGS metagenome assembly RRZU01 (sample SAMN10456909, study PRJNA506462) | wastewater metagenome | isolation source: wastewater sludge | place: USA: Moscow, Idaho | reverse complement strand
CTGACCCAGCGGGCGATGATGAAGGCCGGCAGCCTGGTCGGCGTCACCGACTCGACCGCCGCCATGCAGAAGCTGTCCCACGTGTGGATGCCGCTGGGCAAGCGCGTGGTCATCGTCGGTGGCGGACTGGTCGGCCTGGAGCTGGCCGAGTTCCTCATCGAGCGCGGCCGCGAGGTCTGCGTGCTGGAAAGCGAGAGCCACCTAGGCCGCGAGCTGGCCATCGTGCGCCGCTGGCGGGTGCTGCACGGCCTGCAGAGCCACGGCGCGCAGCTGCTCACAGGCGTGCAGGTCGAGTCCATCGGCCGCAACAAGGTCGCCTATCGCGCCGCCAACGGCAGCGCCGCCGAGGTCGTCGCCGACTCGGTGGTGCTGGCCATCGGCGCCGAGCCGGACGACAGCCTGGCGCGCACCCTGGAAGCCGGCGGCTTCGCCGTCACCCGCCTGGGCGACGGCAACGAGCTGGGCTACATCGAAGGCGCCATGGCCTCCGGCCTGCGCGCCGGCTGCGCGGTCTGAGCCCGCGGACGCTGCGGGAGCTCTTCCCGCAGCGTCCGGCTCCTGAATTCATTCGCCCTGGCGGCGTGTTCCGGCCAATGACTGGCGGCATGCGCTTGCCCTGCCCGGGAGAACTGCCGATGAGCGACTCCGCCCTCGCCATCACCAACCTGCTCCACCGCTACGCCGAAGCCATCGACGCCGGGCGCCTCGAAGAAGCTGCCGCGCTGTTCGGCCACGCGCGCATCGAAGCCGGCGGCAACGGCACGCTGGACCACACCGGCCTGCTCGCCCTCTGGCGACGCCTGATCGTCCTCTACCCCTGCGGCACCCCACGCACCCGCCACCTGATCTCCAATCCCATCGTCGAGATCGACGAGGACGCCGGCACCGCGAGCGCCCGCTCCTGCTACACGGTGTTCCAGGCCACCGAGCAACTGCCACTGCAGGCCATCGCCAGCGGCCGCTACCTGGATCGCTTCGCGCGCATCGACGGGCAGTGGTGCTTTACCACGCGTGCCTATCGACTGGATCTGACCGGCGACATGAGCCGGCATCTGCACAATCTCTCCGCGCGCTGAACGAATCGGCGGCAAATACCGGCAAACATCCGCAAACGACGCGGGCCGGCGCCCTGAAAGGACGCCGGCCCGCGCGCTCCGCCAGCTACGGGATTCAGATCGCAGCCCTTCTACCCCGCCACGGCCGCTCGCGCTCCAGTTGCCCGGCCAGGCGATACAGCAGCGCCTCGCCGCCCAGCCGCGCGGTGAACATCATGCCCACCGGCAGGCCGCTGTCGCTCCAGCCCAAGGGCACCGACATCGCCGGCTGGCCGCTGACGTTGGCGACCACGGTGAAGCCGGCGCTGCCCATCGCGGCGCCGGCGTAGTCGTCCCAGGGCTGGCTGAGGCGCAGCTTGCCCAGCTCCGGGGTCAGGGTGGCGGTGACCGGCGAGAGGATCGCGTCGCAGCCCTCGAACAGTTGCTCCATCGCCAGGCTGACCGCCTCGAAGGACTGCCGCGCGCGGTACAGCGCTTCGCCGCTGACGCCCTGGGCGCGTTCGAGCACCGTGCGGGTGACCTGTTCGAGGTCGTCGGCGCCGGCGCTGCGGCCGAGCCGCTGCTCGCGGTCGCGGATCGCGCTCAGCAGCGCCGTGCCGGTGACCGCGCCGTGGGCGGCGAATACCTGCTGGGGCTGCACCGGCCAGGCGATCCGTTCGACGTCGTGGCCGAGCGACAGCAGCAGCTTGACCGTGTCGTCGAGCACCCGGCGAATCTCGGGATCGAGCGGCGAGCCGGTCAGCGACTGGTCGAGCAGCGCCACGCGCAGCTTGCCGGGCTCGCGGCCGACCTCGTCGACGAAGGGGCGCTCCAGCGGCGGCAGCCAGTAGGGGCTGCCCGGCTCGTGGCCCTGGCCGACGTCGAGCAGCAGCGCCGAGTCGCGCACGCTGCGCGACACCACATGGGCGGCGCTGGCGCCGAACCAGCTCTCGAAGCGGCCGGGGCCGCTGGGGGTGCGGTAGCGGCTGGGCTTCATGCCGAACAGGCCGCAGTAGGAGGCCGGGATGCGGATCGAGCCGCCGCCGTCGGTGGCGTGGGCGGCCGGGACGATGCCGGCGGCCACCGCCGCCGCCGCGCCGCCCGAGGAGCCGCCGGCGCTGTGCGCCAGGTTCCAGGGGTTGCGGGTCTGGCCCCAGAGCAGCGACTCGGTGGTGGTGGTCAGGCCGAATTCGGGCACCGCGGTCTTGCCGAAGATCAGCGCGCCGGCGGCCTCGTAGCGCGCGGCCAGGGTGCTGGTGTGCTGCGCTGCGGGCGCGTCCCTGAAGAAGCGCGAGCCGTTGCTGGTCGGGGTGCCGGCCAGGGGGGTGTTGAGGTCCTTGAGCAGGAAGGGCACGCCGGCCAGCGCGCCCGCGCGGGCCAGTCCCTGGCGCTTGCGGGCGGCCAGCAGGCGCCGGGCGTAGTCGTCGTGGCGCATCACCACGGCGTTGACCTGCGGGTTGAGCGCATCGCAGCGCGCCAGCGCGGCGGCCAGCAGCTCCTCCGGGCTGATCGCGCCACGGCGTACCTGCTCGGCCATGGCGGTGGCGTCGAGGTCGAGATACTCGCCTGGCGCAAGCCCGCCGGCGGCGAAGCCGAAGCGCGGCAGCAGGCTGGCGCCGGCCAGCAGCGCGCCGGCCTTGAGCAGTTGGCGGCGCTGCCAGTGCATCGGCGACGACGTCGTCATGCCCTGCCCTCCGTCCCCTGCCGCACTCGCTGCCTGCCCCTGCATGTCAGCGTCATTTTCCATGGTTATCGCCTCTGTTCGTTATCGTTCGTTCTTTTTTGCCGCAGGGCAGCGTTCAGTCCGCCAGGCGCGGCGCCCAGGCCACGCCGTTGATGTGCGCGCCGCCGTCGACGAACAGGGTGTTGCCGGTCAGGTAGCGGGCCGCGTCGCTGGCCAGGAAGACCGCGACCGGGCCGATGTCGTCGAGCGGGTCGCCGACCCGCCCCATCGGGTTGGCGGCGGCGATGGCGCTGGCGTTGTCCGGGCTGGCGGCGGCGAACTTGCGGTAGGCCTCGCTGACCGCGCCGGGACAGATCACGTTGCAGCAGACGCCCTCGCCGGCCCATTCGCGCGCGGCGCTGCGGGTCAGGGTGCGCAGCGCTTCCTTGGCGGCGTTGTAGTCGGCGGTGTACAGGTGGGCGTTGACGCCGTTGAGCGAGCACAGGTTGATCACCCGCCCGCCGCCGCGCTTGCGGAATTCCGGCAGGGCCGCCTGCATGGCCCAGAAGGCGGCCATCACCGCCATGTCGAAGGACGCGCGCAGGCGCTCGTCGCTCAGTTGCTCCAGGCGCGCGAAACCCGAGCCGCGCCAGGCGTTGTTGACCAGGATGTCCAGCTGGCCGAAATGCGCGATGGCGGCGGCCACCATGGCCTGCACCTGTGCCTTGGCGGTCACGTCGACGCGCTGGAAGACGGCGTCGACGCCCCAGCTGTCGCGCAGCCAGGCCACGGTTGCCTCGCCGGCCTGCTCGTCGATTTCCGCCACCATTACCCGCGCGCCCTCGCGGGCCAGCGCCCCGGCGATGCCGCGACCGATGCCCATGCCGGCGCCGGTGACGATGGCGACCCTGTTCTGCAGCTTGCCCATTGCCCTCTCCTGCGTGGTCTGCCACGAAAAAACGGCCGCTCACCCCGGAGGGGAGCGGCCGAACAGAACAACCCTGTGTCCGCCTCGAACTCAGCGCCCCTGGGCGCGGATGGCGTCAGCCGTGTACATGGTCGGGACGTACTTGCCCTCGTTGAGGATCGGCCCGCGCTTGGACTCGTTGGTCATGCTGTAGCCGACGTACTGTCCGGAGTTGAGGTCGTGGTAGAAGGACGAGCCCGCCTGCCAGGCGCTCATGTCCGGGTGGTAGTAGTAGTTGATGAAGGCGAACTTCCACAGCTCGCCGCGGGCGTCGTAGTTGTCGGCCATCACCGCGTTCCAGGTGTCCTCGTCGATGAACAGCACGCGCTTGCTGTACAGGTGACGGAAGCCTTCCTTGAGGGTCGCCTCCAGCACCCAGACCCGGCGCAGCTCGTGGCGCATCACGTCGGGGTTGGGATGGTTGGGGGTGAGGATGTCGGCGTATTTGATCTCGCCGCTGTTGGCCTTGAAGGTGTTGGCCGGGATGTACATCTCGCGCTTGCCCAGCAGCTTCCACTGGTAGCGGTCGGGCGAGCCGTTGAACAGGCGGTCTTCGTCGATGATCATCGTGCCGTTGGTGCCGATCATCGGCTGGTCGTAGCCGTAGCCGGGCATCTGCCGCACGCGCCGGGTGCCCGGGTTGTAGGTCCAGGCCTGGCGGCTGCTGGTGACGAAGTTGTACGGCTCGTGGGCGATGTTCATCGTGCCCTTCTCGCGCTGCGGCGACAGGGTGGTGTTCCAGCTCATCGCCTGCATGCCGCTCTCGGTGACCGGCTCGACCGTGGGATCGTTGGCCTGGGACAGGTTGCGCTGCCAGGTGCGGCCCCAGGCGATCTTGCCGTTGGGCAGCACGCTGGCGATGTCGCGGATGTTGTCCTCGGTGAAGGCGCGCACCGGCAGCTGGTGGTTCCACAGCACTTCCATGGCGTTCTTCGGGATCGGGAACGGCACCTGGCCGAGGCCCTTGACGCCCATGCCGTCGTTCTCCAGCTCGGCGGTCAGCGCATTCTGCCTGGCGCGGTCGCAGACATAGTCGGGATAGCGGAAGTCGCGATGGCCGGGGTAGACGTTGATCTTGTAGGTCTCGGGGTAGCGCTTGAGCAGCGCCTTCTGCCCTTCGCTCAGGCGCTCGGCGTACTGGGCCATGTTCTGCGCGGTGATCACCGCCACCGGCTTCTCGTCGGCGTAGGGGTCGACCGGCTTCTGGCCGGAGAAGCGCACGTGGTTCCAGCCGGGCACCTCGCCCAGGTACTTGCCGGTGAATTCGGGGATGCTGCCGTCCGCGTTGCCGGCCCGCTCGGCGCCGGTGCAGGTCAGTTCCTTGCCGAGCTTGGCGGCTTCCTCGGGGCTTACCCTGGCGTGAGCATTGGCGATCAGTCCCGCATTGATCGCCAGCGCCACGGCCAGCACAACACCTTTTCTGTTCATTTTTATTGGTCTCCGATGGGGTGGTCCGGCTTTCGAGCCGGGGTCCATGTTTCCCAATGGAGTGGCTGGCAACATCGTCCGTCAGGACTAGGCAAGATCACTGCCTTATCGCCGGTTTTGTCCGCACGATAGCCAACGCCGCAAGCACCGGCGCCTCGGCGAGGCGCGGTGCTTGCGGCGGGCGGAGAGGCGCGGCTCAGTTCAGGAAGCGGCGCAGGAAATCCTCGCGCAACGCACTCTTGAGCAGCTTGCCGGAGGCGTTGCGCGGCAGCTCGGCGGCGCTCAGCAGGATGTGCTCGGGCACCTTGAAGGCCGCCAGATGGGCGGCGATGTGCGCATGCAGCGCCAGCTCGTCCACCCCGCTGCCCTCGCGCACCCGCGCCACCAGCGCCACCGCCTCGCCCATGCGCTCGTCCGGCACGGCGAAGGCGGCCGCCTCGATCACCCCGTCCAGCCCGCTGGCGCAGGCCTCGACCTCGGCGGCGGCGACCTTCTCGCCGGCGCGGTTGATCAGGTCCTTGAGCCGGTCGGTGATGCGCAGGAAACCCTCCTCGTCCACGCAGCCGACATCGCCGGTGGCCAGCCAGCCGTCCTGCAGCACCTCGGCGGTGGCCGCCGGCTGCCCCCAGTAGCGGCTCATCAGGGTCGGCGAGCGCAGCCAGATCTGCCCCTCCCGGTCCGGCGCCTGCGGTGCATCCGGGGTGTCGCCGATGCGCACCTCTACGATGGGCAGCGGCCAGCCGACCGTGGCCGGCTTGTAGACGAACTGGTCGCCGCCGATGGCCGCGGCCACGCCGTTGCTCTCGGTCATGCCGTAGCCGGCGCCGCCGATGGCGTTCGGCTTGACGCCGGTGAGCTGCGCCAGCAGCCCCGGGTTGGCCGCCGCACCGCCCAGCCCCAGGCCGAACAGGCTGGCGGTGGCCTCGCTGGCGAAGCGCGGCGAGGCCAGCAGCTGCTGCATCATCGCCGGCGCGCCGTTGAACTGGGTGCAGCGCTCGCGCTCGATCAGGTCGAGAGCACGCTCGGCGTCCCACTTGTACATCAACACCAGCCGCCGACCGCCGCGCAGGGCCACCAGGAACTGCGCGTGCAGGCCGCTGACGTGGAACAGCGGCACCGCCATCAGGGTGGTCGGCGCGAAGCCGCTGGCCATGATCGCCTGGATGCGGGTCGGCGAACTCATCGCGGCGAAGGCGCCCTGGAACTCGAAGGCGGCCAGCGCCTGGCACACCGCGCGGTGGGTGGACAGCACGCCCTTGGGCTTGCTGGTGGTGCCGGAGGTGTAGAGGATCAGCAACGGGTCGTCGGGCTCGAACGGCGGCGGCGGCAGCAACTCCACCGGCTCGGCGAGCAGCCGCTCGTAGTCGCTGACCCGCGCGTTCTGCTGCGGCGCATCGACGGCGACGACGCGCAGGTCGAGGGCCTCCAGATCCTGTTCGAGCAGCGCCAGACGCGGCGCGTCGCAGAGCAGCAGCGCCGCGCCGCTGTCTTCCAGGCCGTGCAGCAGCTCTTCGCGCTGGCCCCAGCTGTTCAGCGGCACCACGATGGCGCCGCTGGCCACCGCGGCGACGAAGGCCACCAGCCAGGCCGGCTGGTTGCGCATGGCGATGGCCACACGGTCGCCCTTGCGCACGCCGAAGCGGGTGCGCAGCTGCGCGGCCAGACGGTCGACCCGGGCGAAGAACTCGGCGAAGGTCAGCCGCTGTTCCTCCCAGACCAGGAATTCGCGCTCGCCGTGGGCGCGCCCGGCATCCAGCGCGCTCAGCAGGTCCGGCGCGGCGTTGCGAAACGCACGCGGGCCGCCGTCGGCGGGGGTGACCACTTCATAGGGTGAGCCGGGGGCGATCAGTTGCGCCCAGGCGGCTTTCCAGTTTTCCACTGTCATGTCGCTCTCCCGCGCTCAGGCCTGGGCATCGCTCAGCGCGCCGTAGCGCTGGCAGTGGTAGTCGGTATCGCCGAGGCAGGCCTGGGCGACGCGGATGCGCTTGAGGTACAGGCCGACGTCCAGCTCGTCGGTGACGCCGATGCCGCCGTGCATCTGCACCGCCTCGTTGCTCACCTTGTCGGCGGCGATCCCGGCCTTCCACTTGGTCAGGCTGGCCAGACGGGCACGCTCGGCGGCGTCGAGGCTGGCGTCGTCGAGGGCGGCCAGGCCGGCCATCACCGCGCTGCGCGCCAGCGCCAGCTCGACGTACAGGCGCGCGGCGCGGTGCTGCAGGGCCTGGAACGAGCCGATGGGCTGGTCGAACTGCACGCGGGTCTTCAGGTAGTCGAGGGTGGTGGCGAACAGCGTCTCGGCGGCGCCGAGCAGCTCGGCGGCCAGGCACACGCGGCCGCGATCCAGCGCGGTTTCCAGCGCCGGCAGGCCGTTGTCGAGTTCGCCGACCAGCGCCTCGGCGCCGAGCGTCACGCCGTCGAACCGCAGGCGCGCGCAGTTGCGCGAGTCGATCAGCGCCGCCGGGGCTACCGTCAGGCCCGGCGTGCCGGCCTCGACCAGCAGCAGCGACAGGCCGTGGGCATCGCCGCGCTCGCCGGCTGTGCGCGCCAGCACCAGATAGGCGTCGGCCTGGACGCCGTCGACCACGAACAGCTTGGCGCCGGACAGGCGCCAGCCGCCTTCGGTGCGCTCGGCGCGCAGCGCGGTGGCCAGCGGGTCGTGGCGGCCGCTCTCGTCGATGGCCAGCGCCAGGCGCTGCTCGCCGGCGATCAGCGCCGGCAGCCAGCGCGCTTGCTGCTCGGCACTACCGGCCAGTTGCAGCAGCGAGCCGGCCAGCACCACGCTGGACAGTAGCGGGCTGGCGCTGAGGTTGCGGCCGATCTGCTCGAACAGCGGGCCGAGGCTCTGGCAGCCGAAGTCCAGGCCGCCGCAATCCTCGGGGAACGGGATGGCGCTCCAGCCCAGCTCGACCATCTCGCTCCACAGGGCGGGGTCGAAGCCGAGCGGCGCGCGCTCGTCGCGCAGGCGGCGCTGGGCGGCCACCGGGCTGCGCGCGGCGAGGAATTCGCGCGCGGTGTCGGCCAGCAGGCGTTGCTCTTGGTTGAAAATCAGGCTCATGGCGTGTTCCTCACTTGGCGTCCGGCAGGCCGAGGACCCGCTTGGCGATGACGTTGAGCTGCACCTCGGAGGCGCCGCCGGCGATGGTCATGGCGAAGCCGTTCAGCCAGGCCTTGGTGATCGCCAGCTCCTCGCCGCTGAAGGCGTCGCCTTCCCAGCCGAGGGCGTGGTAGCCGAGGGCGTCGAGGAGGATCTCGAACTTGTCGCGCTCCTGCTCGCTGTGCACCAGCTTCATGATCGCCATCAGCCCGGAGACATCCTGGCCGCTGCGCGCCTCCTCGCCCATGCGCTGCACGGTGAGGGCATAGGCGTGCTCGTCCATCGCCGCGCCCAAGGCGCGGGCGCGCAGGGCCTGGTCGGCGGCGCTGCGCGGCTCGGACAGGTAGCGCTCGACCAGCGGCAGCAGGTGGAAGTGGTTGGGCAGGCTGGTCTCGCCGAACTTGGACATGGCCTTGCGCTCGTGCTGCAGCAGGCTCTTGCCCAGGGTCCAGCCGCCGTTGAGCGGGCCGATCAGCTGGCTCTTCGGTACCTTGACGTTGTCGAAGAACACCTGGCAGAACGCCGACTTGCCGCTGATCAGGTCGATGGGCGCCACGCTGACCCCCGGCGAGCGCATGTCCAGCACGATCAGGCTGATGCCCAGATGCTTGGGCGCGTTCGGGTCGGTACGCACCAGCGCGTACATCCAGTCGGACTTGTCGCCGTAGGAGGTCCAGATCTTGGTGCCGTTGACCACGAAGTGATCGCCCTCGTCGCGGGCGCTGGTCTTCAGGCTGGCCAGATCGGAGCCGGCATTGGGCTCGGAGAAGCCCTGGCACCAGCGCACCTCGCCGCGCGCCATGGGGGTGAGCAGGTCGCGCTTCTGCTGTTCGCTGCCGAATTCCAGCAGCACCGGGCCGAGCATCCAGATTCCCAGGTTGATCTGCGGCGGCCGGCACTTGAGGCGGCGCAGCTCGCTTTCCAGCACCGCCACCTCGGCCGGCGTCAGCCCGCCGCCGCCGTACTCCACCGGCCAGTCCGGGCAGAACCAGCCCTTGTCGCGCATGCGCTCGAACCACAGGCGCTGGTCTTGGTCATGGAACTCGACCTGGCTGCCGCCCCACACCAGTTGGCCCTCGGGCAGCGGGGCGCGCTGCGAGGGCGGGCAGTTGGCTTCGAGCCAGGCGCGGGTCGCCTGGCGGAAATCGTCGATGGCGCTCATCTGTTGTTGTCCTTGTTGTTCTGCGCCGGGGCGGCGCTGGCGACGCCCCGGCGGGCAATGTGGCGAAGCCCGCGACCGGCGAGCGCTCAGCGCAGGGTGCGCGGCATGCCGAGGCCGAACTGGGCGATCAGCTCGCGCTGGATCTCGTTGGTGCCGCCGCCGAAGGTCAGGGTCACCGAGGCGCGCACCTCGTACTCCAGCTCGCCCTGCAGCAGGGAGGCCGCCGAGCCTTCGCGGACCAGCCCGTTGGCGCCGACGATCTCCGACAGCTTGCGCAGGATCTCGATCACCGACTCGGCGCCGTAGACCTTGGTGGTCGAGGCCAGCGCCACGTCCATGCGCTCGCGTTCGAGGTCGGCGGCGATGCGGAAGTTGATCAGGCGCATGGCCTCCAGACGCGCGTAGCACTCGGCCAGCGCGCTGCGCACCCAGGCCTGCTCGACCGCGCGGCGGCCCTGCTCGTCCGGGCTGCGCGCCCACAGGTAGACGCGGCGGAACAGCCCGGCGACCTTGTCCGACCAGGAGCCCAGGCCCAGGCGCTCGTGGTTGAGCTGCGCGGTGATCAGCTTCCAGCCGCCGTGCAGCTCGCCGACCAGCATGTCGGCCGGCACCCGCACATCGTCGTAGTAGGTGGCCGCGGTCGGGTTGCTGCAGGTGGGGATCACCGTGTGCGAGAAGCCCGGCAGCGTGGTGTCGAGGATCAGGATCGACACGCCCTTGTGGCGCGGGCGCTCCGGGTCGGTGCGCGCGGCCAGCCAGATGTAGTCGGCCGCCTCGGCGCCGGAGGTCCACAGCTTGTTGCCGTTGACCACGAAGTGGTCGCCTTCCGGGCGCGCGGTGGTCTTCAGCACCGCCAGGTCGGAGCCGGCGTCCGGCTCGGAGTAGCCGATGGCGAAGATGATCTCGCCGGCGGCGATGCCGGGCAGGAACTTCTTCTTCTGCAGCTCGGTGCCCGACTCCATCAGCGCCGGACCCACCGTGCTGATGGTGACGAAGGGCAGCGGCGCGCCGGCGATGTTGGCCTCCTCGAAGAAGATCAGCTGCTCGGTGGCGGCGTAGCCCTGGCCGCCGTGCGCCTTCGGCCAGCCCACCGCCAGCCAGCCGTCGCGGCCCATCTGGCGGATGGTCTGGCGGTACAGCTCGCCGCCTTCCTTGCCGCGCAGCTCGCTGCGCAGCTCGGGAGTCATCAGGTTCTGGAAGTAGTCCCGCACCTTCAGGCGCAGGGCGTGTTGCTCGGGGGTCAGATCGACGAACATGTCGCGCTCCTTATGCTGCGCCGAGGATCAGGCCGCTGGTCGGCACGCCGGTGCCGGCGGTGACCAGCACGTTCTCGACGTTGTCGACCTGGTTGGCCGCGCTGCCGCGCACCTGGCGCACCGCCTCGGCCACGCCGTTCATGCCATGGATGTAGGCCTCGCCGAGCTGGCCGCCGTGGGGGTTGATCGGCAGGCTGCCGCCGCGGGCGTGCAGGCCGTCGCGGATGAAGTCCTTGGCCTCGCCGCGCTTGACGAAGCCGAACTCCTCCAGCTGCGGCAGCACGAAGGGGGTGAAGTGGTCGTAGATCACCGCAGTCTGCAGGTCCTGCGGGCCGAGGCCGGACTGCGCATACAGCTCGCGGGCCACCACGCCCATCTCCGGCAGGCCGGTGATGTCGGCGCGGTAGTAGGAGGTCATGATCTGCTGGCCCTCGGTGATGCCCTGGGCGCCGGCCTTGATGATCACCGGCTTCTGCTTCAGGTCGCGGGCGTACTCGGCCGAGGTGATGACCATGGCCACCGCGCCGTCGGACTCCTGGCAGCAGTCGAGCAGGTGCAGCGGCTCGGCGATCCAGCGCGAGGCCTGGTGCTCTTCGAGGGTGATCGGCTTGCCGTGGAAGAACGCCGCCGGGTTGGTGGCGGCGAAGTCGCGCACCGCCACCGCGACGCGGCCGAAGTCCTCGCTGGTGGCGCCGTAGGTGTGCATGTAGCGGCGGGCAAACATGCCGACCCAGGCCGCCGGGGTGTGGAAGCCGTGCGGCATGTACCAGCCGTAGTTGACGTTCTCGAAGATCGGCGTCGAGGCGAAACCGTACGTGCCGGTGCCGAAGCGATACCAGGACCGCTCGTTCATGGCCCGGTAGACCACCACCACTTTTGCCACACCGGTGGCCACCGCCATGGCCGCGTGCATGATCGGCGCACACGCCGCACCACCGCCGTGGGGCACTTGCGAAAAGAACTTCACGTCCTTGCAACCCAACAGGCGGGCAATTTCGTATTCCGGAACCTTGTCCACCGAGTAAGAGCTGAAGCTCTCAACCTCGGAGGGGTCAATGCCCGCATCCTTCAGCGCGCTCAGCGTGGCTTCAAGGGCCAGGCGCAGTTCCGTGCGCCCGGAGTTCTTGGAAAACTCGGTCGCGCCCAAACCAACTATCGCGGCGCGTCCGGATATCGACGAAGTCGTCATGTCTGTGTCTCCGGCTGTCAGGGCAGGACCAGCGCGACCG